>Ga0335085_10006511_pt1 | contig 18382 bp, 24 predicted proteins | sample Lox_Sample_45_FD_206712 | JGI IMG/M metagenome (GOLD analysis project Ga0335085, IMG submission 206712) | Soil microbial communities from Loxahatchee National Wildlife Refuge, Florida, United States - Lox_Sample_4.5 | ecosystem: Environmental > Terrestrial > Soil > Wetlands | place: USA...
CGGACGGCGGTACAACGAGATAGAGCGTGGCGGAGCGATCTCCTTGCACAAGATCTCTGATTCGCCAGTCGCATTGCCGCGTCACATGCGCGACGACGGGGTCGCGGTAAAGGCCTAGAAAGCTCATTGCGGTGGAGAGCACGCCGGATCGCTCGTTCTCGCTCTTGTTCAGAAGTTCGCGCGCCGCGCTCGCCACGACCGGGTGTGGACCGTCGTCGCCCAGATGCTTTGTCGCCATCATGACTTCGAGCGTCTTCTCGATCGGATGCCGCGGGTCGGACAGGAAATTCGCCACTCCGCAGAGCGTCTTGTCGTCCTCGGCGTACAGGACATGCAGGATGGCGCCGACCAGGAGGGAGTGGCTTGTCTTTTCCCAGTGATTGCGCCGTTCCAATGCGCCTTCGGGATCGACCAGAATGTCGGCGATATTCTGCACGTCGCGGACCTCGTATTGGCCGCGGCGCACTTCGAGCAGGGGGTTGTAGGCCGCGCTGTTTGCGTTGGTGGGGTCGAAGAGCAAGACACGGCCGAACCGTGCGCGCCAGCCTGCGGTCAGGGTGAAGTTCTCGCCCTTGATGTCGTGAACGATGGCCGCCTCCGGCCAAGTGAGCAGCGTGGGCACGACGAGGCCCACCCCCTTGCCAGAGCGTGTCGGCGCAAAGCACAGCACATGCTCCGGGCCATCATGGAGGAGGTACTGGCCACGCCAGCGGCCGAGGACGACTCCTTCGGAGCCGAGAAGATTTGCTCGACGGACGTCACTCGTCTCGGCCCACCGCGCAGAACCGTAAGTGATGGCGCGCTTCGCCTCCCGCGCGCGCCAGATCGACATCGCGACCGCTACGCCGAAGGCGGCGACCCCTCCGCTCGCCGCTACATAGGCTCCCTGGACGAATGTATCCCGTGCATAGGCGTCATAAGCGAACCACCACCAGAAGAAGGCGGGCGGTTGATACATGGGCCAACCCAACACAACGAACCACGGCTCGCCCAGCTGCGGCTGGAAGGCGAGCTGATATGCCGTCCACTCCGTGGCCGCCCAAACGAAGCCGAGCACGACGAGACTTACGAGGAGAATCTGACCCCAGAGAATTTTTGTGGCCGCCATAGGCGCGTGAGATCACGCCTGCAGGTTGTTGCACAACGGCGGAGATGTTGCCGCTGTGGTCCGGGATACCGTGGCGAAGAAATCGGCCGACCACGAGACGAGGCCGATGGTGAGACGATTCGTAATTGCCGGTGCCTGAACCTCCCCTTATGACCCGAAGCCGACATTGGGACCGGATTTTGGCAAGTGACAGGTTTTGACCCACGGCGCAGCTTGTGTATGCATTGTGGACGCAGCAACTTGCAACCGAGAAAACACGGCTCAGCGAAGGTTGGAACCGAGGATTTGAGTGGCACGAGTGTCATCAGGGATGACGTGTTCGAGATCCGCTTACACGCGGAATTCCGAAACAGCGATGATCCAAAACCAGCCAAGGCATGAGCCCGCAAGCGGGCCGAAGCTCAGCCAGTCCGGCGTCTCATCTGAACTTCAACACCTGTCATCCTGATCCGCCACTCGCAGAGTGCGGGACTGATACCATAATAATTAGCGATGTCATCGACGGCATTGCCGCGGGCGCGGTGCTGGACGAGACCGGCACGGGGCACGAGCAACGCGCCAGCATGCCAATCGGCCTCCTGTTCCTGTTCCTCGGAATAGTCGCTGAGCAGCAACAGTCCGGTGCCCGACACTTCGACCCGCGCCGGTACATGCCGCAGCTCAATATGTGCGAGTTCATGAGTCAGGTCGTTGCGCTGCCGTGTGAGCGCGTGCGCCGGGTTCAGGACAATGCCGAAGAGGTTTCCCTCTTTCAGCGTCATCGCCGACCAGCTTTCGTCATCGACAATAGTCAGTTGACGAACGGACTTCGCCGACAGGCCCAGAGATGCGAAATCAAGCACGACGACGCCGAGATGTTCCGCATACTTCCATGGATCGAGCGGGGCAATCGGACCAAGCTTTAACGCTTGACGAATCTGGGCCGACCGTCGCTCGGCCTGCGTTTTGAAGCCCCGCCGCAATGGAGATTACCGGCCAATGAGTTCTTCGCGCGCGCGCAACGCCCGCTGCGCGGCAAGGATCATTTCCCCCAAAGCCGTTGCTGTGTCGGCCTTCACGGTCTTCTTCTTGAAGTGCACGACCGCAGCTTGCGAGGCTTCGCCTTCGGTCTTCTCCATCCCGAGAAATTCGCGCGGATCGCGGTTCAGCCATTTGCAGAGCTTGGCGAACGTTGCGAGGTCCGGCATGTGCCCATTTTCAACGCGGGAATAGGTAGCGGTGCTCACGTCTGCTTCGGCGGCAGCAGCTCGGACGCCTCGGCTACCCCGCCTTTCGGCCAGCAAGCGCCCGAATTCGCTAATCGTCAGTGTCATTCATGCTCCGCGGGGAATCCCTGGCGCTGCCCTTGACTGGCAGCTTGCTCAAGCGTAGTGTCTCTCTTATAGGACGCATTCGTATCGTAACTGATACGTCCTATGGATGAAACAAACTGAATCACGATGGCATCGCTGTCAAGAAAGGATTTGCGGAAATGACCCCCCAGGAAAATGCGGACGGCGGCAATTGCTGCGATTCGAATTTGGCGGAAGCCGAAGAGGAACTAAAGGAGGCGGAAACTTATCTCGAACAGGCGGTCCACGGCGACGAGCACGCGAATCGCGACATCGAGAAGGCCAAGCGCGAGATTATCGAGGCCGAGGCCGAGATTGAGAAGGCGGAACACGATCACCACCGCGAGATCGAGGTGAAGGTGGACGGCGTGATGAAGAAGGTCCGCGCCGGTACCTATGTCGTGTCGGCCTTCAAGACCGCGGTCGGCGTCGCAGCGGATCGCGAACTGGATGTCGTGAAGCACGGCGAACTCGTGCCTCTTGATGACAGTGCCGAGATCAAGCCCCATGAGTGTGAGGTGTTCGTCTCGCATGTCCGCACAGGAGGCTCCTCCTGATGGACGCCGCCGATCTCGCGACGGTGAAGGACATCTGTCCGGGCGCGAGCTCGATGTCCGAAGGGGGCAACGAGTTCGTGTCCCTGCCCAGCTTGAAGATAACGACGGGCAACACCACCGTGACGCGCAATGCGCTTCTGTCGCTCGGGCCTCATTCGGGCTACACCAGCCGCCTCTATCTTTCCGAACCGATACCGGGCAAGGGCCAGAACTGGACGACGCACACGGTTCTCGGTCGCACCTGGCACACCCCGTCCTGGAACAATGTGATGGCCGGCCGCGCCACGGAAATGCTCCAGCAGCACCTGCGCGTTTACCGATGACTATTCTGTTCCGCGCCCGAAAGACGCTGCTTGATGACGTGCGTGGCGATCTTGAGCGCCGACACGCGTTCGCTGGCGAGCGCGTCGGCTTCTTCGCCTGTCGTTCTTCGCGCCTCGAAAATGGCGGGCTGCTCATCGTGGTGGCCGACTATGAGCCCGTTGCCGACGACGACTATGTGAACGAGCGCAGCGCTGCGGCCGTCATGGGGTCGAAGGCCATCCGAAAGGCCATGCAACGCGCGCTGAACGGGGGAGCCGGAGACATCAGTCTCTTCCACGTTCACATGCACAATCATTGCGGCGTCCCCGGTTTCAGCGAGATCGACCTTCGCGAAGACCGGAAATTTGTTCCGGATTTTTTCAATGTCGCGCCATCCGTTCCTCATGGTGCGATTGTGCTCAGCCGTAACTGTGCGGCGGGGTTGTGCTGGACGGCGCGAGGCGACGAGCCTCACCCGGTGAGTCGGTTTGAGATCGTGGGCGCGCCTTTCCACGTTTGGGGACATTCTTGATGCGACCGCAGCTCGAAAGCCAAAGCTTCCTCGGCCGGGAAAGCGATGCGATTTTCGCCGCAACGACAGCAGGCGTGATCGGTCTCGGTGGCGGAGGTTCGCATATCGCGCAACAGATCGCGCATCTGGGTATCGGAACCGTCATACCGGTCGACCCCGACATCATCGAACACAAGAACCTCAACCGCCTCGTCGGCGGCACGTTGAAGGACGTGAATGAGAAGCGCCCGAAGGTGGAGATTGCCGAACGCATCATTAAGGGGATCAACCCCGATGCAATCGTCATTCCCAAAAAGTCCCTCTGGCAGAATCAGCAGATGCTCCTGCGCGCCAGCACGGCGATCTTCGGGTGCGTTGATTCCTACCGACAGCGCGACGAACTGGAGCGTTTCTGCCGCCGCTTTCTTATCCCTTATATCGACATCGGCATGGACGTGCACCGATCGACCTCTGGATATGCCATAGGTGGGCAAGTCGTGCTTTCGACGCCGGGCAATCCCTGCCTGCGCTGTCTGGGAATTGTCACCGACGAGCGCATCGAGCAGGAAGCCGCCCGCTATGGAGCGACCGGATCACGGCCCCAAGTGGTGTGGATCAACGGTGTCCTGGCGTCCCTCGCTGTCGGCCTCTTTGTTCGGATGGTCACGCCCTGGCATGACCACCCGGGTGGCTCCGCCTGCTGCGAATTCGACGGCAACGGGCATCTCGTCGAGTCCAACCGAATCAAACACCTCGAAGGTGTCGTCTGCCGACACTATCCCACCGCCGAAGTAGGCGATCCATTTTTCACGGAAGAGGATAGATCAGCATGAACAAGAAATGCCAAGGCGGCCTCGATGATCGGTGCCGCGACCGGAATGGCGAAATTCGCCGAAAAAATAGCGCAACCAGGATCAGAACGCTCCGCGAGACCTACGGCGAAGATTTCGCGGCTGGATATCGAAGCGACATGAAGCTCGACACGCTGCTGGACATCACGGGCGCGGATTCACTGTCCCAGCTCCTCAAACGTTAGGGACCGCGTCATTAGAGATATGGCCAGCGCAGAAGCGCGTCGGGGTCGAAAGTCCGCTATTGGCCCACAGCCGACCTGGACCGCCGCGTTCTGCTTCGCATGTCGTCTTGTGCAGGCTCGTGGGCAAAGACTCATAACGACAGCCCTCGCTTTCTGCCGAGTGTCCAATCCACCCCGCCGGCTCCCGCACCGATCCCCTGTACCTGCCGGCCAAGATGCGCGTCCAGCGCTGGCCGCCAGGGAACAAGCTGAAACCCCAAGCCGTCGTCGATCATCGCGAAGCGTCCCGACGCGAGCGTGATACGGCGGCGGTACGTTCCTGCAATGCGATCGCCCTCGTTGATCGGCCTGTAGGCGAGCCCAGTGTCGGCGGCAAGCTTCGAGGATGCCTCGTCCAGTTCACGCTGTCGTAGTTTTGCAAGCAGATCAGGCCCAAAGACGACACGCTCGCCCTGCCGGTGCGCCAAGCCTTGCTTCACGAGATAATCGACTCGTGCATCCATCGCTTGGCGTGCCTCAGCGCCGAAACCGCTGTTGCCGATGGACGGATCCTTTGCGAGCAATTGGCGATCCAGCCATGTCGCTCCCGATGCCGACACCTGCGCCTCGACCGAGAGATCGGAGCGAACGGCGAGCGTAAATTGCTTGTGGCCTTTGTCGTCTTCATAGGCACGGGTTTCTACGATCGCTCCTTTGTCAGCGTCGCCCGTCATCTCCAGATTGGAGAACCGCAGGTGATGCGTGCGTCCATCCGTCCCCTCGATGATGGCGTAGGCCGATCCCGAGAGCTCATCGTAAAGGCCCCTGGCCGCCAGGCGGCCTGTGATCGGCTGCCCGGGGGGCTCGCTGTGGAGCGCGAAGCCCGCCACGTCTGGCTTGCGTCCTGCCCCGGACATCGCGCGGTGCATGGTCTTGATGATGTCGCCCCGAATGGAGAGGTCGCGTAGGGTCTGCTCAAGTGAAGGCTTCAAAGTCCAGCAGCCTGGAGAAATCTGTTCGGCCAAGCCCAAGCGCTCGAGTTTGCACGCACGACCGACCAGGAGACTGCGCCGCTCGGGGTCATGACTGCCTGCACCTGGTCTAAGGTTGGCGATGCCAGCTCCGTCGTCGGCTATCTCGCGCAGCGCCTTATCCAGTCCGGTCCAGCGTTCCGCCTCGACCTCCTTTTGCCCGGCCGCGCGAATTTCCTGATCGCTGCGCCGGCCAAGCTCCAAGGTGACCAGCTCGCCGGCGCGGATGCGAAACCCGTGGCTGACATAATCGCGACTGATGACGAGATCTTTGCCGTCACTGGCCTTGCCGCGCACGAGAACATGGACATGGGGGTTGTCGGTGTTCCAGTGGTCGACAGCCACCCAGTCGAGCCGTGATTCGAGGTCGCGCTCGGCGGTCTTCATCAGGTCACGCATGAAGGCGCGCAGGTCGGTCATCCGCCCGGCATCTTCCGGTGAAACCGTGAACCGGAAGTGGTGGCGATCGTCCTCACAGCGTTCGGCAAAGGCCTTGCCATCCACATCGTCATTCTTCGCATCGAATAGGCGTGCCTCTTGGCCATCACGCGTAACGCCTTCCCGCTTCAGATAGGTGATGTGCCTGGCAAGCGGCGCCGAGCGAAACCTATGGCCACGATGGCGGACGATACGGGCCATGACCACAACCCGCCGGCCGGGCGACTTCTTTGACAGAATCAAGGCGGCGCAGCGTCCTCGCCCGAATGTCGATCCTCCCGTCCTGGTCCGAGAACCCATGAATCTTTTTCCTGTATGACCCGCCTTCTTCGCAGCCCGCATCACGTGCGCAACGTAGCTGCGCGATTGCCTCGCTCCCTTGTTACCTTCGCGGATGCGACCCGGCCGCGGTCGAAAATCACCTTCACGCATCGGCGAGCGTGCTCCCTCGCACATTCGGCGATGTGCGGACTCGAGAAGGCGCAAAACCTTTGCATTTGTGTCGCGAAGTGCGGACAGCGCGAATGTCCCGGTGCCAAAAAACGCTAGCGCTACCAACGCCATAGCCGGCCGCGACGCGTCGCCTTTTATCTTGCAGTCGGTCGATCGGGTGCTGTTCCCGATTCCGGAGCTTCAGAATTTGGGGGAATTTGGCGCAGCCGGCACAGATGCAATGTGGTGACAATTGCGTGTGGCACGGACGCTGGAATGTTGTGCGTCTGAGGGGCGGTAGAGGGATCCTACATTCGAGCACTAGCCGAGCGCGCAAATTAATGCTCATCGACCTGCAGTCCTGAGCGCGACAAACAAGCCGGCGGACCGCGGAGCGAGTGCAAATCCGCTCGTTGCCGCTGCGTCACTTGCTGTATTTGCAGATGGAGCGACAGCAGGCGGCGAAGGTGCAGTCGAGATGTCCGCGAAGAGGTCGGCGTTCTGCCCATCGGGCACGCTGATCGTTGTCATGCGGTCGCCAATGGTTTGTGGCGCTCGCAGGGCTTTCTCGATCTTTGCTACGTAGCGAAGCGTCTCCTCAGGTAACGTTTTGAGTCCAGCCAAATAACGTTGAACGCGCGCTGGCCCCGCATTGTAAGCAGTGAGGAAGCCTGACTTCCCGAAGCGATCGAACATCTCGCGCAGGTACGCGGCGCCGGCCAGGATGTTGTCGCGCGGATCGAATGGATCGGCACCGAATCCGTAGCGGACGCGCAAGTCCGCCCAGGTCTGGGGCATGATTTGCATCAGACCCATTGCGCCCTTCGGTGACACGGCCCTGGCATTGCCACTGCTCTCGGCGGCCATGACGGCGCTCACCCAATTGTCCGGAACATCAAACCGCCTGGCTGCCTCATCAACAAATTGGCGGTAGTGATCTCGCGGCATAGTCGCACTCGTCGACGTCGTTACAGAGGTGGCTCGCGTGCAGATCGGGAACAAGCTCATTGCAATGGCAATGCAAATGGACGACAGGCTGCTGACCGGAAATTTGTACAATACGCGCGCGTTGACCACATGTGGACTGACCGGAAACGGAAGGAGCCGGCGCGGGGTGAACGCACAACAGACCTTGGGCGGCCTACGGAGTGGTTGCACGATCAATTCTCCTTGAAAGTCCAGAGAGGGTGGGCGCGTGTTGTGACAGCGGTCGCGGGAAGCACGCCGAAGTAGCGTCCGTCGAGCGAGTCCGGGACAGAGGCATTGAGGAAAAACACGTCACCGGGGAGCAATGTCCGGCAGCCTTGCCATGTTGGCAGCGCTCGGCCGCGCCGGTCGCGATCGAGGGCGAGTGCGACGACTGCTCCATCGACAGTGATCGTGTCGTGGATTCGGCAGACGGTTTGTCCTGAGAGAGCGGCGACGTGCTTGAGAAGTGGCACGCCGAGCGGCAGGTATCTGCGCCGCGCGAGAAACGCGGCCAGCATCGTTGGCGGTGTTGCTGCAACCAGCTCGCCCACGTAGAGCGGCTTGACTGCGCTCAGCCAGTAAAGGCCGCGCGGCACGCTTGCGCTCGCGTTCCACAACAGCAGCTTCGGAACCGAAAAGGCGCCGTCGTCGGCTTGCGGGTTTCGAGTTGTCGTAAGTGTGGGCGCAATGTCCGCAACGATGGCCAGGGCGGTCACCACGATTACTGCGGTTCTGCAGCTCATCGCACCAGGTCTCGCCGCTTGAGCCAAATGCGATGGCGTGCTTCGGTGTACGCGCGCGGCTCCTGGCCTGCAGCCTGCCGGTTGTGCACGTGCTGCCAATGATCCGGGCAAATGCTGGCTGGATCGAAGCCGCCTTGCTCAATGGCATCGATGACCTGGAGCACACGCTCCACTCTCGGCCAGGTGGAGATCCGCAGCAGAACCTCTCCGCCTGGGCGAACGAAACCGATCTTGGTGACCGGCTCGTCCACGCTGCCGGCGCGCAGGATGTCTATCCGCGACAGCACGGTGCCGAAATCGTTCGCTTGCCAGCGTACGAATGCGAACACCGATCCGGCGGCGAAAGACACCACACGCCGTTGACGGTCGATGATCCGGTCGTCCACGGGATGGCCGAAGCGAATCCAGCGCTCGATCCGGCCTTCGTCCCATAAGAGCTCGACCTCGGTGAACGAAGATTCGGAAACGGCTGCTTCGCAAGCCGCTTGCACGTTGGCAGACATGGTGAGGCTCACCCTCGCTCAGCGGCGTGGACGGCCGGCGAAGCCGGGAGAGATCGCGGCGTGGCGTTTGGCAGGCAGCACTGTACCCGCGCCGGGATCGGAGGTGGACGTCTTGAGTCCACGTCCGGCCCACTCTTGAAGATCTTCGAGCGCATAGACAACGCGGCCGCCGAGCTTGGAATAGCGCGGGCCGGTGCCATAGCTGCGGTGTTTTTCGAGGGTTCTGCCCGAGAGCCCGAGAAACCGCGCTGCTTCAGGCGTGCGGAGGTAACGTGGCGGAAGCCCATTCAGATTGGTCATGATTTTCCTGCTCGCTGTAGAAAGCCGCCGGATATCGGCGACCGTTGCGACGCAGGATGGCGAAGGAGGGTTCTGGAGGGGATGGTGAAGTGGTGATGCCGCGAGATCACCACCCCAGGAAAACGGCGAGGCCAAGCGCCGCGTCCCTCGACGATTTGAATTTATGAGTCACTCAAAGGCGCTGCCGGAACGGGTGCAGGAGAAGGCGGCGGTAGCCACCCTGCATGAGCTCGGTACCCGAACGGACGAGCCTGATGGTGCGGTCGCGCAAATCGTGGGTCTTCCAGCCGCGAGTGGGAATACTGCGAGCGCCGAAAAGAGCGATGGCAATCTCGCGATAGGTCGCGCTCTCCTGGTGCGCGTCGAGTGCGCGTAATGCGCGCACGAGGCGTTCTCGTTGTGTCGCTCGCAAGGCAACCGGACTGTTGCCGGGCGGCCGATCTGTGAGCGCAAGCCACAGCCGACGGGCTGCAGCCAGGCGCACGTCGAACAGCTCATCAAGCGGAATGACGGCGCACGGCTTCTGCGCGGTGGAAGCGTCGAGAAGATGCACCCGATGCGCAGCGCCATTGCACACGAGCGAGCGCTCGGCGCCATCGGGCGGAGCTAACGAATGTGTATCGAGGGAAACGAAGTGCGCGTCAGAATGGACAAGCTCGGTCGGGGTGGCGGCAACGCCGACAACGCTCGGCAAGGCGGCTGCCGTCCAGAGCATCGAAAGAAGTTCGTCGGCTTTCCTGGGCACCACGAAATCGTACCCCCCAGCGTCGCGCAAAGTCCGCTAGCATCTTGTCGGTCAATGTATTGCAGGCGAGGGCGGTGACGAGCTGCTTATGGTCGTGCTGGAAATCGGGATTGCGATGCAGGAACTCATATGCGAATCCCGGTGCATCGAGATCGCGTACCTGCTCGTAAGCTTTCGCTGAACGCCAATCCGGTCGTTGCACGAGGCGCACTTCCTTGGCTGTCCACGTGCTAACGATCCGTAGCGCATTCGTGTCATTGCACGCGCTGCAACGATCGTTGCAGAGCCTGCAAGGAACGGAATGTCAGTTTGGCGCGCCGCCGCGCAGGAGATGGCGATAGCCGTGCTCGGTCATCCAGCGTGCGCGGGCGAGATGCGTTTCCCAGGCACGCCGGGCACGTGCCGGCTCCGTGTCGGGATCGATTCGAAGGACAGTCCGTGCGACCTCGCGCCAATCGGCGTGCTCCGCCTCGGCATCCAGAAGACGCAAATAGGTGATCTTGTGCTCTTCATCATAGCCGGTAAGCACGGGCGCTGTGGGCGCGGAGTCAACGATGTGCGATTCGTTCTGCTGTGACGGCATGTTTCTCGGCCTTGCTGCCTTCGACGACGCCCGGGCGTGTCGGGTATTATAATACGTAGCAATAAAATACGCGAATGGCATCCATCCTCGGGATGGATATCCGATCAGTCTTTGGCAAAAACCTGCGTCGATACCGCCTTGCCGCAAGCCTTAGCCAGGAGGCGGTGGCCGAGCGAATGGGTGTTGATCGGGCTCACGTGAGCAGCATGGAACGTGGTCAGCAGAATGTAACGCTCCTGACCCTGTGGCAGGCTGCTCAAGCTCTTGGCTGTCGTGCGATGGATTTTTTGGACGAAGAGGCGGTTTCGAGGTCCGCGCCCGGGACGGCCGCGAAGGCGCCTAGACGCAAACGCACGAAATCTTGAGGCGTCATATTAGGTCTGTGCCGTGATTGTAGGCCGTACCGTGTGGACACGCATGGAACGCAAAAAAGAAACTCCGCCCGGCGAACCGGGCGGAGCACTCGAAGGTGGGGAAGATCAGTCGCCGTTGCGCTTGCCACGGGGCCGCGACCAGATCGCGTTGTAACCTTCGGATTCCTTGTCCTTGACGAGGTTGGCGTAGACCGGTGCGGTGAAGCTCGGATCGTCGAGCTTGAGCGAGAGATATTCGTCGTTCTTCTCCGACTTCCGCGTCCAAGCTGCACCGATCTCGACGCGACCGAAGAAGATGCGGTGGCTGGGGGCGTCCTTGCTGGTGCCGGGCGTCGTCTCGGGGACGATGCGGACGCCTTTTGCCTGCAATGCCAGCATGACGAACTCGCCCTCGTAACTGTTGCCGACCTGCTTGAACGTGCCGATGATAGCCATGTGAGTTCTCCTTGAAGTGTTTCGAGCTCCGCGACCATCGCGGCCTCGATGGCGATCGGAAGGCCGAAGGCGATCGACGACGCACCCGCTTCAGCGGGCATGAGGGAGGCCTGAGGACTTTCTTGGTTCCGCGAGGAATGGGCGAAGCCCAGGGGAAGAAAGTCTGAAGGCCCCCTTGCGTCTAGGCGGTCGAGGCGCAGCCGGTCTTCGGCCCGATCAAGCCAAGAGAGGTCAGCGTGGACCCGCGGTGCCAAACAGCGATCCTTAAGGAGAACTCTTGGCTATCACGCGCACAGTCGAACAAGGCTTTCAGCGCAGGGAGCGATGCATTAGAAACGCTGGCGCAGGAACGGCGGAATCGAGCCGAGCGCACGACCTCCACAGCTGGACGCCCCAACCCCGTTCTGTTGGCCGTGCACGAGAGTGATGCCGCGTGGAGGCGGAACTTCCGGGAGTACGACGTTCAGATCGCTCAAGACGATCCGACGCAACGCACGGCTATGCTGGATCTGTCACGGTCAATTCGATGGCAACTTGGCGCATTACGGCTAAGAGCAGACGTTCGGGTACGATCCCAGCCTGACGCAAGTTGACCCAGAGCGGACACCAGCGCCGCAGCTTAACCGTTCGCGATCTAGCCGCGCGCAATTATGGCCGCACCATGCGCGTTGATGGCCTCTTGCAGCTCAAGCCGAAGCAAATCGAGCTCCACCTGACGCTGCAGGCTTGATTTGCAAGCGCTTAAGAGATTCGCTAACGCTGCAGCTGTCAGTCCAGCGTGCGCCAAAGCATCCTCTGCACGTACAATTGCCTGGTTGGCCAACCTGATCTCTTCGTGTTTGCGGGTGATGGTTTCGTGGGCTGCCAACACGCGCTCCCATGTAACCTTCACTTTTTCTTCCTTTTTCGAGTTCATGGCGGCTCCCGTGACACAGTTCCCATGGAGTGACGATTCAAAGTGCACGCGCATTGTGCTCTCAAATGCCGTTGTAATGCATCTCACATCAATAGCACCAAGCGCGTGCTACAGCTGCGCCCTGAACGATCTCGGTCCCGCCAATGCGTTTTTCGAGTAATGGGGGCTTTGAGGCATGAAGACGGGCGTACTCCCCCGCGAATGCACCCCTGCCACCGCTTTGTCCACACGCTGCCGACGTCCGACAACATCACTGGACCTCGCTGCGAGCTCGTTACCCAAGCCGGACATTATAATTAGGTGGCGGCAACTGAACTCCGATGGATTTTGATTAGTCGAAATTTGAAGTGCAAAATATTGTGGTTGTTAACGATCCAGGCCTTCTGATTGCTGTTCAGCTTGTCACCCGACGATTTCACCTCAGCGAACTCGAATTCTCCCGCGCGGTTGAGGAAGATGTCTGGCCAACCCAGGTATCGATCCCAATAACCGTCAACGAGGTACCGCAGGATAGTCAGCAACGCGGTTCGCGGCAGCAACTCGACCAATATGCGGGCTCGGACAACATCTTTTTTGCGGTGGGCCCAGAGGTACTGTCGTAGTTCGTGGCTATAAGGGAGCCAGTAGTCGAACAGCCACAGCAGGACTTCCTCGCGGCTGATCTCGCGGAAATGTCGGTCGATGGCGTGCTTGCGCCGCGCGCCATAGCCCTCGCTGCCAAAATCCGATGGGTGCAAGGCCCATACCTGTCCTGGTCCCCCCCCTCGCGGAATCCTCGGTCTTCTCGGCGAACCCCACCAATCGCACTTGTGGATCTTTGTAGTCCTGTATGAGCCGCCAGAAGAAAACGCCGAACAATACATGAAACGGCTGGCTCTCCAGACGCATGACATTCCATCCTTCGGACTTGAACCAGTTCTCCGCGAACTGTTCAGGCGAAATGACCGTGTCGCCATCCTGAATAACGGCGCCCTTTGTGGGCATCGCGGCGTAGGGAGCTTTCAGATCGACGATGGAGACGTTATACCGCGCAAGAATGTCTGCCTGAGATGGTTCACTGAAGGAATATTTCGGTCGCGCGGCATGCAGAGCCTTGATCGTCTGCAAAGCGGCTTCCTGAAACGTCACGTAGGCGTCGCCCTGTTCTCCGTCCGAGGCGTCGGGGTGCGCCAATTGCCAATCTGCTTTGCGGCGCATCGTCTCAAAGAACAACTCCCGCCAGTAGTATCGCTTGATCTTGGAGGTGCTGCCGTACGCCTCTGCATGCGGGGCCACATCCGCCGGCAGCCCACGGCATTCAGAACAAACGCGAGGTTGGAAGCCGATCGTGACCGGAACACGGCGTTGCGACTTCAGCTCGGTTCCTTCTCGGATCTGGTGATTCAAAAATTTCCGCGCGAAGGCTTCATCGCAATCACACATCATCACGGCGCCGCAGTCCTCGCACCGATATTTCCGGATGAACTCATACTGATTCAGGCAGTGGCGTTGGGAGTGGTCGCAGGCTCTGGCCATCTTGCGCTTTTTCGCGGACAACCCGGGGCCGCGCCGGGTATCGTTTCCAGGCAGAGCCGCGTCGTTGCCCGCAGTCACGGCTGCTTCCGCGCCAAGCGAAACAGCTCCGCCTGAAAAATCGCGTCCTGGAGCGCATTGTGATTGCCCGCGCTTCGCGGTTTGAGGACCTTGACCATGCGGCTGGAACGGGTGTCCGACCAGTCACAACCGGCGGCGCCCATGTACAAGGACTTGATATCCAGGGCGGCAAAGCCGAAGGGGTTTTCTCCCAGAAACTGATGAAAATAATAGTTCGCAAACGACCAGTCGAATGCCGCGTTGAATCCCACGAACACCAAATTCTCGCCTTTTTGATTCAGCGATCGCGCCCAGGTCGCGAATCGTCTCATCGCATCTTTAGGATCCAATCCACTCTCCGCCAACGCCTCCAGCGACAGACCGGTCACGGCCAAAGCTTCGGGCACGTATTCAGTCGTAATCGGTTTAAGTTCACAGCTGAACTGCCGGGCCGGATTGTAGACATCGCACGCGCCGATGGACAGCAGGCTGTACCGGCCGGGAATGGGACCGGCTGTTTCCACATCGACGGAGATGAACAGTTCCTTTGGCTTGGTCATTAGATTAATGGCTCATCGGATACTAGCGGCGGGCGAGTTCGAATGGCCGCCCAATGTTCCCGGAAGTGACGCTTCCGGACGTCGAGCGCATCTGCCGGACTCCAGAACAACCCCGAGAAGGTGAAGAGATCGAAGGGGTGATCGCTTCCCTCCTTGCCCATCATCATGGTGGGAAGACTCCGCCCCAAGGCGTAGCCGAGCTCGAGAAAACAGTTGGGCCGCAAGCCGGTGATGTCCGCGACGACGAAACTGCTGTGGTGGAGCTTGGCAAAGATTTCCTGATCCAGTCGCGCATGTTCCAGCGGCTGGCGTCCGTCCACGGCTACCAGCTGATAACCCAGCTCCTCCTCGAGCACGGGTTTGACCACGTCCGTGAATTGATTCTCGACGTCCTGAAAGTCCGGGTGCGCGCTATTGAGCAACCGCACGGCGAATGCCTTTGGAGGCGCGAGAGCTTCGAGCAACGCCACAACCTCCGCAACACGGTCGGCGACAGGTTTGGTCGTGCGGAAATTGATCCGATTGAGCCAGCCATGTGCACCGACTCCTCCTGCTTGGAACAGCTTGGGCGCGATCTGACTGGCCAGGCCGAAATTGAACAGTTTGCGCGAGCCCTCGAATTCGCTGCAGATCGGCAGATTGAGCGGGATCACGGGCTTGCCGGCGTCGTGGTAGAGGTTTGCCAGATAGAGAACGCCTTCGGACCCACCCAGGGTGATGAGAATGTCACCCCAGCGCGCCTGCGTTTCCATTCGCTTGCTCGCCATGTTCCAAGACGCCGCGCTTTCGAGCCGGACAAGGTCGGACCCGCGCAATGCGTCCCACAGCCGGTGACACTCTCCCGGAACCTGATCTTCGCTTTTGTGATGCAGCACGCCTATCGCCAGAGGATCGATCGCGTCGGCCGGCCGGAGGCCGAGACTGTCATGAAGCGCGTTCCACACCAGCCAATCGAAACAGATGGGCAGTCCATCCACGGGCCGCACTTTTTCCGCATCCACTGGGACGACGAAACACGCGCCGCGGCGGACCAGCTCGGGCACCAGCGCGGCCACGAATTGACGTGCGGCCTCGACTGCTTCGCGCGATGAATGGACCGCATCCGTCGGGATGCTGCCGGCAATATGGATACGGCGACCACGCACGCGCGACCGCATCTACTTGTCTTCCAGGCGCGGTGAAGCTTTCACCGTTTTGAGGGCGGTTCCAAGATCGGCAAAGGTCAGGCCGCGTCCGGGAAACGCCAGCGCAATAGCGGCCGGATAAAGGCGGGTGCGGATGTCGGAATAGGTGAACTGGGGCAGGCCGTCCCTGGCGCGCGTTGCCGCCACAAGGCTTCCGATCTGCACCGGCGAGAGGTTTAGGCCAGCCAAATCCATGGCAAACAGGGCGCGCCGCTCCTCATCGTCCGGCCGAGCGAATTCCTCAATGATCGCGGCTCGGCGGCGCACCGCCGGATCCAGCACCGAGGCCCGGTTGGTACAAAGGAATACGACGACGCGTCCGCCAAAGCGGCGCAGGTCATCGATGCATTGGATCAGCGTGTTGACGGCCACCTTGTCCTCGTGGTGGCTGTTTGCCTCGCTGCGATTGGTCGCGAGGGAATCGCCTTCATCGACGATGACGATGGCGCGCCGCGACTTGCCCGCGCTTTGCGCAATGCGCTGAAATGCGTCGGCCAACAGCGTTCCCATTTCGCCGACTTTGCCGGAACCGCGCACGCGATTGCTGAGCTTGAATAGAATGGAGTCCTCGGCACCCGCCTCGCTGACCATGCGGTTTGCCATGCACTCTGCGGCCGCCGTCTTGCCAGTACCGACATCACCGTGAAAGATCACCAACGGATATTGCTCGGCAATCAAGGCGCTCAGCGACAGCTTGCCACCATGAAATTTGCGGTTCCAGGCCTCCAGCTCGTCGAGATTGAGCAGCAGGTGCAGCTGGTCGCGGATGCGCTGGTAGCGGGCATCGAAGCCGAGAAGAGACTGTGCCTTGCGGTGCAAGGCGCCGTCCGGCAGCGGGATCTCGTTGTCGAAAACGCGGGGCTGGTTCACGAGAAATCCTTTCGGCGCATGCCAAAGGCGTTGCTCACATAATCCCTGTTCGCGGACTGGGAGAGCGTCGGGTGGCTGGTATCGACATTCGTGGGCGACCAGCTGTTGCGCAGTTTGGGCCGCATCTTCGCTTTCTCGGCCGCGGTGTATTCGTCGGTGTAGCGTAGGACGATCCGCAATTTCGCGCCCTGCACCCACGGCCACATCACGCCTCCTGGTCGGCTAGTGGTGAGCGCGCCGGACTCGACATCCACGTCGTAGCGCAGGGCTTTCAATTCGGTCGGGCCGCTCATCAGCGTAAGATCAACAGTCTCGAGAAATCCCTTTTTGGCCAGCAGCTCGATGTCGAAGGCATAGTCGATGGCTTCCTCCTCGGTTATGGCGCGCGAACTCGACGCAATCATCAGCAGATCGGCATAGACTCGGCGCATGACGACCTCGACGTCGACGACGGAATAGGTGTCGGTAATGGTCCCGCTATAGCTCACGATTAATCCTCCACCCTGAAACGCGGACCGAAGATCTCCTTCCACACCTCGTTGTCGTTTTCCGCCGAGGCGAAATTAGCGGTTTCCCAGGCGTCCAGCGCCGCCTGCATGATCTGCTGACGTTCGTCCTCGGACAGCCGGCTGGTCACATTGTTGCCGCTGGAGACCGGATCCAGGATGACCACCGGATCGGAGAAGCTGCCATAGGGCTTGGTGTTCTCCGGAAAGATGATTGTGTCCTTGAGGCCGGTCTGCGCGATGTAGAGCAGGAAGCGCCGAAACCGCGACTCGATGCTGCCTTCTCGCCCTTCCGTGTCGAGAATGTGGGCCATCACGAGCTCGATGGTGAAGGACTTCAGCGCATTGAGCTCCGCGCGATTGCGCCACTTCTTGGCGAGCCGCACCAGGGTGCGGAAATCCCTGTCCTGTGCTTTGCGGTCGCGCACGAACTGAATCTGCGCCGGCGGGCAAGTTTCCATCCGTGAGCCGTCACGCAGATCGTACTGCCAGCCATAGCCGGGACGGGCTTCGTCTTCGATCACCGGGACAACGTCGACACTCAATCCGCTGGCCACGAAGCTGACGGTCGCGGCCTTCCGCTGGATCTCGAAATCCTCGACATCCTTGTTGGGGTAGATTTTGAGGAGGAGCTTGTGGATCGTGTCGATGAGCGAGCCCAGGGTCTCATGATCGACGTCGCGGCCGGAGATGTAGAAGACCACGTCGACATCCACCGGGTCCTCGGCGGTCTTGCGCAGGATGGTGTGTTTGGCGAACGACCCGGCCTTGACCACCTTGCTAATCTTGATTTCGGCCTCGTCGCGGAGCGTGCGGCACAGTTCGGCGATGAGGCGGTCGACCTGGGCATGGTATTCCTTGCGCTTGTCCGCCGGCAGCCGCAGGACGTTGCTGTCATAATAGGCCAGTTCGGTGTTGCTGAGACCCATTGTCCCCTCCCTCATTACCCAAATCGTCACCGCCCGCAGCACCGCCGCGGACCAAATCCCCCGGAGAACCCAGATGTGCCAAGGCGCATGGCGCGCTTGGCAACCATTGACGGCCGAACCGGTTTACAAGGGCGCCACCTGCGGCATCCTGAATCGGACAAATTGGGGCCGTTTCTAGGCTTTTCAAGTCCTAGCAGTTTACATTTACCAGATCAACACGCAAATATGTAAACTACTGATTTGCGGGAGGACGCGATGATCGGAAAGAAGCTGAAAATCGCCCGTGCTGCAGCCGGGCTTTCGCTACGCGATCTGGCCCTCCGCATGGAGGGCCGGGTAACGGCGCAGGCAATCGGCAAATATGAGCGGGACGAGGACATGCCCAGTTCGGGCGTGCTGATGGCGCTTGCGCGTACGCTTCAGGTGCGGGAGGAATATCTATTAAGCGACGACGAAATCGTTCTGGA
>Ga0335085_10006513_pt1 | contig 18377 bp, 16 predicted proteins | sample Lox_Sample_45_FD_206712 | JGI IMG/M metagenome (GOLD analysis project Ga0335085, IMG submission 206712) | Soil microbial communities from Loxahatchee National Wildlife Refuge, Florida, United States - Lox_Sample_4.5 | ecosystem: Environmental > Terrestrial > Soil > Wetlands | place: USA...
TGCTCGCCGGCACGCGCCGCTTCCACCGCGGCATTCAAGGCCAGGATGTTGGTCTGGAACGCGATGCCTTCGATCACGCTGATGATGTCCATGATCTTCTTCGAGCTGGAACTGATCGACGCCATCGTGAGCACCACTTCGTTAACTGCCTCGCCCCCCTTGACCGCGATATCCGATGCATTCATCGCCAGCTGGTTGGCCTGCTTGGCGTTCTCGGCGTTCTGCTTCACCGTCGAGGTCAGTTCTTCCATGCTGGAGGCCGTCTCTTCCAGGCTCGAAGCCTGATGTTCGGTGCGGCTCGACAAGTCGGAATTGCCGCTCACCATTTCGTCCGTGCCGGTCGTGATCTGCTGCGAGGCTGAGCGCACATCGCTAACGATCATGATGAGCGCCTCGTTCATATCAAACAAAGCCTGCTGCAATTCCCCGATTTCATCATGCCGAAGCACCGCGATATTGCTGGTCAAATCCCCTTCCGACACATGCCGGGCGGTTTCCACAGCCGATGCAATGGGCTTGGTGACGTCGTTGACCAAACGGCGGATGATGAAGATAAGCAGCAACAACGTGCCCAAGGCAACATAGATCGATATCTGGTTCTTATGGCGCGTCGCCTTTGCATCATCCGAGATCAGCTCAGAGATTTGCCCCTTGATTTCTCCTATCTTGGCAGTCAGCGCGGTGTCAATAAAATTGATGTCGGATTTGAAAGGGGTGATCGAATTGATCGAATTCGATGCGGCAATTGCGGATTGAAGCTTGGCCAGAGCTTCAACTGAAGCTGAGATGTCACGGGAAGGGGATTCCTTCAGCAGTTTTTCCACGGTGACCTTGGTGGCGGTTAGGGAGTCCAGCGTCTTGCTGCTGATGGTTCCGGTATCGACGGCATCGACCAGGCCATTCAAGAAATTCTTGTAAGTATCGGACGACTGCAGGCTCAAGTCATAGATGCCCATGATCTTGTCAACCCTTGCCGGCAGGTCATTGGTGGACAACATTTGGACGGTGAATACGATCGCAAGAGGCAGCACCGCTATGAAAAACTGCAGGTACATGCGCTGTTTCAATCTCATTTTGGCAAACATGCTATTACTCCCCGTTCGCGACGATTTCTGGCATGTGGAAATTATCCAGCAAGGCTGCCAACAGCCACAGCAAATGGCAGCATGGATTGCCCTACGGTTAAGTCAATCGCAAATCCACAGGATTATTGAATGACTTTCACCCCGGAAGGCGCGCGGGACGCGTAACCAATCGAACCCGGTGTCCGCTTGATGAATTCGATCACCTCGGCATCACCCGACTTCACGGCGGGAGGGGTCAAACCGTCGCGGAACGATTTCTTGGTCCATATGCCGTTGTATTTGGCGGCATCCATGTTCAAGACCTGGGACAGGAAAACGCTTTGCATTGCCGCGTTGTCGATCACGATCAGCTTTGTGTTGCCGGCAAACTGCTTTTCCCCGAGAAATATGTCTCTCACATCGTCAGCGGTGACAGATACGTCCGGATTCGCAATGACGACGACACCCGCCGCATTCGCAATCTGGGATGTCAGCAAAAGCAATAAGGCCGCCGAGCAAATTCTGAAAATTCTTGATTTCATAATTATCGATCCCCCTCAGGCTAGAAGCCGATTGCGTATTGTAAATTCATGCTGCGGTAGTCGAGCGCAGTTCTTCCGAGTTCCTCCTTGAAGCTCGAGTTCATCACCTCAAGTTTCAGGCAGGCCTTCGGGTTGATGTTATAGCGCACTCCCAGCACCTGCCTTGCGTAGGATTGGCCATTGGCCTGCGAATTGAAATAGTTGTCGTTTTGGTCCAGTATCGTCCGTTCAGCGCGCACATAGGGAGTCCACGACCCTAAGCTTACACCCGCCTGCAAGTAGCCCGCCCTGCTCTTGTATTTGAGGTCGGTTGCCTTGTCCTTGTCGTTGAAACCGTAATATTCGCCCAGGATTTCCCAATAATTGGACAGATAGACCACGGAACCGCCGCCCATGTTCAGGTTGGTCGTGCTCAGCGTATTGGCTTTCAGGTCGGAAGATATTGTGGTCGGCGGTATGCCATAGGCATTCACATCACCATTCATCCAATGCACCGCCAGCCGCAGGCCGTCCAGCATGCCGGAGAAGTCATAACCCAGATTGAATCCGACCATCGCGCTATGATTGTCATCCCCGGCAATATTAGGATCCAGGCCACCGGTCTGATAATCGGTAGGGTTTACGGGTACGGGCGCCACAGTTGCGTTTACATCGTTAATCTTCGGGCCATTTCCGACATAGACGTCATAGGTGAACTTGCTCTGGCCGGTTCTCACTTTGCCGGTACTCCACAATCCCACCATATGAGTCGGTACGATCCCGCCCAGATCTTCGAAATCGAGGAAGCGTGGCCTCAGCACGGTCGTTTGCAGTTGTGCGCCGTGATGGTACGCGGTATTCCAGTATCCGAAGGGGGTATGGAAGCGTCCCATCCAAAGGGTCGCGGCATCGCTGAAGGCATAGCCTACCTGCAGACGCTCAATATCCACACCCACGGTTCCATCCAACTGGTCGACCTCAAAATTCGGTTCGGCCAAGGCCAACACCCGATCGCCAAAATGCGGTGTCAGATAAAAGGACAGGCTGCCCTGGAAGAACCCCTTCGGATTGCCGACATTCGGGTTGGCCAAATCGCTGGCTCCCTGGCTGTTGATCCGATACCCGACATCCCAGAAACCGTGCATCGGTATCCCTGCGCTACCGCTGCTGGATTGACTCGCCAGCCCGGCGGTCATCTGGTTGAGCTCATTCTGCAGCGTGTTGATCTGTTGCTGCATCTCTTTCATTTGTTGGGAATTGTACGATGGAGTAATCGGCTGCTGAACGGGAGGGGGGGCATTGCCTGGCTGCGCGGGTACATCGATGACCTTGGCAGATGCCGGCGCCACGATGACCAGACTTCCCGCGATTATCGAAGCACCCAACAGGGCCGAGGCTTTCCATTGCTTGGCGTGTTCAGTGCCAATGTTTGATATTTCTGCCATTGCGTAATCCTCCCAAGATTAATGCCTATTCGGATGTCGAGAGACGACCGGCGCATTCCCGATTCACTTTCCCCCGATAGCCCGAAGACACCTACGATGTCAGGTTTTTATGCTACCAGTATTTTCCTTTGCCGGGTGAAATTTTCTGGCGGAAATCGGTTTGCTTGTATTTAAATTGTGCCGTAGGTCATGGGCGGCTACAATGTCGGCATGCCCGATTTCGATTTGACCCACCATTTTCTGATCGCGATGCCTGCGATGCAAGAGGGGGTGTTTGCCGGCACGCTGACTTATATATGCGAGCACAACGAGAATGGCGCGCTGGGTATCGTGGTGAATCGGCCGATCAGCCTGACCATCGGCCAAATGTTCGATCAGGTCAGCATTCCTTTGCATCAGCCGAAACTCGTTAAGTTGCCTGTATATTTTGGCGGTCCGGTGCAGACCGAGCGCGGCTTTGTGTTGCATGACACGCAGCGGAACTGGGAGTCGACATTGCGTATCAACGACAAGCTGGCGCTGACGACTTCCCGAGATATTCTCGAAGCGATCGGCGTAGGGCAGGGCCCCCACAACATGATCGTCACGCTCGGATATGCGGGCTGGGACCAGGGACAGCTTGAACATGAGATCACCGAAAACATCTGGCTGACCGTGCCTGCATCGGAACATATTCTGTTTGATTTGGCACCCGAAGAACGGCTGCCTGCAGCTATGGCTTTGCTCGGGGTGGATTACAGCTCTTTGGTGGAAGATGCCGGACATGCCTAGCAGGGCAATGCCAATTCCGACATTCCCAGTTTTCATCCCTGATGGCACACTCCTCGCATTTGATTTTGGCAAAAGACGCATCGGCGTCTCCGTTGGTAATACCGTATTGCGCCAAGCCCATCCTTTGACCACCATATCCCACGATAAAACCGACACACGATTCGCCATGATCGAGGCCTTGCTGAAAGAATGGCAACCCTGCGCGCTGGTAGTGGGCGTGCCATACAACGACGACGGTACACCGCACGAACTGACCGCGCTGTGCCGTCGCTTCGCCAACCGGCTCAAGGGGAGGTTCAGTTTGCCGGTGATCTTGCTGGATGAGCGTTATACTTCGCTTGCAGCGAGCGCACGGTTGAAGGAGGAAGGTATCTACGGCATGAAGCAGAAAAACTTGATCGATCAATATGCCGCGCAGCAGATATTGCAGGCCTATTTTGCGGAGCCCGCAGCGGGAAAACTTGCATGAATAATCCGCAACTCAACAAAAACGGTGAACTGCAACACCTGCTTTCTACCGAAGGTTTGCCGGTGGATATCGTGCGGGATATCCTCGACAAGGCCGCGACGTTTGTCGATGTCAGCGATGGGCGCGAGATCAAGAAGGTACCCTTGCTGCACGGTAAATCCGTGTTCAACGTATTTTTCGAGAACAGTACCCGCACCCGCACCACCTTCGAGATCGCCGCCAAACGGCTGTCGGCTGACGTGGTCAATCTGAATATCGGATCATCTTCCACCAGCAAAGGCGAGACCCTGCTGGATACCGTGGACAACCTGTGCGCGATGCACGCCGACATGTTCGTGGTGCGCCACGCGCAAAGCGGAGCATCGCACTTCATCGCCCGGCACGTGGCGCCAAACGTCCATGTGATCAACGCCGGCGACGGGCGCCATGCGCATCCGACGCAGGCTCTGTTGGACATGTACACGATCCGCCATTACAAAAAAGAATTCCACAATCTGCGCGTAGCCATCGTCGGCGACGTATTGCATTCGCGCGTTGCGCGCTCGCAGATCCATGCGCTGACCACGCTGGGCGTTCCCGAAGTGCGCGTCATCGCCCCCAAGACGCTGTTGCCGACCATGGTGGAAAACCTTGGCGTACGGGTCTATCACGACATGAACGAAGGATTGCGGGATGCCGACGTCATATTGATGCTGCGCTTGCAGAATGAGCGCATGCAGGGCGCGGCACTGCCCTCCGCCCAGGAATATTTCAAATACTATGGCCTAACCGAAGAGAAACTGGCGCACGCCAGACCCGATGCGATCGTGATGCATCCGGGACCGATGAACCGCGGTGTGGAGATTGATTCCGGCGTGGCGGACGGGAAACATTCCGTGATTCTTCCCCAAGTCACCTTCGGGATCGCCGTGCGTATGGCGGTGATGAGCATACTGGCAGGAGTCAAGGTATGAACATTCATATCAAGAACGGTCGACTGATAGATCCGAAGAACAACATCGATGCACGGCAGGACGTGTATATCGTTGACCGGCGTGTCGCATCCGTCGGCAAGGCACCTCCGGGTTTCGCCGCCGACCAGACGATCGATGCGAGCGGGTTGATCGTGATGCCCGGGCTGATGGATGTCGCAGCGCGTCTGCGCGAGCCCGGTTACGAGTACAAGGCCACGCTTGAATCCGAGATGACTGCTGCAGTGGCTGGAGGGGTGACTTCGCTCGCGTGCCCGCCCGATACCGATCCGCCGCTCGATGAGCCGGGCTTGGTAGAAATGCTCAAGTATCGCGCACGCTCGCTCAACCAGGCGCGGGTGTTTCCGGTCGGCGCCCTGACATACGGTCTGAAAGGGGCGGAACTGACCGAGATGAACGAATTGACGGAAGCCGGCTGCAAGGCATTCAGCCAGGCCGATGCGCCCCTGACCGACACGCGTGTACTTTTGCGTGCGATGCAATACGCGGCCACGTTCGGCTACCGTGTGTGGCTGCGTCCTCAGGACAGCTTTCTTGCCAAGAACGGGGTCGCGCACGACGGGGAAGTGGCTGCCCGTCTGGGTTTGCCGCCCGTTCCGGTGATCGCCGAAACCATCGCCCTGGCCACCGCTCTGCAACTCGCGCGCGAGACGGGAGTCATCCTGCATATCTGCCGCGTGTCCAGCACAGCCGCAGTGGACATGATCCGTGCAGCCAAACTGGAAGGGCTGAAAGTGACCTGCGATGTCTCGATGAACCACGTGCATCTCACCGAAATGGATATCGGATATTTCGACGCCAATTGCCATCTTGTGCCGCCGTTGCGCGGCCTGCGCGACAAGGCGGGGCTGCGCGCCGGTCTGCTCGATGGCACGATCGATGCGGTCTGTTCGAATCATTCGCCGGTGGACGATGATGCCAAGCAGTTGCCGTTCGCCGAAGCCGAGGCGGGTGCGACAGGACTGGAGCTGTTGCTGCCGCTGGTGTTGAAATGGGCGGAACAGGAGTGCGTTCCTTTGCTGGATGCGCTGGCGCACGTCACCATCAAGCCCGCGCAATTGCTCGGGCAAAAAATGGGCCATCTGACGGTCGGCGCCCACGCGGATATCTGCATATTCGATCCGAAGGCTTCATGGAAGATTGAACCGGCCGCACTCAGAAGCCAAGGCAAGAATACCCCGTTCAACGGTTACGAGATGCAAGGACGCGTGCGTTATACTTTGCTCGACGGACAAATCGTGTTTCAGCAATAATGACTTGCCTTTGATTGTGGGCTTGCGTCTTTTCTGAATGATATGAACCCACTGTTTGATTCTTGATCACGGCATTGCTTGCGCAGCAAGTCTGCCTGCACGGAAAGTCTCAATTTAATGATGCCGTTTTCGAAATCAAATAACCCTTTGTTGGGCTTTTAGTTACGACACAACTTGCAGCGCAAGGTAGTCTGCGCTGAAAGTGCTATGTATCAGGAAATCCAATAAAATAGATTATGAGTACGCACGGCAATTCAAATAATCCTCTGCTGGACTTTTCCGGTCTGCCGCGATTTTCGGAGATCAAACCCGAACATGTTGCGCCCGCGATCGAACAACTGCTGGCTGAGAACCGCACATTGATAGCGCGGTTGCAGGCAGACACTGCGCCACCGACCTGGAATGGCTTCGTGCTGCCGATGGAAGATGCCAACGAACGGCTGTCGAGAGCGTGGGGGCCGGTCGGGCATCTGAACGCGGTGATGAACAGTCCTGAATTGCGCGAGGTGTACAACGCCACCTTGCCGAAGATCACCCAGTATTACGCCGAACTGGGGCAGAACCTCGCGCTGTTCGAGAGATTCAAGGCCTTGCGCAATAGCCCTGAATTCGACGGATTGAGTGCCGCGCGCAAGAAGATCGTCGAGAACGAATTGCGCGATTTTCGCCTGGGCGGCGCTGAATTGCCGGAAGCCCGTAAGGCGCGCTACCTGCAGATCCAGGAGCGTCTGGCAGAATTGTCGTCGCGCTTTTCCGACAACCTGCTTGATGCGACCAATGATTTTTCGCTGCTCGTCGAAAACAGGGGGGAACTGGGCGGTTTGCCGGACGACGTGTTGCAAGCAGCACATGAGTCCGCCGAGGCCGCCGGCAAATCCGGCTGGTTGTTTACGCTCAAGGCCCCTTCCTACATGCCTGTGATGCAATACGCCGAAAACCGCGCGCTGCGCGAAAAGATGTATCGTGCCTACGGCACGCGAGCCAGCGAATTCGGCAAACCTGAATGGGACAATACCCCGCTGATGGATGAAATCATCAAGCTGCGCGGCGAGGAAGCGCGTCTGCTCGGCTTTGCCAACTATGGCGAGTTGTCGCTGGAGAGCAAGATGGCAAGCTCGCCGCAGCAAGTGGTCGAGTTCATGCGCGAGCTTGCCAAACGCGCACGGCCTTTTGCCGAAAATGATCTGGCGGAACTGCGGGAATTCGCCTATGCCAAGCTAGGGATAGCCGACCTGCAAGCATGGGATGTGAGCCATGCCAGTGAAAAATTGCGCGAGCAACGCTACGCATTCTCAGAGCAGGAAGTGAAACAGTATTTTCCGGAAGATGCGGTGCTGCCCGGCATGTTCAAACTGGTCGAGACGCTGTATGACCTGCAGATCAAGCCGGGTCAGGCGCCTGTCTGGCAGGAAGATGTGAGATTCTTCGATATTCGCAACTGGCAGGACCAATTGGTCGGGCAGTTTTACCTCGACCTGTATGCGCGCAGCAGCAAGCGCGGCGGCGCGTGGATGGATGATGCCGTCACCCGCCGCAGGAAGGACTATGGTATCCAGACGCCGGTGGCCTATCTGAATTGCAACTTCTCTCCACCGGTGGGTAACAAACCCGCTTGTTTCACACACGATGAGGTGATCACGCTGTTCCACGAATTCGGCCACGGCTTGCACCATCTGCTCACCGAAGTCGAGGATCTCGGCGTTTCCGGCATCAACGGCGTGGAGTGGGACGCGGTCGAGTTGCCCAGCCAGTTCATGGAAAACTTTTGCTGGGAGTGGGAAGTGGTTCACGGCATGACCAGACAGGTCGATACCGGGAAAAAGCTGCCGCGCGAACTTTTTGACAAGATGCTCGCCGCGAAGAATTTCCAGAGTGGATTGCAGACGCTGCGCCAGATCGAGTTCGCGCTGTTCGACATGCTGATGCACAGCAATTTCGAGGCGGCTGGTGCTCCCGCACCCGAAGGCTCCACCTCGCCGCGTCGGAGCGGCATCCTGCAGCTGCTCGATGAAGTTCGTGCCGAAGTGGCGGTGCTGATACCCCCGGCATTCCATCGTTTCCCGCAAAGTTTTTCCCACATCTTTTCCGGCGGTTATGCGGCGGGATATTACAGCTACAAATGGGCCGAGGTACTGTCTGCCGATGCATACAGCCTGTTTGAAGAAAATGGCGTTCTGAATCCCGATGTCGGCGCGCGTTTTCGCAGCGAGATACTGGCAATGGGCGGAAGCCGGGGAGCAATGCAATCCTTCACCGCATTCCGCGGCCGCGAGCCGAACATGGACGCGCTGTTGCGTCACAGCGGCCTGCTGGAAAATGCTTAAGGAGGTGAAATGAAATACTGTTTTCTGTCGCTGGCTTTATTGGCCGGCGCCTTTTCGATCGTTCAGGCTGGCGAGCTTTACCGCTGGGTCGACTCGTCCGGCAAAGTCTATTACGGAGACATACTGCCGGCGGGCGCATTGCAGGTTGAAGTCAAGAAATTTCCCAAAGATACGTCGTCGAACGAATATCTGCCCTATGAGACGGTCCGCGCGCAGCAGAATTTTCCCGTTACCCTGTATGTCGGGATGGGTTGCGGCGATTTGTGCGATCAAGCGCGCGGTTTATTGAACAAGCGCGGCATCCCGTTCAGCGAAAAGACGCTGAAAACCAGGAAAGATATCGATGCATTCAAGCAGGCTTCCGGTTTCGATGCGTTCGTTCCGTCGCTGGCGGTAGGCACAAGCTTTCTAAAAGGATTTGTGGATTCACAATGGAATAGCGAACTCGACATAGCGGGTTATCCCAAGACGGCAAGCTATCGCCAGCGCACTGCGCCGGCAACCTCGCCTGCAGAGACTCCGCCTGCACCAGAGCAGTCCTCCGAAGTCCAGCCTTCCGCTGATCAGTCCGGTCAAACAAAACCGGCCGAACAATGAATTCGGCCAAACGAGATCCGGTTACCTAACAAGCGCCAGCCATGGGTGCGTCCCGAACAGGAGGATAGTCCATCTGGCGCGTATTGATGCCGCAAAGGCAACAGGTTCCGGAGAGCATTCACAAATCAGAAAGCGGTCTTTCAGCCAGTCTGTCATCCCGGATTTGCATTTGTTTGATCAACTTTGCTAGCGAAATATCCAGTGCCTGTATGATCCCCGACGGCAGCGTCGAAAGTGCTTCCGGTAGAATGCCTTCGGCAGGACCGGGTGCCTTGCTCATCAGTCCGGAGGCGACTTCGGTAAGGCGCAACCCGACGCGACGCTGATCTTCCTTGCTGCGTTCCTTGATGACAAGTTTTCGACTCACGAGTTTTTCCACCATCTGGCTGCAGGTAGACTGGTGAACAGACAGCCTTTCTGCCAGATCCGAAACACCGATGCCCGGGTTGTTCGCCACTTCATGCATAATCCACAACTGCGATCCGGTAACTCCGCAAGTCTGTTCCACCTCGCGAAAATGCTGACGGACCGAGCCGAAAATGACTCTGAATTTTTTCAAAACCTGAAGCGAAAGCAGTTTCTTGCTGCGATTGTTCAATTATTTCTCCCAGGGATTGCGCACTGTTTGAGCTGTTCGCCGGTTTATAAAGCTTGCATTCCGAGCATGCGTCAATTATATTGATATAAATTGAATTGATGTCAATTATATTTTATGCGTGAACCCGACACAGGAGTAAGCTGATGAAGACGAATCTGGCCGTTGCGGCGCTCGCAACGCTTGTAATTTCGGCATGCGCAACCGCACCAAAGGAGACGACCGCCGAGGCCCCTGCGCAGGAAGCGACAGAGAACAAGGCGCAGGCCGCTCCGGGAGTGGAAACAGGGACCGTCCGCCCAGCCGAAGTAAGCTCAAGCGAATTCGCAGCGCAGCTTGATGAGATGCAAAAACAAAGCGTCTATTTTGACTTTGGTGAGTTCGTGATCAAACCGGAATATAACGGGCTCATCCAGCACCATGCCGATTTCATGAAAGCACATCCAAACGCCGTCGTTACGCTGCAAGGCAATACCGACGAACGCGGCAGCAGCGAATACAACCTCGCGCTTGGAGATCGGCGCGCAAATGCCGTTCGCAAGGCTCTCGAAGTATTGGGTGTTCCAGACAGCCAGATCAGAACCGTCAGCCTGGGCGAAGAACATCCCCGGCTGACCTGCCATGAAGAACAATGCTGGAAGGAGAACCGCCGCACAGATTTCATTGGCAAGATCACGCCGTAACACGAATGAAAGCAACCGCCTCATCATCAAGGATGCCGTTTACGGCGTTTTCAACCCTGCCAGGCCTGTGAGTAACCGTATACTTGTCCACAGTCAAGCGCTCGGGCAATAGTCATTGGTCGTTTTCAGCACGGCAAGATTCATGAGCTGCCGTCTCGGTGACTTTGCAAAGTCATCAGGTGCTGAGAATTAACAAAGGCAGCGGATCATTCCGGGTGTAGCGGGCGCCATGGAGACGAATCGACCCGATGGCACATCACGTATTCTCAGGACAGACCCCGTCCCCATCGCAGGCATTGAATGCCGACAGGAATAACACGGTCGTGCTGTTCGGCGAGGTACTTGCGGACATATTCCCCGACCGGACCGTATTGGGTGGGGCACCATTCAATGTCGCGCGACATCTCAAAGCATTCGGGCAGAACCCGGTTCTGATCACACGCCTGGGTAATGACCTCCTGCGTGGTGAAGTGCTGCGCATGATGTCACAAGACGAAATGGAGACCGTAGGGATCCAATGCAGCAACAACCATCCGACCGGGCAGGTACGGGTGCATCTTGAAAATGGCGGTCACCGCTTCGAGATACTTCCTTTGCAGGCATACGATTTCATTCATGCTGCGGGGGTGCGCATGACCGCATTGTCCGTGCATCCGGCGCTGGTCTATTACGGCACCTTGGCGCAGCGGCATGATATTTCCAGACGTGCTCTAAAAACACTGCTGCGCAGCACCGACGCCGCGAAGTTCCTGGATATCAATTTGCGCGCCCCATGGTATGACGAAAGGACGCTCAGACAATCGCTGCAATATGCCGATATCGTAAAACTGAATGACGATGAACTGCGGGTTCTGGCGGCAATGTTCGAGTTGCAGAACGATAATCCGGAAAACCAGGTCAAGGAACTGATGGCCGGGTTTGACATCACGCAGGTTGTGATAACCTGCGGAGCGGAGGGCGCGTGGCAGATCAATCGGGGCGGCAAGAAAGTGGAGACCGGCGCAAGGAGTTCGCCCGTAAGTCTGGTTGATACGGTCGGTGCAGGAGACGGTTTTGCTTCTGTCTGGATCCTTGGAGCGCTGTTGCGGTGGCCTTTGGCCAAGACATTGGAGCGGGCCAATGCGTTCGCCGCCGCAATCTGCGAGATTCGCGGAGCGCTTCCCGATCATGCGGATTTCTACTTGCCATTCATTCAGAAGTGGGGGCTATGAAAAAACAGCGGTCTGCACGCGGGCACCCTTTGTACATCGTATTGGTCAGTGTGCATGGATTGGTTCGCGGCCACGATCTCGAATTGGGGCGTGATGCGGACACCGGCGGGCAAATCAAATACGTTGTGGAACTCGCCCGCGCCCTGGGTGAGCACAAGGATGTCGAAAAAGTAATTTTGCTGACGCGGCGTGTCATCGACAGCCAGGTCAGCCCGGATTACGCGGAACCTTTCGAAGCGTTGTCTGAAAAGGCGGGCATCGTGCGCATCGAATGCGGCGAACAAAAATATCTGCGCAAGGAACTGCTATGGGACTGCCTGGAGAACTTTTCCGACAATGCGCTTGCCTATCTGAAAATACAGGGGCGCGTGCCCGATGTCATCCATAGCCATTATGCGGATGCCGGTTATGTCGGTTCGCGCCTCTCGCACCAGCTGGGCGTTCCGCTGGTACATACCGGGCACTCCCTGGGGCGCAGCAAACGCAAGCAACTGCTGGCCAGCGGCATCAAGCGCAGCGAGATCGAGACTACCTACTTCATCTCGCGCCGCATCGAAGCGGAGGAAACAACACTGGGTGTCGCAGAGCGCGTGATCACCAGCACGCAACAGGAAATCGAACAACAGTATGGTCTGTATGATTTTTACCAGCCAGAACGCATGCGGGTGATCCCGCCCGGCACCGACCTGGGAAAATTCTTTCCGCCGCAGGGAGACGAAAAAAACAGCGATATCGCGCACGAACTCAAGCGTTTCCTGAAACAGCCCGGAAAACCGGTCATACTGGCGCTGTCGCGCCCCGATCCTAGAAAGAACATCGTTTCATTGATCGAAGCGTACGGTGAATCCGCCGGATTGCAGCAGGCCGCCAATTTGGTGATCGTGGCTGGAAACCGGGACGACATCCAGGATATGGAAAATGTTTCAAGTACCGTACTGAACGATATCCTGCTGGCCGTCGACAAATACGACTTGTATGGCAAGGTGGCATATCCCAAGCACCACAAACCGGAGGATGTCGCGGTTCTGTACCGCATTGCCGCCGACCCGCATGGTGTGTTCGTCAATCCCGCTTTGACCGAGCCTTTCGGCCTGACACTGATCGAGGCAGCGGCCTGCGGCCTGCCGATCGTCGCTACGGAGGACGGAGGCCCGATCGATATCATCAAGAATTGCCAGAACGGATATCTGATCAATCCGCTCGACAAGATATCGATGGCGGACACGATACTGAAAACACTGACTGATAAACCTGAATGGCGGCGTTTGGCAAACAACGGCATTCAGGGGGTGCGCCGTCATTACTCGTGGCAGGCACACGTCGAAAAATATCTTGCCGTCATCCGGCCTCTGGTGGAAAGAACCGAGCCGGTAAGCAGCATCAGTCCGAGGAGACGACCCGGCGTGTATCGCAATCGTGCGATATTCACCGGCATCGACCTGAACCTGATTGGTGACCAGGAGGCGTTGCCGGTGTTCCTGCAAGCGATGCAGGCACACCGCAAGTCAACCATCTTCGGTATTGCGACCGGACGCCGTCTGGATGATGCTCTGGCCAAACTGCGCCAGTACAATATTCCGCAACCCGATGTGCTGATCACGGGACAGGGGACGCAGGTACACTATGCGCCTAACCTGACCCGGTCGGATGTATGGGAGCGCCACATCAATCATCTGTGGAACCCGCAGGCGGTACGGGAAATACTTGCCGAAATGCCCGGCCTGACCATGCAGCCGAAGATCAACCAGAGCACTTTCAAGATCAGCTATTACGTAAATCATGCCTTGGCAAATATCAAGGAAATCCGGCAGGCATTGTTGCGCAACGAGCAGGCCGTGAATACCATTTTTTCTTTCGGACAATTTCTCGATGTGGTTCCCGTCCGGGCATCCAAAGGCCTCGCGTTGCGCTGGTGCGCGGAACAGCTTGGGTTTGCACTGGAAAACACGCTGGTCACCGGTGTCACCGGTGCCGATGCCGACATGCTGCGCGGCAACACATTAGGGGCGGTAGTGGATAATCATCATCTCGAAGAATTATCCGACTTGGCCAACATCGAAAATATCTACTTCTCGAAGGCGCATTACGCCGCCGGTATTCTCGAGGCGATAGACCACTACAAGTTCTTCGACAAAGTGCCGGAAAGGACGTCCGCTTGAAACGATTCCTGCTCTGCACCGACCTTGACCGGACGCTGATCCCGAACGGAGCCCAGCCGGAGTCGCCGGAAGCGCAACATCGATTCAAGCGCTTGGTGAGCCGCGAGGAAATCACGCTGGTCTATGTGACCGGCAGACACCGAGCGCTCATTGAACAGGCCATGGCTAAATTCGACCTTCCCCGACCGGATTTCGCCATCGCGGATGTGGGTACATCGATTTATCATATCGATGCTTCCGGTTGGATCCAATCCGATGCATGGGATCAGCAGATCGCCCCGGATTGGCGCGGAAAGACGCATGACGACCTGTACCGTCTGCTAAGCGTTTTTCCCGTGCTGCGATTGCAGGAAAAAGAAAAGCAGAACCGCCACAAACTCAGCTTTTATGTGCCGCTTGAAACAGATGCGCAGCCATTGATATCCGAAGTGGATGCGCGGTTGAAATATGCGGGTATCCGCGCGAACCTGATCTGGAGCATTGGTGAGGCAGAGGGGATCGGTTTGCTGGATGTACTTCCGGTCAGCGCCAACAAGCTTCACGCAATCCGTTTCTTGATGCAACAACAGGGATACACTCTTGAGAACACCGTATTCGCCGGTGACAGCGGCAACGACCTGGACGTGCTGATGAGCGACATACGCTCGGTGCTGGTGGCCAATGCCGATGCCGAGACCAAACAGCGCGCTGCAAAGGCAGACGCGGATGTGCTCTATGTCGCCAAGGGCGGCTATCTCGGCATGAACGGAAATTACAGTGCCGGTATACTCGAAGGCGCCGCGCATTACTGGCCCGAAGTAGACGCATGGCTGCATGAGATGAACTGAACCAGGGCTGCTTATGTACGAACAAGTCTCCCATTCGCTGCTGAATGAAATACTGGAGGTGCTGAAACCGGAGATCAGGAATCTGCGGCTGCGGCATTTCTTCACCCGCCTCGGGGCGAATTTCTACGCGATCCATTCCCTGTTCCGCCTGTTGTATGGCGACCGCCCTGATTTCAGGGAACAGATGGTCAGCCTGGTCGAAACGCTCGCATTGCGCTACATCGAGCGCGACAAGCAGATGCGGCAATCGGACCTGGAGCGCGAAAAGAACTACAACTGGTTCCTCAGCCAGAAATGGGTAGCGATGGCATTGTACTGTGACCGGTTTGCCGACGACCTGAAAGGCTTGCGCGCAAAACTTCCGTATCTGCAGGAACTGGGCATCAACATGCTGCACGTGATGCCGATGCTCGATTGCCCGCCGGGCAACAGTGATGGCGGTTATGCGGTGCGCGATTTCTGCAAGATCGATCCTCGCTTCGGCACAGTGGAAGACGTCGAAGCGCTGGCCGGCTCGCTCAAGAAACGCGGCATGCTGCTGGTCCTCGATGTCGTGGTCAACCACACTTCAAACGAACACAAATGGGCGCAACGGGCGCGCAATGGCGAAAAGAAATACCAGGATTACTATTACGTTTTCGATGACCGCGAGACACCGGACATCTATGAGGAGACGATGCCCGAGATCTTCCCCAACACTTCGCCCGGCAACTTCACCTGGGATGAGGAAATGGGCAAATGGGTGATGACGGTATTCAACAGCTACCAGTGGGATCTGAACTACCGCAATCCGGAGGTGCTGATCGAAATGATCGACATCATCCTGTTCTGGGCCAACAAGGGAGCGGACATCCTGCGCCTGGACGCGGTTGCGTTCCTGTGGAAAAAGATCGGCAGCACCTGCCAGAACGAGCGCGAAGCACATCTGCTGCTGCAGTTGTTGAAGGACTGTTGCCAAGTGACGGCTCCGGGCGTGCTGTTCATCGCCGAGGCCATCGTCGCGCCGGGCGAGATCGCCAAATATTTCGGCGAGGATGCGATCAACGCCAAGGAATGCGAGATCGCCTACAACGCCACGTTCATGGCGCTGCTCTGGGATGCGGTGGCGACGAAGAACACAAAACTGCTGAGCCGGGGCGTCAAGAACCTGCCGGAGAAGCTGGAGCGCGCGACCTGGCTCAACTACGTGCGCTGCCACGACGACATCGGTTTGGGTTTCGCCGACAACGATGTCCGGCTGGCCGGATATGATCCGTTCCAGCACCGCCGTTTCCTGGTCGATTATTTTACCGGGAGATTCCCGGGTTCGCCGGCCAGCGGCCTGCCGTTCGGCGATAACCCCAAGACCGGCGATGCGCGCATCTCCGGCTCGCTTGCGTCGTTGGCCGGCCTGGAGTCCGCGCTGAAGATCCGAGACGAAGCGGCCATAGACGCAGCGATCAAGACCATCGTGCTGCTGCACAACATGATCCTCTCGTTTGGCGGGATTCCGCTGCTGTATTACGGCGATGCGATCGGCACGCTCAACAGCCTGGAATATCTCGCCGACCCGTCCGAGCGCGATGACAATCGCTGGATGAACCGATCGTTCTTCGACTGGAACAAGGCGGAAAAGCGCCATCAAACGGGCACGGTGGAACAGCGGATATTCAGCGCGCTGAAAAGGATGATTGCGCTGCGCAAGGAGACGACCGCATTCGCGGATTTCGATAATCGCCAGTTGATCGCGTCGGAGAATCCCTACTTGCTGGTGTTCTCCAGGGTGGACCCGCAAAACAGCGGCAACCGGGTGCTGGTGGCCGCCAATTTCAACGTGGCACCGCAGACGCTGCAAACAGGCGAGTTGAAGCCGCACGGTTTCTTTCACCCGGACGGGATGAAAGACCTGTGCTCGGGTGCGCTGGTGCAGCCGGAGAACGACGCGGTCGTCATCGCGCCGCTGACCTGTTACTGGTTGACCGACTGGCACGAAAGACAGGGAAGATGAACGCCCGCCGGACAGGGGCCGGCTCTGCCGCAGCGGCTTCGCAGGCAGAATTTGCACCTTTCCGTTTCCGCCGCAGTAGCCCGGCAGAATCGCGGTATCATGCATGCCTGTGCTGCAAAAAGATCGGAGCGGCTGGTTATGCGTATCGCAACCTGGAATGTCAACTCGCTGAAAGTGCGTCTGCCGCATGTGCTGGACTGGCTGGCCGCGAATCCGGTCGAAGTGCTGTGCCTGCAGGAAACCAAACAGCAGGACAGCGACTTTCCGCAGGCCGAGATTCAGGCGGCGGGTTATCTCAGCATATTCAGCGGCCAAAAGACCTACAACGGCGTCGCAATCCTCAGCCGAGACCCTGCGACTGAAGCGCAGCTCGGCATACCCGATCATGACGACGACCAGAAGCGCGTGATCTCCGCCACCTTCGGCGATACAAGGGTGGTGAACATCTATGTGCCGAACGGCCAGGCGGTCGATTCCGACAAGTATTACTACAAGCTGGGTTGGCTCGACAAACTGCGAAACTGGCTCAAGGATGAACTGACGCGCTATCCCAGGCTGGTCGTGCTGGGTGATTACAACATTGCGCCGGAAGACCGCGACGTGCACGACCCGGTGGTCTGGCAGGGCAACGTGCTGGTCAGCGAAGCCGAGCGCATCCATTTCCAGAACCTGATCAAGCTCGGTCTGCACGACAGCTTCCGCCTATTCGAGCAGCCGGAAAAATCCTTCACCTGGTGGGATTACCGCATGATGGCGTTCCGCCGCAACCACGGTTTGCGCATCGATCATATTCTGATCAGCGATGCGCTGGTGCAGCAATGCAAGGGTTGTGTGATCGACAAAGCGCCGAGGAAGCTGGAGCGGCCGTCGGATCATGCGCCGGTGGTGGTCGAACTGTTGTAGGAGCGGGCCATGCCCGCGAAGACAAAACCGCCGGGGGTAGCCCGGCAGCTAGTTACTTTTTCTTGCTTCGCCAAAGAAAAAGTAACCAAAAAGAAGGCGACCCCGGTTTGCCGCACCTTCGGCGTACCCTGCGTTGCTCGACTGGTCAGGCGGCTGCGGAACTCGCGCTACGCGCTCAAACAGTCCTCGCCGAAATCCCCTGACCAGCCTGCGCTACTCGGCGGCGCACAGGGGAAATGGGCGATGCTCAACGAGAGCGTCAAGATTAACGACTGCTACTGATCAACCGCGACTACATAAAGCTTACACCCAAGAAATTGTTGATTAATGTTTATTTGCATCGGAATTTTGCCGATGAATAACCATTGACAGTATCCCCACCACCGAGCAATTCAATTCCATTCGTACAGTTAGGTGGAGCAATTTCTGGATGGTCCTGAAAATATCGTTCTATTGCAGTCCGGCGATTCAAACTCAATTCTCTACCCGCCGAAGTTATTGGATCAACATCAGGCCGATAAAAGAAAAAATATAGGTCGCCATCAATAAGTCGGACACTTGAACCGGGCCGACCGTAAGGAATCTTTGAGGTACTCC
>Ga0335085_10006514_pt1 | contig 18374 bp, 9 predicted proteins | sample Lox_Sample_45_FD_206712 | JGI IMG/M metagenome (GOLD analysis project Ga0335085, IMG submission 206712) | Soil microbial communities from Loxahatchee National Wildlife Refuge, Florida, United States - Lox_Sample_4.5 | ecosystem: Environmental > Terrestrial > Soil > Wetlands | place: USA: Florida...
TGGGCGAGCAAAAGTGCAGGAGTCAACGCCCGCGTTCGCTTGACTGACTTGGCTCCCGTAGGAGAGAGGAGCTGCCGGAATGAACCAGTACATAGCGCCACCGACGGTCCGCGTGCCAGTCTGGAGTGTTTGGCCGCCGATAGCGTTGGGACGACAGGGTCCGGCATCCGAGATGGCACCGCATTCCCCTATGCTGGGTGTCCAGGGCAAACCGCCGCCCCAGGTCAAAGTGTTGCTTACCTGCCAACCACCAATCGCGAGATCCATCGCCCGGCTGGCATCGCTCATAAAACGCTTCCCTTTGCCGATGGGGAGCTCATAGATGGTGCTGGCTACGAATTCGTGGTTTCGATTATCGGGGTTTGGACCGTATGCATAGAATTTGTTTACATCATAGTAATTGGAGTCGTATGCGTAGGCCCGAGAGAAAGTGTAATGCGCAAGGAACTGCAGACCGTAGCTGGTTCGTTTTTCGGCCTTTATCTGCAAAGCATTGTAATTATTGTTGGCATCGTTGCCAAAATAGTTGCCGACGCCCCCTGAACAGCACGGCGTATAACCAGTTCCGGTGTAGGGGAAGGAGTAAACTCCGTTTAGAAAGAATTCACGCCGCTTGTTTGCCGGTATGCTGGGGTTAAATCCGTTCAGCGAACACGTAACTGGAGCAACGGCGGTGCATACGACAGGGTTTGTGCCAGTGCCGATGGCAGGGTCGTTGAGGCCATACGAAGGACCCGTGCCGGCAAACACGTGAGTTCCTTTGTTGCCGATATAACTGACGGTGATATTCAGGGTCGAAGTGATCTGACGCTGAACGGTGGCGTTCCACTGGTCAATCGTTGGCAGCCGTTGGACCCTTGGGCGGATATAGGTGGCAGCGGTCCCATCGGGGCCGAGCAATGGAAGATATCCGTTCGTATTCAGATCGTTTATTAGGCCGGCGAATGGATACGCAGGTGGGCCATTCAAAAGGTTGAAAACGGCGCTGCGGTTGTCGGTAAACCCTGGATTTATGTTTGAGTCCGCAAGCGATTGGGAAGCCAGGATCGGCAAGTTTTGCGTCACGGCGTGGCCGAAGTTGGACCCAAATACGCCAATGTCGAAACCACGTCCGTAACCGATGCGAAGAACGGTCTTGGAATCGAGTTGATAGGCAAAGCTGACGCGCGGAGCGAACGCTTTGAAGGTGTTGGCGACCCCGCCATTGTTTGAAACTCCGCCATAGCCAGCCACAAGAAGGGTGCCATTATTCAAATCCGCGAAGCCTGCATTACCTTTGGCCGTGACGGCCTCTGGATTGTAAATTTCCCAGCGAACGCCAAGGGTCATCGTGAACTTGGGGGTGACGCGCCAGGTGTCCTGGCCGTAGGAGAATTCGCGCCATTGGTGACCGATAGCTTGGACGTTTGGCGGGCTTACGAACCTCTGAAACGAAGTGACGTCGCCGAGGAGCATAGTAGCCAACCCCAAGCCATTGTTCCCCAAGAGGGAAGTATCGCCGGCATCGAAATTCAAAATGCCGGTGCGGCTGGAATCGCTGGGGATGCGGAGGTTAGTGGCGTAGCGAATGTCCACGCCGAACTTGAAAGTGTGATTTCCTCGAATGCGCGTCCAGTTATTTACGAACTGAATTTGTCGTTCTCGCTCGGTCAATGGGCAGTTGCAGCGGCCGATGTTCAGACCATCTCCGAACGCCGAAAGGCTACCATTGCCGGAAAACTGGAACCCTGAGAGACCGCCGGTAGTAGGCGGACCTTGAATGCCGGGCCCTGAGTTCAGCCCTGGAAAATTGAATCCGTCCATCGGGCTTTGCGACTCATCAGAGTAATGCGTCATTGGATTGTACTGAAACCATCCTAGCCGGAAGTCGGTGAGCCAATTCGCGCCAAACGCTTTCGTGAAACCACTGGCTAGGCTGTAGTCGTGATTGATGGAGGACCCATTCAGGCCGCCCGGCCCGAATCCCACGCCGCCTAGCGCCCCCAAGCCTCCAAGTCCGGACAAGCTGAAGTAGTCCAAGCTAAAACGCCCGAACACCTGGTAGTTATGTGGGGCGTTGTAATCAATTCGAGTGTCAAACGAATATTGATTGTAGGGGCCATTACCCGTCGATACGAAGTTGTTGTTGACGCCGCTGGCTGTGGGGGTCGGGAACTCGGCAAGCAATTTGCCCATCCCGGCCGAAATTCTACCGATGGGAATCATGTTATTGGCGAAAGCAGTACGACCAGAACCATCGGCCGCATTGCCCGTGGCCGGATCATAAATCTGCCCGCTAGCAACGCCATTTACCGGCGGCCCATAGGCATTGAGATACTCGCTCAGGTCGCAAAACCCGGTGGTGTTAGTCGCGGGGTTGCAAGTCTTGATTACTTCCGCAGTCGGAGTAGTGTAGAGGTTTGTGATTCCCTGAATCTGCTTGGTTCCCTGATAATCTCCAAAAAAGAAAAGCTTATCTTTGATAATTGGCCCGCCAACGGAGCCTCCAAATTGCTTCCAAGTAGCCGGAGCGAGGGGAACACCAGGCTTGTTCGTGAATGGGTCGCGCGCTTGCTGGTCGCTGTTGCGGTAGTAGTAGAATCCGGTTCCATGGAATTCGTTTGAGCCGGACTTGATCTGCACTCCGATGGTCCCAGCGACGGCTTTGCCAGATTCCGCGTCGTAATCTTGCAGCGCGATTTTCGTCTCTGCGATGGCATCAAGGTTTGGGTTCACGACAATGATCCCGAGGATCGGGTCCTGGTTATCCGTGCCATCAAGCTCGAAATTGGTGCCAGAGAAGTGCTGGCCATTCACGAAGATTTGGCCGCCACCTTGCGGGTTCTCGGTGGCCGCGTGGCTCCAACCCACGAGCTTTTGCGCGCCTGGAGAGAGCAGTTCGAAGTTAGTGAAATTGCGATTCAACACGGGCAGGTCTTCAACGTACTTCTGACTGAACTGGATGTCCACGTCGGCGCGATCGGTCTGAAGCTGCGGCACCGCGCTTGTTACTTCGACGGTCTGCGTCACGGCGCCAAGCTGAAGTTCAGCATTCACGTTAGCGGCGGTGTCGGCAGAGACGCTCACGCTGGGTACGTCAAGCGCCTTAAACCCTGTCGCTTCCACGTGCACTTTGTACGTGTCCGGTATTAAGTGCGTAACCGAATAGTTTCCGCTTTCATTGGTGGTCGTATCGTAGGTAAAGCTTTTCGTCACGGAAGTCACCGTGACCTTTGCACCCACTACCGCATTTCCCTGCGGGTCTGTCACAGTTCCGATAATGCTGCCGAAGACGGCTTGGCCGAACACTGCCGGCGCCTTAAATAGGAACACACAAAACAGAACCGCCATACCTCCCGCTGTCAGTCGCTTCACCATCCCACCCCTCCTTGCGAATCCCACATGTGTACCCATTTGCTGTCGATCCATATCTTCCAGGCGAAAAACACACATCGAGGCCAACGACTGTCCCCAACGCAATTCTGCTCCGCAGATGATTGAATCGCTTTTACTGCATAGGTAGGCTGCGCCGAAACTCGCACAATGTGAGCTAGGCTCAACCGGTAAAGGCACCCCCACAACTTACGCCCAGCGCCCTCGACGTGCGCCTTGCACAATAAGCACCCAGCAAAAACAAACCGCTCACGTGGCCGTCGGAAACAAGCCTTTACCTCTGCACCGGCTTGGCCGCGGCTAGTTCCGCAATATTGATGCGTACTATTTGTTTTTTGGCGTCAACTTGGAAGTCTCAATGCGTCTGATACGGTTACATCCGGTAACTCTTCATCTTGCATAGAGTTGCGCTAGTTGTTAAACTCCTGTTACTCCAACGTATCAAGGACCAGTGTGAGCGAACGAGAGCATCTTCTCGAGCAGATTGAGCGTCTCACTGCCAGCCATTCTCTCCATGGCTCGGAATCTCTCTGCAAACTATTGCGTTATCTGGCTAAACACGCCATCGATCATCCGGGTGCCCCGATTAAGGAATTCCAGATAGCGACGGAAGTCTTCGGTCGCTCCGCGGACTTTGACCCTCAACTTGATTCCATGGTCCGCGTCCAGGCCGGGCGCCTTCGATCAAAACTCGCTGAGTATTACAGCTCGGATGGGCAAGAAGATCCCATCGTAGTGGAACTTCCTAAGGGAACCTATCTTCTTTCCTTTCACCACCGTAATTCTTCCTCGAACAAGCCGAGCGCCGGAAATTTGAATGCCATAGGCACGACCGAAGCAAGGGAGAAAAGTGCCGAGCGCCGCTGGGGGACCGAGGTCATTTCGCTTTCCATCTTCTTGGCGGCAGCCGTAGCCGTCATCGTTTGGCTGTTGGCCACCCGCCCTACTTCTCCAGTAGGGGCTGTGAGCCAAGCCGAGGCCACGCCAGCTGCATTCCGAGTTTTTTGGAAAGGTTTTATCTCGGGACCAGATGAGCCTTGGGTGGTCTTCAGCAACGCTGCCTTTGTTGGCAGACCCGAGACAGGTATGCGCTACCGCGATCCGAAGCGCGACTCTGGCGTGCCCATCCTGGACCACTACACCGGCGTTGGCGAAGTCTTGGCCGTCCATCAACTCGACGGCGTTTTCGCCCTCCTCCACCGCCACATTCGCGTCAAACGCGGCAGTCTCTTTTCTCTTGATGACGCAAAAAACAACAATCTAATTTTCATCGGCTCGCCTTCCGAAAATCTCTCCTTGCTCGAGATGCCCGGAACTCAGGAATTCGTTTTCCAAAGGCTAACCTCCGGGCATCGCAAGGGGGATCAGGCCATCATTAACGTGCACCCGCAAGCCGATGAGGCGAAGGAATTCCTTGCCACTCCTTCTGGCGAGCCCCTTACAGAGGATTACGCCGTTCTCGGTCTCGTCAAGGGAATGACGCAGGGACAATATATTCTGATTCTCGCCGGAACCACCACGATCGGAACACAAGCCGCCGTCGAGTACGTCTGCCGCCAAAGCTCCGTAGAAGAATTGCTCCTCCGTCTCTCGGTTTCGCAGGATGGGGAGTTGAAGCCGTTTGAAGCCGTCATTCGAGTGAAAGTCGCCCGAGGTGTTCCTGTGGAAACAGAACTCGTGGCCATTCGCAAAACGGGTGTGTAGTCCGAGGATTTCGTTCGATCTTCTAGCCCGGCGCCTTCCATCGCGGGTCCAGTTCAACTGCTTTCTCAAATTCTTTCGCGGACTCTTCCTTAGCGCCTTTTCTTTGCAGCGCCAACCCAAGCTCGTAGTGCGCCTGCGCATATCCCGGCATTGACTGAATCGCGGTGCGGAATTGCGAGATCGCACCATCCAGATCCCCGGCATTCAGGAGCTTGCGTCCGGAGTTAGTCGCGAACACGGCCGCCTGCTCGCTCGATTTCTCCTTAAGGAGTTCCATGCCTTTGCGGCTCTCGACGGCGGCTCCGTCCGCATCACCAAGCTGCCGCAACACTGCCCCAAGATTCGTGTGCGCCCCGGCAAAATCCGGTTGCAAGCGAATGGCTTCGCGCAGAGCTTCCGCCGCTGGCTGCAGATCCCCTTTTTGTTTCAACACTGACCCCAGCGTGTAGTAGGCTTCCGCATAATCCGGTTTCACCTTCACAGCCATCCTTAATTCGTCCGCTGCAGCCTCCAGGCTTCCCTGCTGCCAGAGCGTCACTCCCAGCGTGTAGTGAGCATCGGCCAGTTGCGGGTCCAGCCCCTCAGCTTTCCTAAATTCCGCGATGGCGTTAGGCAGCCGGTCTTGCATCTTTAGCGCCAGCCCCAAATCGTAGTGAAAGGTGGCGTCTTGCGGCGCAATTTTCAAGGCGGCTTGAAAATGAGCCGCCGCGGCGTCGAAATCCGTCCTCTGCAAATAAGCTGCGCCCAGATTCCCTTCATATCCGGCGTCGTTCGGTTTCAGTTTCAGCGCCGTCTGAAATTCCTGTATGCCGCCTTCTGCGTCGCCGACCTGAAGCAATGCCAGACCCAGATCATTGTGTGCATCCGCGCTGCCGGGCCGGAGCTTCGCAACTTGTCGGAAGGCGGCCACCGCTTCCTCACCTCTCCCGGATCGCTGCAACAAAATTCCCAAGCGCTTTTCTGCATCCGCATTACTGGGGTCCAGCTTTGCAGCGGACCGAAACTCCTGCAATGCCTCTTCAGTCTCCCCTCTCGATTCTAGCGTCTCTGCAAGGTAGTAATGCGGAACAGGATTGGCCGGCTCTAGTGTAGCCGCTTCACGCAATTCGCTTTCAGCGGACTCCAGCTCCTTTTCTTCGAATCGCAATACACCTAGATGCAGATGCGCCTGCGCAAATTGCGGTTGCAGCTTCAATGCCTCACTAAATTCGGCGGCGGCTTCTCCCTTCTTCCCTTGCTGAACCAAGATCGATCCGAGATCGTCGTGCAATTCAGGCCTCTTGGGCTCCAACTGGATCGCCTCTTTCAGTTCTTGCGCGGCTGCGGGGGTGTCGTCAGCGTAAGAAAGAGCACGCGCCAAGATGTGGTGCGTCTCTGAATCTTTTGGCGCCTCAACCACCGCTTCGCGAGCTTCGCGAAGTGCTCCTTGCGCATTTCCCTTCGCCAGAAGCGCGCTGGAGAAATTCATGTGTGCTTGTGGGAAGGCCGGCTTCAATTTCACCGCAATTTTGAATTCCGCAATTGCTTTCTCGGCATCTCCTTGTGTCAGCAAGACCCATCCGAGCGAGTTGTGTGCCTCCGCACTCCGCGGCGCCAGTCGGACCGTCTTCTCAAATGCCTCGCGTGCCCCGCTCAAATCGCGCCGCTGCAGGGCTTGCATCCCCTGGCTGTATGCCGCATTCGCCGCTTCGGGATCAGCACTCGGGTTTGTCTTTGCCGATTGGGCTTGTGCAAGCGCGCAAATCATGAGCACTGCCGAGACAAACGCGCCGATTCTCGTTCCTCTCCACAGTGCCCGGTTTGATTTGGAATCCATCTCGGTTCCCATAGCGCATCTCTTTAGAGTCGCCCACGGAATGAGGCTGATAGCGTTGCTGCCAGGCTTACGCGGGATGCAGCTCTCCGCCTTGACCCTGTCTCCCCCCCACCTTAGTATGCCAAGAGTTCATGAATTCCGGTCCGACCCATCGTTCGCTGCTCCATTTTCTTCGCTCCGGGCCTTTCTCTTTGTTGCTCCTTCCTTTCGCTTTTCTCCTCGCTGCAGCCCAGCTTCCCAAAAGCCCTCCGAAACCTCTCGCCCATTTCACCGACATCGCTGAGGAAGCCGGCCTCACCTTCCATGAAGTGTTCGGCGGCGTGAACACCAAAAAGTACATCATTGAAACCACCGGCACGGGCGTCGCCATCTTTGACTACGACAACGACGGCTGGCCCGACATTTTCATCGTCAATGGCACCACGCTCGATGCTCTCCCAGGCATAGCGCCGACCAGCCATCTGTACCACAACAACCACGACGGCACCTTCACCGACGTCACAAAGCAGGCCGGCCTCACCCACACCGGCTGGGGCCAGGGCGCCTGCGTCGGCGACTACGACAACGACGGCTGGGAAGATCTTTACGTCACCTACTACGGAAAAAACGTCCTGTACCGCAACAACGGTGACGGCACTTTTTCCGACGTCAGCAAAAAAGCCGGCGTCTCCGGTTCAGGCAAATCCTGGGGCAATGGCTGCGCCTTTGTCGACTATGATCGAGACGGCCATCTCGATCTTTTCGTCGCCAACTACGTCGACTTCGACCTTGCCACCGCCCCCGCTCCCGGCGATCGTCCTTCCTGCATGTGGAAGGGAGTTCCGGTAATGTGCGGTCCTCGCGGCCTCACACCCGCGAACAATATTCTCTACCACAATCGCGGCGACGGCACTTTTGAAGACGTCACCACCAAAGCTCACATCGACAAGTCCGACGGCCACTATTCCTTAAGTGTTTCCACGCTCGACTACGACAAGGATGGCTGGCCCGATATTTTCGTTGCTTGCGATAGCACTGCCAGCATCCTCTATCACAACAATCGCGACGGCACCTTCACCGATGTCGCCATCACCGCTGGAGCCGCTTACAACGACGACGGCCGCGCACAAGCTGGCATGGGCTCAACGGTCGCCGACTATAACGGCGACGGCGCTCTCGATATTTTCAAAACCAATTTCTCCGACGACACTTCCACCCTCTATCGGAACAACGGCAACGGCACTTTCGACGATGTGACTTTCCCGGCCGGCCTCGGCCTCAATACCAAATACCTCGGCTGGGGCGCCATGTTCTTCGATTTCGACAACGACGGCTGGCCCGATCTCCTCCTCGTCAATGGCCACGTCTATCCCGAAGTCGATAGCCAGCATCTCGGCAGCAGCTTCGAGGAGCCCCGCATCCTCTATCACAACAATGGCAACGGCACTTTCACCGACATCTCCGCCGACTCGGGCCCAGGCATCACCGTTCCGCATTCATCGCGCGGCCTCGCCATCGGCGATCTTTGGAATGACGGCCAACTCTCCGCCGTCATCAGCAACATGAACGCCCCGCCCAGCCTTCTCGTCAACGACATCCGCACCGCGAATCATTGGATCGCTTTCCGCCTTATCGGCACTTCATTCGCAACTAAATCTCAAAAATATCGCACTAGCCGCGACGCTCTCGGCGCCCTCATCACCATGAAAGCCAGCTCCCGCACCTTCGTTGACGAAGTCCGCAGCGGCTCCAGCTACGATTCGAACAACGATATGCGCGTCCACTTCGGCCTCGGTCTCGTTACCAAACTCGATTCCCTCGAAGTCCGCTGGCCCAGCGGCCTCACAGAAAATTTCGGCGCTCTTTCCGTGGATAAAATCCATACGCTCAAAGAACGTTCCGGCGTCGCCGTCAAGCCTCAACCACAAAAGTAGTTAGTTCGCTATCGCCCCTCGTACTAAAATCACGCAACCTCTATGTGCGCCGCAATGAAAGCCCAACCAAGATCCAAATCCAAACCCAGGTCGGCTCCGGTCACCAAAACCTTTGAAGCGACACTCGAACGCCTGCGCTCCAATCTCGGATGGGTTGTTATCCGCATTCCCTTCAGAGTCCACCAAACTTGGGGAACCCACGGCATGTTTCGTGTAAAAGGTGAAATCAACGGGTTCGCCTTCCGCACGTCGCTCTTTCCCACGCGCAAAGGCGAGCACTTTCTGCTGGTCAACAAAAAAATGCAGCATGGCGCTGGAGTTACGGAAGGCTCTTCTGCGGAATTTTTCCTCGAGCCCGATACCGGCGAGCGCATCATCGCCATTCCGACGGAGCTCAAGCGCTTCCTTGCCGAGGATCGCCCCTTCCGCCGTTGGTTTGACACTTTGAATTATTCCACACGCAAGTGGATTACTGACTGGATCGCCCAGCCCAAAAGCCGAGCAGCCCGCGCACGTCGCGCCGAGCAAGTCGCCGAGCAGCTTCTCTCCGCCATGGAAGCCGAGCGCGAACTTCCGCCCGCACTCAAACTTGCCTTCTCGCAAGATCCCCGCGCCCTTGAAGGATGGAACCTCATGTCTCCGCTTCAGCGCCGCGGCCAGCTCATCGCCATTTTCTATTACCGCTCGCCAGATGCACGCGCCCGCCGCATCGAAAAAGTCATTGAAGCTGCCATCGCCCACGCCGAGAAAAAATCCCGCAGATGAATCTGCCCGCGCTCTTCACTCCTCGCGCTCGATCGACACATAAATTGGCCCCGCTCCAAACAAACTCACCAAAAACCACGTGATTCGTCCCGCCCGGCTCACTGTTTGAAACCTCAAGTGCTCTCCCGCCGCCACGTCCAACTCCAGAGTCTTCCAATTCCACGTATTGTCCACTTTTAGCTTGTGGTGCCCCGCCGTTACCGGCACCGAAATTGTATCTCCGTAAAACAGCTCCCCAACATTCGTTCCATCCACCTTGACGATAATCTGCCGCTGCTGCACGTCCTCCGGCGACTTCCTCCGGATCGTAATCGTCCCCGTCGTTTCCGGAGCTTCAGAACCCACTCGCGGACTCTCGCTTTCCATCGCATAGATGCTACTCTGCCCTGCTCCCTCGCTCAACGCTCTCAACTCCTCTCCCACGCCTCCTCTCGATGCACGCCGCGCGATCTCCTCAAATCACCGCGAGCCGAACGCTAGCCACGGCATATTTGAATCTTTCCCTTCGATTCGGAATCTGCGGAAGAGTGTGCAAGAATGCGTGTGAAAAAGCGCGGTTTGCCAAGCCGGGCCGCTCGCTCAAGAATCATGAATAAACGCACTCTCCATCCACAGCCCGAACCGGCGCGGCGCTGTTTTCTCTTGGGTCTTGGCGCCGCTGCTGCAACTGTCTCGGCCTTCCCCGCCTCTCAGTCTTCCAACACCCTGCCCAGGCCAACGTTTCCAAATCTCCTTCGCCAACCGGATCGCGCTTCCGCTTTTGGCGAAGCGAAATCCAAAGAACTCCTCCTTACGCGTTCCGCCAACAATTGGCAGGCCTCCGGCATTGAACTCTCCATTGAACTAAACAATACAAAACGCTCCATCGAATCGTCCCTCTTCGTAACCGCGCCCAAAGTATCGCTCACTAGTCTTCGTCTCCGCTGGCATGGCTCTTTTCCCGAAGGTTTCCGCTTCCTCGGCGATCACTGGGAGCGTTCTTATGGCGATCTCGAATTCCGGGGCTTCGTCGGCGATCGCCTCTTGCCCTGGTATTTCCTGGCGTCCGATGGACATTTCTCTCAAGCCACGGGTGTCAAAACTGGCGCTGCCTCCATCTGCTACTGGCAAGTAGACGCCGCGGGCGTCACTCTCTGGCTCGATGTTGGCAATGGCGGCTCCGGCGTGCGGCTAGGTGATCGTCGTCTTCTTGCCGCCACCATGGTGCAGCAGGAAGCGCAAGACGGTGAGTCGACCTTCGATCTCGCGCGTTCCTTCTGTCAATCACTCTGCGATCGCCCGATGCTTCCCCGTGAACCCGTTTTCGGCAGCAACAATTGGTATTACATGTACGGCGAAAACACTTCCGCGCGACGTAGCCTCGAAGACGCTTCGCTCCTTGCGGAGCTCGTTCCCTCCAGCGTCGCGAATCGTCCTTTTTGTGTCATTGACATGGGCTGGCATGCCGCTCGCGATGGTGCGGGCCCCGTCTCGCAAACTTCCAAATCCTATCCAGACATGCCCGCTCTAGCCGCAAAGATGAGCGCAATGCACGTCCGCCCCGGCATCTGGAGTCGACCGACGCTCACCGCCGATCCAAAAGCGCTGCCCTGGCGCCTCCCACCCGCCGGTGGCCGCACGCAGGGAGATCTCATCGCGCTCGATCCCACGATCCCCGAAGCCCGCAATTACATCGCGGAAAATATCGCCATTCTCCGCCAGTGGGGCTACGAACTCATCAAATTCGATTACTCCACGTTCGACCTTCTGGGCCGCTGGGGTTTTCAAATGGGCGAAAGCCTCACCGACGCAGGCTGGCATTTCCGCGACCGCTCTCGCACCAACGCCGAGATCATCACCGATTTGTATCGCGCGATTCGCGAAGCGGCTGGCCGCGTCACGCTGATCGGCTGCAACACCATCGGCCATCTCGCCGCCGGCCTCGTCGAGGTCCAGCGCATCGGCGACGACACCAGCGGCCGCGAATGGTCTCGCACCAGAAAAATGGGCGTCAACACGCTCGCCTTCCGCCTTCCGCAGCACAACACTTTCTTCGCCGCCGACGCCGATTGCGTCCCCGTAACCAACGAAATCCCCTGGGATCTCACGCAGCAGTGGCTCGACTTAGTCTCTCGCAGCGGCACCGCTCTGTTCGTTTCCGTCGACCCCGCCATCGTCCGGCCCAACCAAAAGCTCGCACTACAGTCCGCGTTAGCGGCAGCTTTCCGATCTCAACAGTTCGCCATTCCTCTCGACTGGCAAGACACCACCACGCCCGAGCGGTGGACCCTCGACGGTAAATCAACTCTCTATAACTGGTACAAAGGCGACTGACCAATCGGCAAGGCTTTTCGCCACTCATATCCCGAGTCTCTAAAAGCCGTCCATCCCCGCTCGCGCTTGACACTCCAAATTCTGGTGATCCCTGTCACAGAAGATAGTGATGTCGGCCACGGTGTATGTCAGAGCAAGCGACAAACATATTGACTTCATGAGCGACTCACCCACCACGATAAACGTCACGGTCCGCAAGATGACCTCGCAAGACATCCCGGAAGTTATCAGCCTGCAGGGGCGGGTCTTTCCAGACCAATTGACCTGGAATCAAGAGGAGCTTGCACGCCACCTCGCGGTCTTCCCCGAAGGTCAATTGGTGGCCGTCGATGACACAGGACGAATCCTCGGTTCAGCCAGTTCCCTGATCATTGATTGGGATGATTACGCGGAATTTGCCAAGTGGTCCACCATCACTGGACAAGGAACCTTCTCCACTCATCATCCAATGGGAAATACGCTGTACGGCGCGGACATGTGCGTCGACCCGCTGGCTCGACGGCAAGGCATCGGCACTCTGCTTTATCAGGCCCGCAAGAAAATGGTGAAAGAGCGTGGCCTCAAGCGTCTCCTGACCGGTGGGCGGCTTCCGTGGTACGCCCAGGTCGCCCAGGAGATGACACCCCAGCAGTATGTGTCCGACGTGATTAAGGGCAAGAGAAAGGATCCCACCCTGAGCTTCCAGCTTGCCAATGGCTTGGTGGTTCTGAACGTCGTGCCGGAGTATCTGGACGACAGCGAATCCCGCGGCTTCGCTACTCTGCTCGAATGGCTAAACCCCGAATATGTCGCGAGCGTTAGCCTAGAAGGCGGCGGCCAGCAAGTCCCGCCAGAGGTCTTGCGCCGGGAGTTAGTCGATGAGCGCCCGCGCTCTTCCCGCGTGCGGATTGCGGCCATGCAATACTTGCTCCGCCGCATCGCCCGCTTCGATGATTTCGCCACGCAGGTCGAGTTTTTCGTCCGTAGCGCCAGCGACTATGGCGCTCAATTCATCCTCTTTCCCGAATACTTTACGATGCAGCTTCTAAGTTATCTGCGTGAATCATCACCGGCGCTGGCAGTCAGGCGCTTGGCGCAAATGGCACCCGACTACGAGAATCTCTTTCAGCGATTGGCAAAGGAACACGGTTTGTACATTGTCGCTGGGACGCATCCAGTGCTTCAGCAAACCGAATTGTTCAACGCCGCGCACCTCTTTACTCCCAACGGCATGGTGTTTCGTCAAAAAAAAGTACATTTAACCTCTACTGAGAAGGCCGCTTACCAAATGAGCCGTGGCCACGGTTTCTACGTCTACCATACCGATTACGGCAACGTCGCCATTCTTGTCTGTTATGACGTCGAGTTTCCACAGGCAGCGCGCGTCCTCGCGGAGGGCGGAGCACAAATCCTCTTCGTCCCTTCTTGCACGGACGAACGTCAGGGCTTTTGCCGCGTTCGCTACAGTGCTCAGGCCCGCGCAAGCGAGAACCAGATCTACGTGGCCATGGCCAGCACTGTCGGCAATCTTCCCGACGTACCGCACATGGCTACCCACTACGGCCAGGCCTCTATCCTGACGCCTTCGGACTATTTCTTCGCTCGGGACGGCATCGCGGCCGAAGGTACTTTCAACCAGGAACAAATGGTTATTTCAGACGTGGATCTGGATGTCTTGGATGAACACCGCGTCAACGGCACGGTCATCCCGCTCAAAGACCTGATCAAGGACGCTTACGATCGCGTCATTCACTGTGAGGATCGGCGAGCGGTCCGGGCGTGAACATGGGTTGCGCCTTAGCTCATGGGTGGCCTGCCCTGCCCTTTGCAGTTTCGCCTTTGGCAAAGAGTCCATACTCTCCGCGTAGCCGATTCGCGATGTTCCCTTCGCATCCTGCGCGCGGTACAGCATTACGAATTTCCGCGGCACGACTTTCGTTTGATGGAGAAGCAAAGGCGGCGACTCGAAACTTACGACCGTCGGATTGAAGGTGCCTGCCGATTCCCAGCCCGTTCCTCGCGGAGAAATAATGGGGTTCTCCGAAGCGCGCCGCCAGTTCTCGAATGGCAGATGCGACGCCGAATTGATCGCGCCAAAAGGTGCCGCTGGAAGCAGTATCATCAGAAATATTTTTTGCTTGCGAAAAAGCATCTCGGCAATTCTTTACTTCGCAGGTTTGCCTTGCTTGGCTGGCGCAGCGGGCTTGGCCGGTGTCGGTTTCTCGAACTTCACGCTGCGCACGATCCCTTCGCCTTCTTTCACCACGATCATCTGGTTTGGTTTCACGTCTTTCATCGTATCCACAGCGCCGCTCGGCCAGTGAATTTCCAGCAACTCTACCTTCTCCGCCTTCCCAATTCCAAAATGCACGCGCAAATCGTTCTGCGAAATGTAGCTGCCCCCGCTGCGCACTTCGTCAATCTGTTGGTGCGGCTTCGTCTCGTCCGGAGGATGTGTCACGCACCGCAGCCGCGCGCCGATTCCGCTGCGGTTCGATTTTGTCCCCATCGTTTTTATCTTCAGCCAGTTATTCCCGAGCTGCGAATCGCAGCGCAGCAGTTGCGGAAGCCCGTTCACGGTGTTCACCACGACGTCGATGTCCCCATCGTTATCGAAATCACCGAAAGCCGCTCCTCGCGACGCATTCGGAAGCAGGATCCCTGGCCCTCCTTGCGAGGAAACATCCTCGAAATGGCCGTTGCGCAAATTGCGGTACAGAATTTTCTGCTGAGCGTAGCCCGCTTCGGTGCGCAGCTGCTCGACTTCGGGATAGACGTGGCCGTTGCAAAGCAGAATGTCCGCCCAGCCGTCGTTGTCCATGTCAAAAAAGCCGACTCCCCACCCGAGATATTGTGTGTGCTTGCCGAGCCCGGCGGGAAACGTCGCGTCCTCGAAATTTCCGCCTCCGATGTTGTGATAGAGCGACGGCGTGTCGCCCGCGAAATTGGTTTTGACGATGTCGAGATTTCCGTCGAGATCGTAATCCGCGGCGGAAACGCCCATGCCGGCCTGGGGCTTTCCATCCGCGCTGAGAGCGCACCCGGCTTCCATGGCGACGTCGGAAAACGTGCCGTTTTTCTGGTTTTGATAAAGCGCGCTTGCCGTCGAATCGTCCGCGACATAAATGTCCGGCCAGCCGTCATTGTTGAAATCGGCGGTGAGCACGCCAAGCCCGTAAGTTCCGTTGGCCTGAAAAATTCCGGCGTGCTCGGAAACATCGGAAAACGTGCCGTCGCCGTTGTTGTGAAACAAAATATTTTTTCCGCCGATCAGTCCCGGCGGGCCGCATGCTACGAGGATGCCCTTGTACTCGCACGGGCCGGACTCGGGGACGGGCGCGGTCTTTAAGTCCATCTCGATGTAATTCGCGATAAACAAATCGAGATGGCCGTCGCGGTCGTAATCGAGGAAGGCGCAGCCGGTGTTCCAACGTTTTCCGTTTGTGGCCACGCCGGCTTTTTCGCTAACGTCGGTGAAGGTTCCGTTTCCGTTGTTGCGGTACAAAACATTTTTTCCAAAGTAAGTGACGAAGAGATCGTCAAAGCCGTCGTTGTCATAATCGCCGACGCACACGCCCTGTCCCCAGCCGGAATGCGCAAGGCCGGCTTTTTGCGTGACGTCGGTAAATGTTCCATCGCGATTATTCTTGAAAAGATGCGAGATCGGCTCCTCTCCTTTGGGGAATCCTTCAAGGCGCCAGCCGTTCACGAGAAAAATATCCAGCCAGTCGTCGTTGTCGTAATCGTAGAAGGCGACGCCGCATCCGGTTGTTTCGAGCAGATATTTGTTTTTGTGCTCGCCGCCATAAAATGTTTTGGCGTTGAGGCCGCATTCGCGCGCGACATTGATAAAGCTGACGCCGATCTCTTTCGGCGGAGCCGGATATGGATTTGGAGCTACGGAAAAAGCGGGAGATTGCCTCGCGGGGAAAGAACGAGCCAGCGCGAGGATGCTCTCGAATGGCAGGACCAGCGCGGAACGGCTCAGGGATTTAAGAAACGAGCGGCGTGAAGAAGACAAATCGAATCATACCTTCCCGGGTTTGGCTCATGCTAGGATTTGGTGCCGATCCTTATTGTAAGGCTAAAGCGGCGATTCAAACTGAGGGGCGCGAGAGATTCCATAGACGACTCGCGCGACGGGCCTTCCCGCCATGACTGAAACAGGTGCTCCCATTCCTGCGAGCAAGAGAATCATCCGCGGTATGTGTGCGATCGGGTTGTTCGCCGCGCTCGGAATCGCGAGCGCCGCAGCACAAGAAACTGCGAATTCGCAACGCGCAACGAATGCCGCCGTGCCTGGGAAAACACTGGAGTTGACGCGCCCGGTGCGGCCGTGGGAATTCCTGCCAATCGTTGGGCAGAAAGCCGGATTGTTCGGGGGCGAATCGGGGCGGATGGAAGCTTGGGTTTATCCGCTGAAGATCTTGCGCGATTTTCATCTGGAATTTCATGTGGATGGGAGAACACTTCCGGCAGAATCGCTGGCACGGACGCTGATTACGCGGCCGGAGTCCAGCACGATTGTTTACGCGGGAGACACATTTTCCGTGCGCGAGACATTTTTTGTGCCAGTGCATGAACCGGGCGCAGTGATCTTGCTCGAAGTGGAAACGGAGGGCCCGCTGGAAGTTGAAGCGGTGTTTCACCGGGATTTTCAGCTGGAATGGCCGGCGGCGCTGGGCGGCACGTACGAATTCTGGGATGCGAAGGCGAGGGCGTTTGTTCTAGGAGAGGAGACGAGGAAATTCGAGGCACTGGTGGGATCGCCGAGTGCCGAGAGTGCACGAGTGGAATACCAGACAAACTACTCCGAATCGCAGGTAAGTTCGTTTCGGCTAGGGGTTACCGCCAAAGGCAAAGAGACCAAGCTCATTGCGATTTCGGGATCCATGACGGGCCTAGCTGATGCGGAGAGCACTTACCAACGGCTCACTTCGGGATACGCCGAGTTGTTGCGGGAGTCAGCAGACTATTACCGGAGTTATCTGAACCAGACCGTGAACGTGGAACTGCCCGACAAAGAGATTCAGCAAGCATACGACTGGTCGAGAATCAGCATGGTGCAGGGTGTGGTGACGAATCCGTTTCTGGGCACCGGGCTTGTGGCGGGATACCGGACGTCGGGGGACAGCCAGCGACCGGGATTTGCCTGGTATTTTGGACGGGACTCGTTCTGGACATCGCTGGCGCTGAACGCGGAAGGAGACTTTGGAACCACGAAGACGGCGCTGGCGTTTATCAGCAAGTTTCAGCGGGAAGACGGAAAAATTCCGCACGAGATTTCGCAAGGCGCAAGTTTCGTGAAATGGTTCAAGGATTATCCGTATCCGTACGCGTCCGCGGATGCGACGCCGCTTTACATCATTGCCGCGAATGACTATGTGACGGCGAGCGGCGACACGGCGTTCGCGAAAGAGAAATGGGACACCCTGTGGAAGGCGTACCAATTCCTGAAATCGACCTACGATGCGAAAGGACTTCCACAAAACTTCGGGGTTGGGCATGGCTGGGTGGAAGGCGGGCCTTTGCTGCCGGTGAAAACAGAGTTCTATCAAAGCGCATTGGGCGCGGAAGCGCTGCATGCGCTCTCGAGGCTGGCGCAGGCGGCGGGCCGCGACGATGCCGCAATCGAATTGGAAAAAGACTTCGGGAAACAAGAGGCTCTGGTAAATAACAGTTTTTGGATCGCGGACAAGAAGCGGTATGCGTTCGCGCTGGATAGGAACGACAAGCCAGTGGACCAGTTGAGCGTGCTGGCCGCAGCTCCGATGTGGTGGGGTTCGACCATGGACATGGCGGGAGCGCACAGAACGGACCATCTGCAGCAGTTGGCCGGGGCTGACATCCAGACGGATTGGGGGATGCGGATTATTCCGAACAGCTCACCGGTTTACAGCGGAGGCGGATATCACTTTGGGTCGGTGTGGCCGTTGTTTACGGGGTGGGCTTCGGTGGCGGAATACCGCTATCACAAGGAATTTTCGGCGTACGAGAATTTGCGGGCCAACGCGTTGCTGACACTGGACGGATCACTGGGACATGTTACGGAGGTGCTTTCCGGAGATTATTACCAGCCGCTCTCGACGAGTTCACCGCATCAGATCTGGTCGGCGGCGATGGTGGTGAGTCCTGTGCTGAAGGGGATGTTCGGATTGGAAAAGGATGCGGCGAAACGCACGCTGACGCTTGCGCCGCATGTTCCAGCGGACTGGACGGATTTCCAGATCAGGAATGAGCGAGTCGGCGACAGCGTGGTGGACCTGAGCTACCACAAGGCGGTCGGCGAGATCACTCTGGAGGTAACGCGGACTGGAGGAGCCTGCACGCTGGATTTCGAACCTGCGGTGGCCAACTCGGTGCTGGCGGTTCGCGTAACCGTAAATGGGCGCGAACGGACCTTCGACCAACAAATTTCTTCGGAAGATCATCACATCGAATTAAAAGTGGCCTTAAAGGAAGGTAAGAACAGCATTCGCATCCTGGCACCGAACGATTTTGGGCTATCGTAC
>Ga0335085_10006515_pt1 | contig 18374 bp, 15 predicted proteins | sample Lox_Sample_45_FD_206712 | JGI IMG/M metagenome (GOLD analysis project Ga0335085, IMG submission 206712) | Soil microbial communities from Loxahatchee National Wildlife Refuge, Florida, United States - Lox_Sample_4.5 | ecosystem: Environmental > Terrestrial > Soil > Wetlands | place: USA...
CCGAGCCCGGCACGCGCGTGGAGACGTGCGACGACGCGCACACGCGCCGTCTCTCGTACTCCGCGCCGCGGCCTCTGCCGGCGTGCGACACTGCGGTGCGCGGCGCGCTCACGGCCGACGCGCTCATCGACCGCGCACAGGTCTACGCCGCCGACTGCGACCGCGACCGCCCCGACCGCTGGAACTGGGAACCAGCGGTGCGCCCCATCAAGGCCTGAATGCGCTCACGTACCTTCGGACTCTCACCTCATTCACACACCATGCCCACCCAAGAGAATTCGCAGCACCCCTCGACCGCCGCGCTCTGGCACCCGGATTTCGCGGAGCCCGGCGTGCCGCGCGACGAGATCCAGGATCCCTGGGGCGGGGAGCGCATGTCCACCACCTGGCGCGCGCTCGAGGCGTCGGGCTTCCCGTATCGCGTGGTGCAGCCGCGGCTGGCCGGCCGCGACATCATCGAGCTCGTGCACGCGCCCGAGTACATCGACACCGTGCGTGAATACGCGAGCGGCGAGCGCGCGCGCGGCGACGACTTCCGCGTCGTCCATGCGGACACGGCGATCCGCTCGAACAGCTTTCACCTGGCCACGCTCGCCGTGGGCGCCACCTGCGCCGCGGTGGACGAAGTCGTGAGCGGCCGCGCGCGCAACGCGTTCGTGCACGCGCGTCCGGGCGACCATCACGCGTACGGGCAGCGCGGCTGCGGCTTCTGCCTCTTCAACCACACCGCCGTCGCCGCGCGTTACGCGCAGGCGCAGCACGGCCTGCGCCGCGTGCTCATCGTCGACTGGGACGTGCATCACGGCAACGGCACGCAGGCGATCTTCTACAGCGATCCCACCGTGTACTACTACTCCATCCACCAGTTCGGCGCGTTCTACCCGAACACCGGGCACGAGACCGAGCGCGGCGCCGGCCCAGGGCAGGGGACCACGCTCAACGTGAACGTGCCGGCGGGCACCATGGACCACGTGTTCCTGCGCGAGTTCCGGCGCGGGCTCGCGTCCATCCGCTATGAACCCGAGCTCGTGATCCTCACCGCCGGCTTCGACGGCCACCGCGACGATCCGGTGGGCGGGCTGCATCTGACCGATGCGATCTATCCGGAGCTCACGCGCCTCACCATGGAATACGCCGACGCGCACTGCGGCGGACGCCTGGTGACGTATCTCGCCGGCGGATACAACCCGGAGACGTACGCGGGACTCGCGCTCAAGCACGTGGGGGCGCTCACGGGAGGTGCGGCATGAGCAGCGATCCTTCGGTGCCGATCGGGGCGGCGGTCGCCATCCTCTTGCGCGGCATCTTCTCGCGGTTCTCGGCGCCCGCGGACGCGAAGTCTTCGCCTCCGGCGCGCCCTGCCGCGGCCACGAAGCCGGCGCCCGAGTGCGACAAGGAACGTTGGATGCTCCTCTCCACCGAGAATGGCGTGGAGACCTGGATGGATTTCCAGACCGGCCTCACCGAGACGCGGCCCGTGAAAGCTCCCGCCAAGCCGGCGCACACTCCCATCCTGCAGGCGGCACGCCGTTCGCTGCAGGAAGCGAAGCTCCTATTTCAGGAATACGACGCGCAGCGCCTCACCGCCGGCTTCAAGGAGACGCACGGCCGCTACCACGTGTTCCTGAACGTCGAGGAGCCCGCGCGGCGGTTCAGCGTGTGGACGGCGTACGGATCCAAGGCGCCCGTGGAGCGCATCCCCGCCGTGGAGGAATTGGTCGCGCGCATCAACGAACGCCTCGACACGGGCGACGTGTCCGTGAACCGCGAGAGCGGCGAGATCTTCGTGCGCGCGTTGTGCGTGCTCGGCGACGAGGAGCTGGCCATGGCGACCGTGCCGAACATGATGCGCTTCGTGGTCGAGACAGCGGACCGATGGCATCCGGCGGTGATGCGGGTGCTGTACGGAGGGATGAACGCGAAGCAGGTGCTTGGGGAAGAGGGCGTGTGGTGAGGAGAGCCCGCGGCGCGAGCTAATCGCCGCAGGCAGTGGGTGCGCGGCCGTTCGCGCCGCGCACCTGCACCACGATCGTGGTCGCCGGCACGATGCTCGGCCTCCTCGTCGTTCTTCCCGCGGTGACGCGGACGATCGTGCTGTACACCACTCCCACCGAATCCGCCTGGCGCAGATCGCTCGCGCTCCAATCCATGACGTCGTTCCCATCGTCCCAGATCGGCGCGCCCATCGTCCAGTTGGTCCCCGATGCCACGTACTTCACGTCGTCCTCGGCCTGGAACGCGAAGATCAGGCGGTAGCAGCCCGGCTTCGTGGGCGCCTTGAACTTCACGTGCGCCTCGCGCATCAGATCGCGCGCGGGCGTCACGAGCGGGCCGAGGTTCACGAAGTTGGTGCGCCGGTCCCCCCATGTGGGCACCACGGTGAGCAGAACCGACGCGGCCGCCCAGGTGGTGCTGTAGCGGAGCACGACGCTCCCGGTGATCGAATCGCCGGGGAGCACGCTGAACGCGCGCACCGCGTTGCCGAGCTCGTGCCCGTTCATCAGCGCGTGCTCGAGGCGCAAATTCAGCGCCGGCCGCGCCGAGCCATCGAGCGTGAGATCCAGCGGCGCGAGGCGTGAAGACGTGAACCTCAGCGTCACCGGCGCGCTCGAGGCATTGTCGACGAACACGTTTCCGAAAGCCGCACGTCCGCCCGTCGCCGCCACCGCCGTGTCGCCGCGCAGCGTGACGCGCGGCGACGTGCTCGCGAGCCGGACCGTGTCCGCCGCATCGCTCATCGCACGGCCGAATTGGTCGCGGATCTCCACGACCGGCACCGGCACGAGCCCGAGCGCATCGCTCGCCGAGAGTGGCGTGACGGCGAGCGCGAGCCGTGAAGGGCGCGGCGCCACGATGGCCCATCCGATCGCCACGATCACCGCCACGGCCGCGGCCGCGGCTGCCGCCAGCGCACGGCCGTCTCCCACGGCGCGCGCGACCAGCGGCCGCCGGGAGAGCGCGATGCGCACGCGCCCGTCGGTGGCGAGATCCCCGAGCAGCGCCGCCGCGAGGCGCCGGTCGGGGCGCCGGTCGCCGAGCGAGCGGCACACGCGCCGCCACTCGAGGAACAGCCCCGCCAGCTCATCGTCACACGCGCCCTCCACCAGGTGCCTCGCCGCCTTCTGCAGCGACGCCGGCGTGTGCCCCGGTGCCGCCGCGAGCGCGACACCGAGCGCCCGATGCGCGTCGCGGATCTCGTGAGCGGAGCTGCACTCGAGCACGACCTCGCTAAGGTGATCGTGACTCATCCGAAGCTGGTATCCGCTCCTCACCATGAGCCCCGCGCGCTCGAGCTCGTCCGTCGCCGCACGCACGTCCTCCTCGGGCGCGCCATGCGCGGCCATCATCGTCGCATCCGAAATGGGTTCTCCAGCCGCCGCCGCCAAGAGCAGAACACGACGGCCAGCCGGCCCCTCACGCCGGACGCGACGCGCGATCGCGCTGCCGCCGCCGAGCTCCGCCCGCAGTCGCGAAACCTCGCCATGGCCCCACTCGCCGTTCTCCATGATGAGCAGCCCGCTCTCGCGCGCGTAGCGCAGCGTCTCGAGGATGAGCAGCGGTGATCCGCCCGTGCTCTCGTCCAGCGCCTCGAGCAGGCCGTCCTCCCATCTCACGCTGCCGGCGGCCGCCATGCTCAGCACCAAGTCGCCTATCTGCGCGCGCGAGAGCGGGGCGAGCTCCACGCGGACCGGCCCCGGCTCGGCGAACGCGCTCGTGCGCGGCGGCCGTCTGGCCGCCACCAGCAGCACCTTCTCGGCGTCCATCCGGTCGCGCATCGCGCCGAGCGCGGCGAGCGACAGCTGGTCCGCCCAGTGCAGGTCGTCCATCAGGAGCGCGAGCGGCCGCTCCTCGCTCACCGCGCGCAGGAGCTCGAGCAATGCCGACGCCACCGTCCGAACGCCCGTTGCCGAGCTTTCGGGCACGTCGGGCTGCGCGCGGAACAGGCTCGCGAGCGCCGGATCGAGCCCCACGAGCGTCCGCGCGGCCGAAGGCGAGATGCCCGCCGCGCCTCGCAGCGGCGCCATCGCCCCCGCGAGCGCGGCGGCCAGCGCGAAGGGCAACGTGCGCTCCCCCCACACCGCGCGCACGAAGAGCGCGTGCGATCCGCGCGCCCGCAACCGGCGATGCAGGTCCTCGAGCAAGCGCGTCTTGCCGAGGCCGGCTGGGGCAAGCACTTCCACCAGCTGCGAGCGCCCCGCGGAGGCGCGTGCCCACGCGGCCACCAGCGCCGCGAACTCGGCCTCGCGGCCGATCAGGTCGGCCACCAGCTGCTCGCCTCCGTGCGGCGCGGATGCTTCCATGTTCCGTGCGCGCAGCATCGCGTCGCGCGCGGCGGGCTCCGCGTCGCAGCCTTCCGCGGCCAGGAATCGCTCGAACGCATCGGCTTCCAGCCGCGCATCGAGCGCGTTCCCGGCCGAGAGCAGCGCCTCCATGAGAAGCCGCCACGCGCTCTGCTTGAACGGATCGGCATCGCGCAACGACCGCGCGAGCGGCACCGCCTCGCGCGCGCGCCCCGCTTCGAGGCACGCGCGCACGATCGCATCGAGCGCGAACGCATGCGCTCCCTGCACGCGGTCCCGCTGCTGCTCGGCCCACTCGTCGAACGCCTCGCCCCCCGCTACGGCGAAATCGGCAAGGAACGGCCCGGCGTAGAGCTTCACGGCGCCGGCATGGTCGCCGGCGCGCATCGCGGCAAAGAAATCGTCCAGGTCCGTGCGCACGATGTCGCTCAGCGACACTTCGCGCGCGCCCCCCGTGAGGCCGTTCTCGCCAAGGAGATGCCGGAGCTGCGTGAGCGCTTGCCGCAGCGTCTGGCGCGCACGCTCGGGCTCGGCGTTCGCCCAGAGCAGATCGACGAGGCTGTCACGGCTGGCGGTGCGGCGCGGCGAGAGCGCGAGGTACACCAGCAGCGCGAAGGGCTTGCCAGGGCCGAGCAATTCTTCGCGCTCGCCGGCCGCGCCAACGCGCTCGAGGCGCGCGCTGCCGAGTGTGCGGAGCAGGAAGCGCGAGTTGGAGCTGGGCGTCGTGCTCACGACGGCAATGCTACTCGGGGATTCGTGACGCTGCAACGACCGCCGCGTTCCTCAGGCGCCGTTAATGCGCTCGCGCCGGGATTTCACGCCGTTTTGACGATTGCCTGTTGCCCGGATCGTCCTACGCCCGAACCCTCACCGGAGCTTCCTCGATGCGCAGCTACAAGTCGTCACGCGGTGAGGCGGTCGCGTCGCCCGAGGGAGCGCTCTGCGTCATCACCCCGCACTGAGGAAACGGCCATGGACTGGTACCTAGAGGTGTGGCGGAAGTACGCCGTGTTCGAGGGGCGCGCACGAAGGAAGGAATACTGGATGTTCGCGCTGTTCAACGTCATTGCGATCTTCCTGCTCGGCTTCATCGAGGGACTGCTCGGCAATCCGTTCCAAACCAGCGGAAGCGTACTGGCGGGCGTCTACAAACTGGCCGTCTGCATTCCGTATATCGCCGTCGGGGTTCGGAGAATGCACGACACGGATCATAGCGGTTGGTGGCTTCTGCTTCCGATCGTCAATCTCGTCTTCGCGGTGACGGAGGGGACGCACGGCGAGAATCGCTTCGGTCCGGACCCCATGGCAGGCGAGCGTGTTCGCCAGGCCACCGGCCACCACGAAGCGCCGATCGCGCCCTCGCTCTGACAACACGCCGACCAGACGCGAGCGAACATGAGACAGTGTCCGTGGTGCGCTGAAGCCATCCAGGACGCGGCTCGCATCTGCCGCTACTGCGGCCGCAATGCCGTGCCCGATGCACCCGCACCGCTGCTGGAGCAGGGGGGCCACTATGACGTGCCGGTCCGGCTCGAGAAGCAATCGCACGGAGGCGGGGGCGCCGGTGTCGCCCTCGCGTCCTCCTCGACCGGCGTCGCGTTCAAGGGGAGCGTATGCCCAACCTGCAAGTCAGCCGATTACGTCCAGACGTACTCCGTTTGGCATGGAGTCCTCGCGATCGGCTTCTTCCCGATCGGGCTGGCGGGTTTCGCCTTCCCGATCAAGCAGTGCAACGACTGCGGCAATCGATACGGCGCGGGCCTGGAAATGACGCGAGTGCTTGGCATGATCGCGATCGGCTTCGCGGTCATCGTCACGTTGATCATCGTCGCTGCCAGCGGAGCATCGCGGTGAGGAATGAGATGCGGTGCTCTTCACCACGAGCACACGGCTCCGGCCGAGTCGAGCGATCCGCTCGATCCGCTCTGAATGACTTGCGCCCAACAAGCCTCGGTAACGACCTCAGACGCCCGAGCACGACGATGCGAACAACGAAGATTCTGGGCGCCATGGGAATTCTGCTCGTAGCCAGCGGAACCGCCACCGCCAACGCACAGGCCGTGAAGGCAGCTTTCACGCCACGATTCGCTTCCGACACGTCTGCCACGCTCAGGAGCGCATTTCAGCTCGTGGCTGCGAAGAAGTATCCGCCAGCTCTCGGTTCGCTCCTGAAGGCAAGTTGGGCTGGGGAGACGAGCGCATACGCGTGGGTCGGTTACATGTACGAGAATGGTTTGGGAGCGCCGCGGAACGATGCGCTGGCGGCATCCTGGTACCGGAAAGCGGCTGACGCGGGTGACCCCGCGGGCATGACCAAACTTGGGATGCTCTACGACCTCGGGCATGGCGTCACGCAAGACCACGCAGAAGCCGTCAAGTGGTTCCGGAAGGCGGCGGAGGCGGGCAGCCGGAAGGGAATGTATCTGCTCGGCCAGCACTACGAGTTTGGTCAAGGCGTGCTGCGGGACTATTCCGCGGCGGACGCATGGTATCGAAAGGCGGCCGACGCGGGCGACGCGGACGGGATGTCGTCCACGGGCCGCACGTACTACGAAGGCCGCGGCACCAGCAAGGACTTCGCTCGGGCAGCCGAATGGTTCGAGAGGGCGGCGAATGGGGGCAGCGCAAGAGGAATGTTCAACCTCGGCGTGATGTACGAAACGGGACACGGCTTCCGACAGAGCTATTCACGAGCGGCGCAGTGGTATCGCAAGGCGACCGACGGGGGCGACTGGGCTGGGATGAGCGGGTTGGGGAAGCTCTATGACCAGGGCTTGGGTGTCCCGCGTGATACCGCGCTGGCACATCGCCTCTACCTGGAGGCAGGGACTCTGCTGTTGGGCCTGTCCCCCTACGTGGAGGCGGGCTCCTCCTACGAGGGTGTCTTCGACGGGCGGGGGTCCGCCATGGGAACCGCGAATCGACTGATCGCTACGAGAACTCAATTGACATGGCTGCAGGACGACGGCGGATCGCAGGCGAAGTGCGTGCTATCTCGCTCGTTCCCGGCGGGGACTTCGTTCTCGGTGAAGTCGCCCGGATGGAGCTGCACCGACGGGCCCATCACGGAAGAGAACAGCCTCTCGTACGACGCTTCCAATGACCGGTGGATCATCCTCGACGGCACGCCGCCGAGCCAAGAAACGATGATCCTCACCCGCACTCGCTGAATCCAGATCCGATGTTCCTAGTCGATCCTCTCACTATGGCAGACACGTGATGACGCTCACTCCGCGATCCATCTGTCGGCGCACGTTCCTCGCTCTCCTCGTGCTCGCCAGCGCCGCGGCCTGCTCCCACAAGCAGGTGACCATCAAGGAATTCGCGACAGCATGCCCGTCACGCGAGCAGTTGAGTGCCATCCAAAGGAATCACTACGCGATGGGCGATTGTGTCCTCGTCACGCCGGCGCGTTCGGGACTCTTGATCGACCAGGGCAGCACGTGGGCGGAAGTCGATGTCGGGACCGGTTCGATCTTCGTCGCACCCTCGGATCTGCGCTGACATGTCAGTACTCCCGGGCAGATGCGTGGCTTCTAGCTCATGGCGATGCGTCGCGGCGCGGCGAAGCGGGTTCCGCCCGCGAGATCGTCGGCCTCCTCGCGCGCACAGTCGCGCGGCCGCTCGCTGATCCGAATGCGGGCCGAGACCGAGCACGGCGCTGCCGTCCCGATCGTGCGGGCTACGTCACGCGCCAATCTCACGCGAATACCTGGAGGGGGGCCGATGCGGTGGGGCGTTTCCGCGAATCTGATCCTTGCAGCGTCGCTCATGTCGGTTCCCGCGTGCGTCGCTGCTCAGAACCGGCAACTGACGACCGCGCAGATCGCCAAACTGGCGATCCCCGCCACCGTCACCATCCTCAATCTCGATGCGCGCGGTGACACGGTCTCGCTCGGGAGCGGATTCCTCGTGTCCGAGGATGGCACCATAGTCACGAACTTCCACGTGATGACGGGCGCGGCGTCCGCCATCGTGATCCTCGCGGATGGCCAGCGATATACTCGCGTCTCGGCTCTGGACGGCGACAAGGACGTGGACATCGCGATCGTGAAGATCCCCGGCGCTGGGCTCCCCTTCCTGAAGACCACCACCGCGCTTCCAGCCGTCGGCAGCAAGGTCGTCGTGGTCGGCAGCCCGCTCGGGCTGGAGGCGACCGTGACCGACGGTGTCGTGAGCGGGCGGCGCGTGACGGACGGGCGCGAGCTCCTGCAGATGTCAGCGGCGATCAGTCATGGCTCGAGCGGCGGGCCGGTCATCAATGATCGCGGCGAGGTCGTCGCGATATCGACGTTGTTCCTCGCGAAGGGGCAGTCACTGAACTTCGCCGTGCCGGTGCGCTACGCCATCGGACTCTTGCGGCAGCACCCAGTCATGAGATCGCTCGCCGAAGTGTTCGGCGGGGGAGCGGCTGCGGAGCAGGGCCAAGCCGCTGCGCGACGCGACAGCACGCGCGCGGGTTCAGCGCCTCCGGAGCCGGCGAGCGCCGTGCGGGACAACATCTCGGGAATCTACTGGGGAGATGTCGAGACGATCTGTGAGAGCCATCCAGAGTGGCGATATCCCCTGGACCGGACGCTCATGATACTCGGCGCGAACGACGTGGGCTGGGTCGCCTCAGGGCGCCTCGAGGATGGCTCGCTCGGCTATCCGCTGAGCATCACGCGCGTCTCGACCAACGCAAATGGTCGAGTCGCCATCGGGATGGGGAGCGCTGTGGTGGACGGCTACCAGACGGACAAGGGCGTCTGGATCAGCTGGCGTTACACTGACACCGACAGCTGCAAGACGTTTCGGTCCGACATCACGTGGACGCTCATGAATTACCCCCTCTCGCAGTCCAGCGGGCTGTATCACGCAGCCATGCGGACGCTGTATTACGCGGGCAGCCACACCAATGGGAACTGGGTGGATTGGCAGGGTGATCTCGCCGCCATGGTCGTGAAGGACAGCGTCTTCGTCGACCTGTTCGTTACGAATACGTCTGGCGGTGACGTGAGCGCGACCTTTCGCGGGCGAATCGCGACGGACGGCACCTTCGCGCTGGCGATGGCGCGAGTGGACAGCACCGCCGTCTATCTGAGCGGGAGCTTGATCGCGGGCCGAATGGTCGCGAAATGGACCGACTTCAGGAAGGATCGGTCGTACTTCACCGGGACTCTGGACGCGGACCGCAAGTAGGGACTCGATCTCGCTCTCAGCCCCAGAGTGACCCACCATGCGGGCACGGATCACCTGCGAGCGGACGCGCCGCGACCACGTTCATCCGAGGGAGAACCGATGGCGAACCACGAGAGCGAGCCGAGCTGGTTCGACGCGATCGTGACCGTGCTCCAGCGGTCAGGTGGCGCGATGCACTACGCGGATATCTCCGACGAGATCCTCGGCACCGGTCTCAAGACGACGGTCGGCGCCACACCGGCGGCCACGGTCGCAGCGATCATCAGCACGGACATCACGAAGAAGGGTTCGGATTCGGCGTTCGTCCGAGTGAAGCGCGGCGAATACGTGCTCCGATCATCCGAAGCCGGCATGTCCGGCCACGGGGGCGCAATCGGCGATGGTGAAACCGCCCACGCGGAGTCTGCGGAGGAGCTTGATGAGACAAGCGGCATTCGGGCTCTCGGGATGTTCTGGCGTCGCGACATGGTCAACTGGACGACGTCACCGCAATTGTTCGGTCAGCAGCAGAAGAACGCCACCCTGGTCGACTTCGGGGAGCAGCGCGGGGTCTATCTTCTGCACGATGGACGGGAGACCGTGTACGTGGGGCGCGTGACTGACCAGGATCTTGGGAAGCGGCTTGCCCAACACACGAGCGATCGTTTGAACGGGCGCTGGGATCGCTTCTCGTGGTTCGGCATCTACGCCGTTACGCAGGATGGCAAGGTCGTGCCCAGACAGGATCTGTCGCTTTCCCCGGATCAAATCATCCTGGAGTTGGAGGCGGTGTTGATCGAGTCGCTCGAACCGCCGCTCAATCGCCGCCGAGGGGACGGCCTACGGGCGGTGGAGTACATCCAGGGGATCGATCCGCTGCTGCAGAAGAAGAATCTGATCAGCATCCTTGGCGGTCTGCAGCAGAAGCTCATGGGGGACGCGTAGAGGCGCTGGAAGAGCGCGTGAGAGAGCGTTCACCGGTGATGCCTGCGCTGGAGAGGCAAGCGCAAACCAAAGGCTCGAGGTTGTACCAGGCTGAATCTCAAGTTCGCCTTTGTTCTAGCGAAGCTGGCGCTCGTTCCTGGGCTGCAGGCCACGTTACCGAGGGGGCATGGAGACTCAACTTCTTCTCGCAATGGCGCGCGAGGAACGTCGTTCCTCTTCTCAAGAGCGAATCCGTTTCGGGGCTAAGGCCCAATCCCGAACCGCCCCTCGAACTCCTCGATGATGTCGCAGAACTCCCCCGGCAGCATGCCGAGCACGCGCGCGCGGACCTCGGGCGCGATGTCACCATACATCGCCCCCGCCACCGACCCCGCGATGCACGCCTGCGTGTCCGTGTCGCCGCCGAGGGAGATCGCGAGGCGGATCGCGTGCTCGGTGCCGTTCGAGTCGAAGAACGCGATGAGCGCTTCCGGCACCGATCCCTGGCACGTGACGTCGAACGCGTAGCCCGGCCGGATCCCCTCCACCGTGCGACTCAAGTCGTACCCCGTGAGCTCGGCCACTTCGGCGCGGATGTCTTCCTTGCTCACGCCGTGCCGCGCGCGGAACACGGCGAGCGCCACCGCCTGCGCGCCCTTGATCCCCTCCGGATGACTGTGCGTGACCGCCGCGCTCTCGAGCGCGGCCGCGAGCACCGCGTTCGGGCTCGCATGCGCGTACCCTACCGGACTCACGCGCATCGCGCTGCCGTTGCCGAAGCTGTTGTACGGCGCGCGCGTGTCGGACTCGAGCCACGCGTAGAATCCGCCGCCGTATCCCGCGTTCGGATAGCGGCGGCCGAAATCGTGATACGTCTCGGCGTACCCGGCGCCGGTGAGCAACACCTTCGCGGTGGCGACGGTGAGCACCGTGTCGTCGGTGAACGTCGAGCCCGGCGGGAAGAGCGGTGCGTCGTCGCGCCTCGCGCTGGTGCCGGGGTAGCCCGTGTACTCCCAAGCCGAACCGGCGATGTCGCCCAGTATCGCGCCGATCAGGTGCGTCCTCCGACATGGGAGAGTCCGGTCATACTGGCCGACAGGGCCAGTTCATACTATAGAATGTGACTGTGACGGCCAGTCCGGCGAGCGGCACGCTCTCCCGCGACCGCCTGCGCGGCGCGCTCATCGGTCTCGCCGTGGGCGACGCTGTGGGCACGAGCGTGGAGTTCGTGGGGACGGGCGCCGCGGTGTCGCCTGGAGCAGCCTAACTAGGGAGCTGCTCATAGAGTTCGTTCACATTCGCGAGGGCACAATGGTGCGTCGTCGGAGAGAATTGCAGAGACGTCCTACTCCTCCTACGCGGTCGGTCATGGGAACGGACTCCATCGAATCGATGGGAAGCATCGAGCCGCCTCTCTCCATGACCACGACACCGACGAACATGACCATTGCGGACTACTGTAAGGCGATGGATCGCAACGAAGTTGTCGTCAATCGGGAGTATCAGCGCAACGACCAGGTGTGGCCTGCGCCCGCACAGTCGTTCCTAATTGAGACCATCCTGCTAGGCTTCCCGATGCCCAAGCTGTCGCTCCATCAGGTAACGAATCTGACTGAGCGCACCGTGATCAAAGAAATTGTTGACGGTCAGCAGCGAAGCGCTGCCATTCTCGCGTACTATCACGACAAGTTCAAGCTATCTCGCGTGATTGAGACGGAGGCATTGAGGGGGTGCAGCTATAGCGGGCTGGATGACGAGTACAAGCAGAGATTCCTCGACTACTCGTTGAGCGTCGATCTGTTTGTTGGTGCATCCCCGGAGCAAGTTCGCGAAGTTTTCCGACGCATGAACTCGTATACAATGCCGCTGAATCCGGAGGAGCAGCGGCATGCTGAATTCCAAGGCAGGTTCAAATGGTTCGTTCACCGTGTCGCACGTCGATTTGATGAGGCCTTTTTCCGGATTGGACTCTTCGGTCAAAAAGCGCTCGTGCGAATGCAGGACACGAAGTTGATCGCGGAAATCATTCACGCTCTTCACAACGGCATCAGCACCACGAAGAGCGAGGATCTGAGGGCGCTCTACCAGCATTTTGATGAGACATACCAAGGAGAGACGGTCGATGAAGGCCGGCTAGTCTCTGCTTTCGATCAACTTCTGGGTTGGAAGGACCTGCATGATACCGCGATCATGCGGCCACACCAGATCTACGCGCTTGTCCTCGCGTTGATCCACATGCGTCGGCCGGTACCTGCCTTGAACGGCAGCTACGCCTCACCCTCTCTCAGGGAGTTCGATGCGATTCGCGTTCTTCCTAGGCTAACTGCCATGGCAGACGCGCTCGATAGTGGCGAGCCGACGGGAAGATACGAGGCATTCGTGTCCGCGTCTGCGGAGAAGACGAACGTTGCCGCGCAAAGGTTGACGCGATTCGTCGCGTACTGCCAGGCGCTCGATTCGGCGCAGCATGCGAAGAGCAAGTAACGCCAGTTGAACGTCACGAGCGATCTTAGGCGATTGGAGCGTGCCGCTACCGCCCGAATTGCTCGGCTTGAGGCGGTCGTGCGCTACTTAGGCACTCCGGTCGACCCCCTTAAGGACCGGACCGCGGCGTTCGCGACTATCGAGCTGCACAGTGCATGGAGTGCCTTCGTTCGAAGCTACTACCTGTCCTGGTTCATCGGTGCGCGGACTAGCGCAGGGAAACGGATCCATTTGCCCGCTGGTTCGCCACGAACAACTGCGCAAGCCGTTGTTCTGGCCGTACTGACGATTCATGGCAAGCGCGGCCGGGCCTCGAGAGGAGCGTGGATCGAGCCCGCCTGGCATGAGAAAGCTGCACTTCTGAAGCTATCGAGCGTAGGAGGGCCTTCTATCGTAACTCATGTGGGCAGCGCGCTCTCCGGCCGGACGACCGTCTTCGACCACCTGACCACGGTGCGCAACTACTATGCGCACCGCTCGAAGTCGACCGCCGATAAGCTGCCGCGTATTGCGAACCGACTCGGTCTCCCCTCAACACGCCGCGCAACTGAGATTCTCTTGTCGATTCCGCCTAGGAGCAGACGCATTGTTCTAGCGCAGTGGCTTGCCGAAGTGCGAGGAACAGTCGTGCTGCTGTGTCAGTAGTCAGCTCCAACACAGACTGACTGGCTGGTTGTGAAATGCTCCGAGAGTGAGCAGGCGGAGCAAGTGGCGAAGTCCGGGTTGACGACCGCCTACGTTCAGCGCCTGCATTCGCGGCTCCACTAATAAGGCCACGGCAATACTGGCGCTGGGTTGTCGTCGGTATGACAACCCTGGACAGACCTTGCCTAAGGAAATAAAGAGTAGCCGCGAGCCGACTGCGATCACGACGGCACGCAGGGAACGGTCACGAGTCGCATTCGTTGGATTGCAGCGAAGGACGGGCCCATTGTCTAGATTTCCTCATCCTCTCGAATTCGACTCCCCACGCCCCGCCTCGCGCGATGACATCTCGCACAGTCGATGCAGATTGCCCGGTCACCGATGCCTTCGTACCGGGGGCAATTGGGCCGCTGTCAAACCCGCAGACAGATCTACCGCGCATCGCCCGCGATGTGCGACTAATGGCAGCGATCGAGGAGCAAGTTCAGCGAATGCCGACGGTGCACGATCTCTACCTGCGCGACGCCCGGGCCATGAATTTCCTCCGAGCGGAGAGCGTGCATCTCGTCCTAACATCGCCGCCCTATTGGACTCTGAAGCGCTATCGAGAGTCCGCCGGCCAATTGGGACACGTTGGAGACTACGATGAGTTTCTAGCTGCGCTCGCCTGCGTGTGGGAGCAATGCTACGATGCACTAGTACCTGGCGGTCGGCTAATTATCGTTGTCGGGGACGTCTGCCTTTCACGCCGACAGAATGCGGGTCGTCACACCGTTGTGCCTCTTCACGCATCGATACAGGAAAGCTGCCGTCGGATAGGATTTGATAACTTGGCGCCGATAATCTGGTATAAGATCGCGAATGCCACCCATGAAGCCAATGGAAATGGCGGTGGCTTTCTCGGCAAGCCATACGAGCCAAACGCGGTCGTAAAGAACGACATCGAATTCATCCTGATGCAGCGCAAGGCGGGGGGTTATCGCAGCCCATCTGTCTCGACGCGCGTGATGAGCTTGATTTCCGCTGAGAACCACGGTGTTTGGTTTCAGCAAGTCTGGTCGGGCCTCACCGGAGCTTCAACGCGTAATCATCCCGCTCCGTATCCAGTCGAGTTGGCGGAGCGGCTCATCAGAATGTTCAGTTTCGTCGGGGACACGGTGCTGGATCCGTTCCTTGGTACTGGAAGTACGTCAATCGCGGCGGCACGCTGGGGCCGGAACAGCGTCGGTGTGGAGGTTGATCCGCACTACCTGCAGATGGCATCCGGTCGATTGTCAGACGCGACTTGCGACCTCTTCGGAGATGCGCAATTCCGCGTCCACGGAGCCGACGCCACGGCCAAACTAGCGCGCTAGTGGTGATCAGCCTTCGACCGCGCGTCTCCGAGGCGGTTGCGCACTTCTGGAGGACGCGACTGGAGCAGGGCGCTGCGCAAGGTGGTGCAAGCGGCCAGAAGGACTATGGGTCCCGCTCCGAGGTGACCGGCGGAGCCCAGATGGACGGCTTCGTCAACCTCGTCGCCGAGATAGTCGCAGAGGCCGGAATCTCCGATGCCTCGATACATCGGGACCAATCACTAGAGCTCCCCGGTTTCTTCCGCCCGTCGAAAGAGTGGGATCTCCTCGTCGTTGTCGGCGACCAGCTTCTCGCATGCTGCGAGTTCAAATCGCAAGTCGGATCGTTTGGCAACAACTTCAACAACCGAACCGAGGAGGCGATCGGTACGGCGCAGGACCTCTGGACAGCGTACCGAGAGGGTGCGTTTCAGACCTCTGCTCGGCCTTGGCTTGGGTGGCTGATGCTTCTTGAGCAGGCCGAAAAATCGATGCGACCAATTGCTGTGCGGGAACCCCACTTCCCGGTGTTCTCGGAGTTTCGGGACGCGTCGTACGCTAAGCGCTACGAGCTACTTGGCCTGAAACTGATGCGGGAGCGCCTATATGACTCGACTTGCGTCTTGCTCTCCCCGCGCGATCTTGGGACCAACGGCGAATACTCCGAGCCGAATGTGGAGCTCGGGTTCGAGCGGTTCGCGGCATCGCTCAGCGGGCATGCGGCAGGTCTTGCCCGAATGCGAGGTTAGTGCGCAAGCCATCGCATGGCGATCGGAGCACTGAGGCTCCCCGGTGAGCATTCCTGCCTAGGTCGCTCGCTTCAACGGACGCGGGAGTCACCCGCTTGGTCGCGACTGGAGTGCGACGACGGTCAATTCTCGATCGCGCCTGCTCCCAGAGCCATGAACAGGCTGCGGCGCTTGGTGGCCGGCGGACCGCGCAAGAGCGAGGGGCGCGAGTCCGACTTGCGGCCGGCGTTCAGCCATGAAGTACCGTGATACCGATGTTTGAGAGAAATCCAAATGTCGGATCGTAGAAGTCGGCGGCGCGCGTTGGATCGCTGGCGTCCCCAGGGGGCACGAAAATTACCATTCCTTGCCTTGCTCTCGTAAGCAAGACGCGATACGCGTTAAGCAAGAACTGGCGGCGATCGGCCTGTCGCATGGAGGTCCACCGGTTTCCCCGGAAGGCGTTATGGCTCCAGCCAGAATTTGTGTACCGTAGGTCTGCATCCCAGGTCACAACCGCCCAATCCAGCTCCAGTCCCTGCACCTGAAACTGCGTCGCGGCGTCTTCGAGATAGAAGCTTGAACGCGTATCATCTCTTCCGTTCAAGAACCACTGAACCGGGTCGATGTCTACTCGAACGTCGATTGCGTGTGGCTTTAGCCGCTGCGCCTCGGACGAAGCTACTAGGCCGTATCGCTCGGACCCGCGGGCGTGCTCGCGAATCCAGTTCTTGGCGCGTGCGAGATCTCGAGTGAGCGCGATCGGATATCGGGCTGAGAGTTGAGTCAGCAGACGACTGGCCTCCTCCACCTCCTGATCAAGGACTGCCTTGACGAAGCGCGAGACATTCTCGGCGCGGAACGATCGCATCGAGACGGCGAGATGCAGGCAGCTGTCTGTAACAACATGCTCTCGCCCCGAGAGGAGCTCTAACGCCTTACCGGCTGCGTACTCGCTGTCGGTGAGCTCTGGCGACACGTAGGCGTGCCAATCCGGAAACGTCGTGCGCACGGCGTCGAGCCAGGCGCCAATGCCTGCTTCGCCGCTGTGGATCTCTTGGCCCCCGCCGACTAGGCAAATCACAACGGCCCAGTCATGGTGTCGATCCATGTACGAGACAAGGAACTCGGGCTCAGACTGACTGAATCCAGGCCGTTTCTTACGTCGCTTCATGAAGTCAGCAGTCTTCGCCCGGTTCCACGCGCGCTGCGCTTCGTCGAAGATTACGACGTGATCGCTGGGTGGGTTCTCCTCCAGTAGACCGGCATCGCGGAAATGGTGCACGTTTTGAATGAACGCCTTTACCTTCTGGCCGACGGCTCCTTTGCGAACTCGCTTGCCTCGCCGCTTGAGCCGTTCCACTTCGTCGCGAGTGAGTGCCTCGCGAAGGACGTCTACGAGCGGCCCATTACCGGATAAGAACACGGCGTGGGTTGACTTGGATCGATCGCGCCGCTTTGTAGCCACGTTCAGTCCAACTAAGGTCTTCCCGGCGCCCGGCACGCCGGTTACGAAGACAATGATCTTGCGCTGATGCTCGCGCGCCTCGTCGATAAGCCGCTCTATCCGTAGAGATGTTAGGTGAAGGTTGCGAGCCCCCGCGTCGTGGCGAGCAATAGCCTCGACCTTATGCTGCGAGTAGAGCGCCCTCGCGGCTTCGAGAATCGTCGGCGTCGGCTGATACGATGACTCGCTCCATTGGACTGGATCGAGTCGAGCGCCTGTTGTGCGAGCCAGCCCTTCGTGAATGAGCCTTGCGAGGCCGTCAGCATTGCACCGCATCGGAGGGTACACGCCATCTGCGGCTGGCGTCGGAAGCGAGCTGTCCGACGTTGTCGCATTGGTGGCTACGAGGATTGGAACGATCGGCGCGTCGTGGCTCCCCTTGTGGAAGTTCTTAAGGTCGAGAGCGTAGTCCCAGACCTGATTGATGTCATCTCGCCGATAGAATGTCTCGCCGATCTTGAACTCAATCGCAAATACGGCGGGGCCAGCGATCAGGACGGCATCAAGTCGGGTACCAATCCGAGGAACGACGAACTCCATGAACAGAGTGCCATCGATGCCGGAGAGCGCTTCCTTGAAGACACGGATCTCAGCAAGCCACGCGTCGCGTTGCGACGGATCAACGGAGAACTCCGAGTGGTCCGTGAGTGCGCCGAGGATGTTGTTTGCGCTCGCCCGCGTGAACATCGTGACGCCAGCGGCGTAGTAGGCGCGGACGTCGAAGCATGCTGGAGGGATCGACGCATCTGGCGCCGGGCTCACGTTGGCCCGAGCTGGGTTAAGGCGGTAGTTGCTCGGACGCCGCCGATTCGCACCGTGTTTGGCAGAAGCGCTCAGCTACGATGGAAGCTATTCATCGGACTCGTCCATTGCCTTCGGCCAGATCTGCGATTCAAGCGTCCAGAGTTCTTGATCGGACAAGAGGCCTCCCAGGACGCTACCCCAGCCATTCGGAGTTCCCATTTCGTCAAGTTCACCACGGTAATATGCGTCTACGAGCAGCCATGCGGCGAGTCGGTCGGAGATTCCGCCGCTTGGCATGAAGGCGCGGACGCTAGAGCTGGAGAGATCTTCATCGTCCCACTCGAGCCACAACAACCAATGCCGCCGCGATGAGCTAAGCGAGAGGTAGAGATGGTCGTTTCTGCGTTCCAGGCCGATGGATGAGTTGTCCTGGGATCGGTGGACGGTGAGTTAAGCTACTGCTGCTTCCCGCTCGAACACGACTGGACTGCGATTGCCGAGCGTCGAGTGCCGCCGGATCGGATTGTAGAACCGCTCGATGTAATCG
>Ga0335085_10006516_pt1 | contig 18374 bp, 15 predicted proteins | sample Lox_Sample_45_FD_206712 | JGI IMG/M metagenome (GOLD analysis project Ga0335085, IMG submission 206712) | Soil microbial communities from Loxahatchee National Wildlife Refuge, Florida, United States - Lox_Sample_4.5 | ecosystem: Environmental > Terrestrial > Soil > Wetlands | place: USA...
CCTACTTTTCGGACAGCCAGGGTGACGAGAAACGCCAAAATGGCTTCGCCAATCAGGGCCGACACCAGTTCCCAGATCTCTGCCAAAAGATTCGAATAGAGATCTAAAACGAGATCGGAGGACCATCTTTTTTCCCGCTTATCTTCCTTCACCACCCGCGCCATTTGTGTCCCCTAAAGCTCTTTTTTCTTTCCCTCTTTTAATTTTTTTATTAGATTATGAATCTCTTCATGGTAGATATAAAAGACTAAAAGGATCAGGGCGGAAACCCCCAAAAGCATCCCAAAAGTGTAATATTCATGTTCGAAGGCCTTCGCTCCCTGAAGAATCGCCATCAATGTTCCCGGGATCCTTCCGAGTGTGGAAATGATCAGGAAAATTCCCAAATGCATGGGAGTCAGGCCCAAAATGTAACAAAGTGCGTCCTTGGGAAAGCCCGGGAGTAAAAAAAGAATAAAGCTGAGAATAACTCCTTCATGCTCAACTAAATAATCAAATTTCTTTCTTGTCTCCTCTGAAACAAACTTCTCAACGGCTATCCTCTCAAAAATCCTGGCCAAACTGAAGGCGAGCCAAGAGCCTAGGATCAGACCAATCATAGAATAGATGAGCCCTGCTTTCACCCCAAATAGGTAACCCCCTAGGAATTCGATCGCCCCCCCAGGAATGGGGGCGATGACCACCTGCATGATTTGGAGAAGGATGTAAGCTATAGGAGCATAGGGTCCGTAAGAGGAGATAACCCTCTTCATTTGATGATGGTCTTGATAGAGATGATAAAGCTTAGTAGCTTGGTTCCAGAGTTGGGAATTATATCGGTGGGTGACAAAAAAAACGACCCCTGCCAAAATACATAGAAGCAAGAGCCATTTCCACTTTGTCCGGAAGGATATCCCCATAGACGAGGGTCATTCAACCTTAAGGCAAATTTGTTATGTTTCAATAACATAAAAACATATGGGAGTAAAGAAAGAAAAAAGAAGACCGCTTTTTAACGCGACCTAAATCAAGCATTACCATTCTCCCCCCATCCTGCAGTTTCTTGAGGATTCCCTTCGAAAGTGCTCAGGATAAACTCACCTTCGTTATCCGATGAAGGTCGGGATGCCCTGGTTGAAAAAAAAGGCCCCGAGCTAATCGGGGCCTCCTGGATTTGCTTGGCGTCCCCAAGGGGATTCGAACCCCTGTTACCGACGTGAAAGGCCGGTGTCCTTGGCCTCTAGACGATGGGGACCCTGAAATAGAATGGGGAAATGGAGTATTGGAACAATGGAATAATGCGTCCGAAAAACCCGATTAAAATTCAAGTTGATTGAACCAACACTCCATTATTCCATCACTCCATATCTTTAAAATGGTGGGCCGTGCGGGACTCGAACCCACGACTCTCTGCTTAAAAGGCAGATACTCTACCTCCTGAGTTAACGGCCCCCTCTTCATCAAGGTAAGGAAAAACCTATCAAATTGTCAAGCAAAATCTGGAAGATCGCTGAAAAAGTAATCTTTTCTCAGGCTGCTCAAAAAAGGCTAGATGCAAGGCCCCCGAAATCCTGAGAGTGGCGTCGCGACGAACAAGGAGCGACTCTTGCCACGCCGCCGAGGCAGTGAGGCGGCCAGAGGCGTACTTGACTGTACGCCGCAACAAGCCTCCCCGTGCTTGACACGGGGAAGGACGAGGGAAACGAAGCAGAGGGTCATTTTTCAGCAGCCTTTTTTTTGCTAAAAAGGATTTCTTACCCCTACCGTCTCGCCTCTTTCTCCGCCGACAGAAATCATGGCAATTTTTGTGTGAATCAACTCCTCAATTCTCCGGATATAACGTCTCGCGTTGGGAGGAAGGTCCCTAAGATTTCTCGCACCCTTGATTTCAGTTTTCCATCCCTTCAACTCTTCGTAGACGGGTTCGGAACGTTTCAATATTTCGAGATTGGAAGGAACATGCTGAACGACCTTGCCCTCCACCCGATACCCCACACAGACCTTGATCGTATCGAAATCATTCAGGACATCCAGCTTGGTCATCACCATCTTGCGGATCCCATTGACACGAATCGAATGATTGACCACGACCGCATCGAACCAACCGCATCTCCTCGGCCTCCCCGTGGTGGCGCCATATTCCCCTCCCTTTTCACGAATTTTTTCTCCCCACTCATCCTGAAGTTCCGTGGGGAAGGGGCCTTCTCCAACGCGCGTGGTATAGGCTTTCGCAACCCCGATCACCGAGTGGATCATCGTCGGACCAATTCCCGAACCCGCGCAAGCATTTCCCGCCAGCGTATTCGAAGACGTCACATAAGGATACGTGCCATGGTCTAGATCGAGCAGCGCTCCCTGGGCACCCTCAAACAGGACATTCTTGCCCTTCTCCATCGCCTGATAGAGAATGAATGAGGTATTAGTCACATATTTTTCAAGCCGGCTCTTATAGCGAAGGTACTCATCAAAAATTTCTGAGAAATCAAAACCATCCTCCTTGAGGACGTGCGTTAAATATACATTTTTTTGCACGAGGTTAGATTCCAACTTTTCTCGAAAGACCCTTTCATCCATGAGGTCGGCGACCCGAATCCCGCAACGAGCCACCTTATCCTCATAAGCAGGCCCGATCCCCCTTCCCGTGGTGCCGATCTTGAAGATCTTCTCTCTCGCCATATCGATCCTCCGATGATAGGGCAGGATGAGATGGGTTTCTTCGCTGATCATGAGTTGCGAATCATTCTTCAAATATCCCCTTTTTTTAATCGTATCAATCTCATCGATCAATACCGCCGGGTCGAGCACGACACCGTTTCCAATGATGCACTTTTTATTCTTGTAAAGGATGCCCGAAGGGATGAGATGGAATACGAATTTTTCCCCCTTGAGAATAATCGTGTGTCCCGCGTTGTTTCCACCCTGGAATCGCACGACGAAATCGGCATACCGGGTCAACAAATCGACAATCTTTCCTTTCCCCTCATCTCCCCACTGAGCTCCAACCACCACGACGCTCGTCATAGTCACCCTCATCCCTGAACAGCATGGTCCAGGGCTCCGCCCTGCGTTCCATAGGACGCAGAACCTCTTCCCTCCGCCCTATCCGCAGTCAAGGGAAGGAGATTTTCGATGGATCCTAAAGCTGCTAAAGTTGAATCTGGCGAACCGAAATAATATTCGGCAACCTTAAAATCTCGCCCATCAACCCCGGTGGCAACGGAACATCCAGGTGGAGCAGTGAAATCGCATTGCCCCCCATCCGATCCCGTCCGAATTGCATGGTAGCGATATTGATATTCTGACTTCCCAGAGCATTCCCGATATTGCCAATCACTCCGGGTTTGTCATAATTGGTCACCAACAGAATGTATCCCTCCGGAAGGGCCTCAATAAAGAAATCGTTTAGCTTGACGATCCGCAATTCTTTCCTTCCAAAGAGAGTCCCTGCAATGTAGTTCTGCTCCATCTTCGACCGGGTGGTGAGGGCGATCAAACTCGCAAAATCTTCCGCTGCCGCGCTGGTGGACTCCGTGATTTTGATTCCCCTTTCCTTGGCCATGACCGGGGCATTGACAAAGTTTACGGTCTCGCCCACAAAGGGTGTCAGAAGGCCTTTCAAGACCGACGTGGTAATCGGCTTTGTCCCATGCTCCCCCACCTCACCGCGATATTCGATCACGACCTCTTCGATGGCGTAGTTTGAGATCTGACCCAGAAAGCTTCCCAGCTGCTCTCCAAGCCGGAGATAAGGTCTTAAGAGCGGAAGGAGATCCGGGCTGACCGCCGGCATGTTGACGGCATTGCGGGCCTCTCCAGACAGAAAAAAATCGAAGACCTGCTGTGAAATCGCGATCGCCACGTTCTCCTGAGCTTCCTCGGTGGCTGCCCCCAGGTGGGGGGTGCTGATGACACCCTCCAATTCAAGCAGTGGATTTCCAACGGTCGGCTCCTTCTCAAAAACATCCAAGGCCGCACCCGCCACCTTCCCTCCTTGAATGGCGTCGTAAAGGTCCTTTTCGTTGATGATCCCCCCCCGGGCACAATTGACCAGGATGACGCCCTTCTTCATCTTCGGGAAGGCCCTCTTGTCGATGAGATTACGTGTCTCATCCGTGAGGGGTGTGTGGACGCTGATGAAATCGGAACGACCCAGCAGCTCGTCGAGTGACACCAGGTCCACCCCTTTCTTCTCCGCCACTTCTTTTGAAAGATAGGGGTCGTAGCCGATGACTTTCATCTTCAAGCCCCTTGCGCGATCGGCGACAATCGTTCCGATGACTCCAATCCCGACCAGCCCAAGGGTCTTATTGTAAAGTTCCACTCCCATAAACTTTTTCTTTTCCCACTTGCCTGCCTTCATCGAAGCCGTGGCCTGGGGAATCTTCCTCGATACGGAAAGGATCATGGCAAGGGTGTGCTCCGCCGCGGCGATGGCATTTTCCTGGGGAGTATTCATGACGACAACGCCTTTCTTCGTTGCCGCAGGAAGATCAACATTATCCAATCCGATCCCCGCCCTTCCGATCACCTTCAAGCGCTTCCCCGCTTCGATCAGATCCGCCTTCAATTTCGTTTCGCTTCGGATAATAATCCCGTCATACTCTGGAATGATTTTGATCAACTCTTCCGGGGAAAGACCGGGCCGAAGGTCAACTTTCAAGCCCTTCGCCTTTTCCAATATGTCCAGCCCCCTCTTCGACAAAGGGTCGCTGACCAAAACTCTCTTCATCTCCTCCATCTCACATTCCCTCTAGCCAGCCGGGTGCCGCGTTATTTCATCAGGATCTCTTCAGCCGCCTTCACTCCTGTTCCCAGTTCAAAGGAGTAGCCCATCTCCTTTAAGAGCATCTCCAGGGCCGAAATGACCATCACCATATCCAGCCGTTCATAATATCCCAGATGGGCAATTCGAATAATCTTGCCTTTTGCCCGATCCTGTCCCTCCGCCACGGTGATTCCGAATTTCTCAAAAAACAAATCTTTCAATTTCTCTCCGTCGATCCCGGCCGGAATCTTCACCGCCGTCACCGCATCGCTCGGGGAATCGGGGGCATAGAGTTCAAGGCCTAAGGCTTTCACGGCTCGACGGGTCGCTTCCGCCAACGTTCTGTGCCGGTGAAAAACCGCCTCCAGTCCCTCAGTTCGAATCATCCGGAGTGTCTCCCTCAAACCGACGTAAAGGGAGATGGCTGGCGTATAGGAGCTCTGATTTTTCTTCGTGTTTTTGAGCTCCTTCTTAAAGTCAAAATAGTACTTCGGCAAGGTCGATTTCTCGACAAGCTTCCACGCCTTATCATTCAAGGTGACGAAGGAAAGCCCGGGCGGCAGCATCAACGCTTTCTGAGACCCGCTGATCACCACGTCGAGTCCCCACGCGTCGATCGGGATGTCGAACACGCCGATCCCCGTAATCGCATCGACGACCACTACCTTATCTTCGTATCTTTTCATGAGATCGGCGATCGCCTGGATGGGATGTTTCACCCCGGTCGAGGTCTCACTGGCCTGGGTATAAACTGCTCGAATCGAAGAGTCCGATTCCACCAGCTCTTGAATCCTTTTGGGATCCACCGCCTTGCCCCATTCGACATCGATGGGAATAAACTCGATGCCATAAGCCTTGCAGATTTCACCCCATCTTTCACCAAACTTTCCTCCACGAACCACGATGGCCTTATCCCCTTTTGAAAGAAGGTTGGAAACCGCTCCTTCCATCGCTCCGGTCCCCGAGGAGGTGAAGATCAACACTTCATTTTTCGTCTGGAAGAGATACTTCATCCCCTCTCTGATTTCAGCATAGATTTTCTCAAACTCCGGCTCCCGGTGGTGCATGATAGGTTCTGCCATTTTGAGAAGAACTCCCGGAGGGAGCATGGTCGGCCCAGGGGAGAAGAGATATTTCTTTTCCATGTTCGATTCCTTTCAAATGAGAAAAACCAAATAATATTATTTGATATTCATCCCTATGTCAATACTCTCTCTTTTTTTGCCTTAGAAGAAGAACGGCATGTTTCGCCCCCCCGATTCCCCCGGTCGCGGGCAAGAAAAAAAGGAGTGGGCAAGATGGCCGAGGGGTTGACTTTTGGACAATTATTCTCTAATTTTTAAGAAAGCCCTCCTGGTCGGGATAGCCCATGAATCACGTGACGACGAAGACTCTGGCTGAGATCTATCTCCAACAGGGCCATCTTCAAGAGGCCTACGAAATTTACAAAACCCTCGCTGAAAAAGATCCCTTCGATGAGGAGATACAAAAGAGGTTGGAAGAACTGGGGGAGAAATTGCATCCCTCCCCTCTCTCCGGCTCTCTGTCCAGGGAAGAGAAGATACACCATCTCGAAAAATGGCTGGCCAATATTCGGAAACGGAGACCAAACTGATGGGGAACTCTTTTTATGAGACGCGGCAAGAAAATTCCAGAAAGATTCTGGATTCCTGCGATCTGGACGGGATTCTCTTCGTCAGTCTTGAAAATATTCGCTATCTCTGCGGATTTACCGGAAGTGACGGCGCTTTCGTCATCACCCGAAAGGAATCCTTCTTTTTAACGGATTCCCGATACTGGACCCAGGCGGATGAAGAGGTCAAGGGAGCCCGGATCATCCATTACAAAAAGAAGATGGAGGGAATCTTTTCTCTTTTCATCGACCTGAAATTGAGAGGGATCGGGTTTGAATCCCTTGCGTTTCCTTTTTCGGCCTATCGCTTTCTTACGGAAAGGTTGGCCGGTGAGGCGAAACTGTTTCCCCTGGAGGATGAATTAAGAAACCTGAGGGCCGTCAAAGACGCCCATGAACTGACGCTCATCCGGAGGGCGATTGACATTTCATCGAACGCCTTTTCCCAGGCTGCGGAAATGCTCAGAGAAGGCGTTGTGGAACGAGAGGTCTCTCTGGAAATGGAATTCCTGATGAAACGCGGCGGTGCGGATGCCATTGGTTTTGACATCATTATCGCCTCCGGAAAACGATCGGCTCTTCCTCACGGAAAGGCAAGTGGCAAGCGGATTGAAAAGGGAGACCTTATCCTCATCGATTTTGGCTCGGGATTTCAAGGTTACCACTCCGATCAAACCCGGACTGTGGTCTGCCGTCCCCCCTCCCGGGAACAGGAGAAAATTTATCAAATCGTTCAGGAAGCTCATGATCGGGCCATTGAGAGGGTGAGGCCGGGCATCCCCATTGCCGAGGTGGATGGAGCAGCAAGGAGCCACATTCAGAATCAGGGATACGGAGAATATTTTGGTCACGGCACGGGTCACGGCATCGGACTTGCCGTCCATGAGGACCCTGCGGTCAATACCGAAAGCAAGGGTCTTCTTCAGGAAGGAATGGTCTTTACGGTGGAACCCGGTATTTATCTCCCTGACCGGGGGGGAGTCCGAATTGAAGATATGGTTCTCGTCACCGCTCACGGAGCGGAAGTATTAACGTATCTTCCGCGTGAGCTAAAGATGATCTAAAAATTTCTTGACAAGGCCCTCCGTTTTCCTTTATTTTGAAAATGAACCATGGATGATCGGACGTGTCCTAGAGCGGGCATAGCTCAGTTGGTAGAGCATCGGCTTCCCAAGCCGAGGGTCGCGGGTTCGAACCCCGTTGCCCGCTCCAGTTTTTTTATTAATTTTGTACTTGCTTTTTAGAGACTTTTTTGTATACTTAGATTTTAAAATAACTTAACCAAGAGGAGGAAAGAGTATGGCAGGCAAGAAACCACTTACGAAGGCCCAGATCGTTTCATTTTTCGCGAAGAAGTTTGACCTCTCCAAAAAGGTCGCTTCATCCGTCATCGACGAGATGGCGGGGTTAGCAATCGCCGAGACCAAGAAGGTTGGAGCCTTCACCTTCCCGGGGATCGGCAAGTCAGTCCTTGTTAAGCGAAAGGCGCGTGTCGGAAGAAACCCGGCCACGGGTGAGTCGATCAACATCCCGGCCAAGACCGTGGTGAAGATCCGCGTCGCCAAGGCTTTTAAGGAATCAATCGTTCCCCCAAAGAAATAGGTATTCCTCACTGGACATTAGGTCATTTCGTCGAGAAACCTTCTGTGTCAAGGGACCCGGGTATTTGTGCGTCTTGAACGTTTCAATCGCCCAGGAAAGGTTACAGCGGGGAAGGAATTCCTTCCCCGCTGTGAGAAATTCTTAAGGTAAGACCCGGCGGCCGCAGGAAACTGTGGTGGCCGCTTCGACCAGGGCGCCGAAAGAGCCCCGGGGCGTGCTCACTCATAAATCAGGTTAAAAAGTCGATTGGCCAGTTCCTGATTCAATTCCTTCAGGATTTTGTATTCCTCGATGGCGGACCCCTTGTCCCCAAGCCTCAAATAGGCCATCCCCAGGTTGAGGTGAGCGTCGGCGAGAGCAGGCTTCAGCCGGATGGCCTGCTTATAAGATACGATCGCCTCTTCAATACGCCCGGTGTAAAAATAAGCTGCCCCTAAATCCGAATGGCCTTCGGCATAATCGAATTGGATGCGAATCGCCTCTTTGTAGGAATCGATGGCCTCTTCGTACTTCTTCAGGGCAGAGTAACTATTTCCAAGGTTATAGTGGGCCGGAGAGAAATCAGGTTTGAGGCGAATCGCCTGTTGACACGCCTGGATGGCTTCCTGGTAACGTCCCGCCCTTTGATAAGACCACCCCAGATTACTATACGCTTCGGCAAAATCCGGTTTGAGCTGAATCGCCGCTTTGCAGGATTCTATCGCTTCATCATAGCGACCGGTGTTTCCGTAAGCGACGCACAGATTACCATGGACAACAGCTTCCTTCGGAATAATACGAAGAGCCCGCTTGTAAAATTCGATGGCTTCTTTGTACTGTCCAAGTTTGGACAGACAGTACCCGATTTGGAAATACCCTGGGCCGTGGTCCGGGTTTCTCTTGATCGCCTCAACAAAATAGGGAAGAGCCTTCGCGTATTCCTCTGCCCAAAGGAAATGAAGTCCGGTTGTATAAAGTCCTTCCGCCGAGGCAAGCCAACCTTTTATTCTCTTTTCATCCCGCTCGGAAAGGGTTTCCTCCCGGCCCCTGGCCATTCTTGCTATTCTTTCTCCAGGAATGGCAAAGTTGAGGTTTTGCCCCGCCACCACAAAGAAAGTTGCGACCCCAATCACCTCTCCTTGCATGTTGATGACTGGGCTCCCGCTGGACCCGGGAGAGATGGGAGCGGTCACCTGAATAATTTTCCCAAAGGCAGGTACCTCCCGGACAGCGGAGACGATGCCATCCGAGACCGTCTTGTCGAGTCCGAGAGGCGTTCCTATAATAATAATTCTCTCCCCGACCTCCGGAAGGTCCTCCCGAACGCGTAAGGGTCTGACGGCCTCTTTCGAGATCTCTACGGAAACGCGGACCAAATCGCCTTCCTTATCCTCAGCAAGAACCCTTCGAAGGGCGTGTTCTTTCCCATCGGTCGTTTGAACGATGGCCCGGCTTGCCCCCTCCAGAACGTGAGAATTCGTGACCACATCCCCTTTTTGATTGATAAAAAACCCGGTCCCTTGACCGAGAATGTTCCCCTCCTTGCCATAAGTCACAATCACTACGATCGAGGGTTCCGCCTTCTTAATGAGAAGAGGTAAGTTTTCCTGACCGCTGACCGGGGATAGGCTTGGAACAATAAAAAGGGCTGCTATGATGATGTAAACGCTAAACTTTGACATATCTCCCCCCCACAAAGAAACCTCTTCAAGGACTTTAAGAAAGCCCCTGATCGAATGGGGATGCAATTCCCGATTCCCTCAAACGTGATAGGTTCCGATCAAACTTTTCTGAATGGCCTTCATCCGCCGATTTCTCTCTCTTGCCAAGTTTCTCATCAAAATGTTCATTTTCTTGACAAAGCTTCTTTCAGCCACGCCCGCGAGATTAATTTTAACATTGAGCAACCCCCCCGCGCAGGCAGCATCCGCAAGAAATGCCGCTACTCCCGCATCGCTGACTGCATTCGGGTTCCCCTTCAAAATAAGCGTCCTGGAATATTCCAAGAGTTGAAGGGATTGTCGACAAACCAGTTGGGGCGTCAAGGTGGCTCTCTGATAGGCCCTTTGAATCTCCTTGACCCGGCGGAGACGCTCTTTCTCCGAATTTCTGGGAAGTCGAAAGGCTTTTAAGACAGCATCATAAGATCTTGAATCTTCCTCAATCGCCCGAAAGAGCCTTTTCTGAATTGACACCCCTTTTTTCCTTATCTCCTCCATCCCTTTCTTCTTTGCTTTGTCCTTCATGGAAGTCAGCCCCGCCACCATGGTCACGAGCGAGGCGGATAAGGCCCCCGCCAGAGCCGAGGCGCTTCCCCCTCCGGGGGTAGGAGTATCTGAGGACAGTTTTTCCAAAAATCGTTCGAGTTCCATCATCTTTCCCTCTCAATCAGATTCTAAAATTCGCTGCTCGATCACCTGACGAAGCGAAAACCGCTCGCAGCTCAAATAATACTGTGTGATACCCTCTAAAGCACCCAGAGGAATCAATCCCACGATTTCCGAACCCTCAACGTCTATCCCATTCTTCAAAGCTTCTTCTTTTATGAATTCATACACTTTTGGGATATTGGTCACTCGATAATCGGTCAGGTTCATCGAAACTTGGACCATCTCTCTCTCCTTCAGATCCACTCCCATCGCCCTGACATGAGGGAATCCCCCGTCTTTGAACCGGACTTTCTTGGCAATATTTTTTGCAAGGACGAGGTCCCTCGTTTTAAGGTTAACATTATAGGCCACTAATGGGAAGCGCGCTCCTACGACCGTCGCCCCGGATTTTGGATCGAAATGATCAGGGCCCTCATCAGGCTTCCACCTGGGGTCCTTTAGCTTCTCCGTCAATCCCTCGTACTCTCCCTTCCGGATGAGAGGGAGGTCTTTTCTCTCGGCCCGGGTCGCTGCTTCTTCATAAAAAAAGACCGGGACCCCCCTTTTCCCCAGACCCTTTCCAAATTCAAGGGCTATTTGAACAGCTTCTTCCATCTCCACCCCTTGAACGGGGACAAAAGGAACGACATCCACCGCTCCCAGACGAGGATGACCTCCCTTGTGTTCTCTCATATCGATAAGGTCGAGGGCTTTCAGGGTGAATGCAAAGGACGCTTCGAGGATCGCCTCGGGTTCACCAATAAAAGTGAAGACGCTTCTATGGTGGTCTCTGTCGGAGGAATAGTCGAGAAGCCTGACCCCTTTGTGTCTCTTAACTTCCTCCGCAATCGAGGCGATCTTCTCTCGATCCCTGCCCTCGCTGATGTTGGGGACACATTCAAGAAGTCGCATGCGCTGCACCCTCGCCAGGAATCTTTCACATCAACGATGCTGACTGCAAAATTCGAAATCCGAATATCGAAGCTCGAAACAAAGATGTTTAAACCCCAAACTCAAAACCCTAAACTCTAAACAAACTCAAATATCGAAAGCACAAAACTGAAAACTGTATAGTCTTTTGAGTTTTAGATTTGTTTAGGATTTAGAGTTTAGTGTTTAGAGTTTAACTCATTTCTAATTTCGTGCTTCGAATTTAATTTCTCCCTTCTCGAAAAATTACTGGCGATGATAAACAATTTTACCTTTCTTGATGACGTACTCCACATGGTCCACGCCAAAGTGGTAGGGGAGATAACGATAGTTGGGGATGTTGAGGACTAAGAGATCCGCTTGTTTTCCAACGTCTAGACTGCCAATCTCTTTCTCACGCCCCATGGATTTTGCCGCATGAATGGTCGTCGCTTGAATCACCTCTCCGGGAAGTAACTTGTACATCGTACAACCCATGGTCATCATCATCGGAAGAGACTCGGTCATCGAGGAGCCGGGGTTCAAATCCGTGGCGAGGGAAACCGCCACTCCTTGTTCGATCATATCCCGCGCGGGAGGATATTTTTTCATCGAGAGAAAAAAACTCGCTCCCGGCAATAGAACGGCGGTGACCCCTTTCTCGGCCATTTTCCGGATGCCCTCCGGGCTCGCGAATTCCAAATGATCGGCAGAATAAGCACCGACCTCCGCTGCCAACTCCGCTCCGCCCCCCGAGCTCAACTGGTCCGCATGGATCTTAGGTTTAAGGCCATACCGCTTCCCGGTCTCAAGAATCTTCTTCGATTCTTCAAGGGTAAAGGCCTTCTCCTCACAGAACACATCGCAAAACTCTGCGAGCCCCTCCTGGGCCACCCCAGGAATCATCTCTTCGATGAGAAGGCTCATATAACGCGCACGATCCTCTCTGAATTCTTTTGGAAAGGTGTGGGCCCCCAAAAAGGTCGGGACGAGTTCCATCGGATGGCTCTCCCGCAAGGCTTTCATCACCCGGAGAATCTTCATCTCATCCTGGAGAGAAAGTCCGTATCCGCTTTTTCCTTCCACGGTCGTCACCCCTTTGGAAAGCATCCGGTCCAACCTTCTCTTGCCCAGAGAGAGAAGCTCGTCAAAGGAAGCCTGCCGGGTCGCTTCAACTGTCGAGAGGATTCCCCCTCCTCTCCCAGCGATTTCCTGATAGGAGAGGCCCTGAATCCTTTGCTCAAATTCATTCTCTCTTGACCCGGCAAAGACGAGATGCGTATGAGCATCGATGAGACCCGGCATGACCACCTTACCGGTCGCATCCATTTCCCGGCCGTCTCGACTCAAGGAGAACTTTCCGGAAATCTCCTCGGTCCTCCCCACCCATAGGATCCTTTCCCTTTTGACGGCCACCGCCCCATTCTGAACCATCCCCAGCCCCGCCTCTTCTTTGAAGGAAGGAGAAAGGGTCAGGAGTTCTCGAGCGTTCTTGATGATGATGTCGACTTCTTTTCTTCCTGTCATTTTTCAAACAGAATTCAAGAGGAGGAGGGGCGGTCACCGACCGGACTTCATTAGGATGAGCCGGTTCGCTCGGCGCGCGGTCCCTGCCTGCCTTCGGTCTGACAGGTTCTTGGGTAAGGACGTCAATGACCTAATGACTGTATTTTCGAATCTTTTTGAGGGCCCTGATGAATCGGCGGTTGTCCTCCATCCTTCCAACGGTCACCCTGGCAAACGTGGGGTAACCCCACACCTTTCCAGGTCGGATGATAATCCCCTCCCGCAAAAAATCCTGAAAAACCTTTTCCGAATCTCTTCCAAAATCGATCAAGATGAAATTGGCTTCGCTGGGAACATAGGAGACCCCCATCCGACCCAATTCCTTGTAGAGATACCTCTTCCCTTCGTAGACCAATTGAATCGATCGTATGGCATGCTCCTCATCATTCAAGGCGGCCACGGCAGCCACCTGCGCCAGTCGATGGACAGGAAAAGGATCTCTCACTTGATAAAGGCAATCCACGAAGTCCTCCCTTCCCAAGGCATAACCGATTCTTAACCCTGCCAGCCCATACAGCTTTGAAAAGGTCCGGAGAACGATGACCTGCCTTCTTCCTTTGATGTAGTCTAAGCCGTTGGGATAGAATGCGTCTTCGGCAAAGTCTCCATAGGCTTCATCCAGGACAACAATAACCCTCTGAGGGAGTTTGGAGAGAAAACGATTGAATGCCTCCGCGGAAACCGTCGTCCCCGTCGGATTATTTGGATTGCAGACGAAGATGAGTTTTGTCTTCCGGCTCACCTTCTTTAACATGGATTCGAGATCCTGGGTGAAGTCCTTCAACTTTACCTTGACTGGCTTTCCACCCATGATCTGCGTCACATTCGTATAGACGGAGAAAGTAGGATCAGCCATCATGACCTCATCCCCTTCATTCACGAAGGCATTCGCAATCATGAGGATGAGATTATCCGCGCCGTTGGAGATCACGACCATTTTCTCTGAAATTCCAAGCTTCTCGGCCAGGGCCTTTCGTAAAACCGTGCAAGGGCCTTCCGGGTAAAGATAGATGGAGGGAAGTTCCTTCCGAATGGCCGCGACCGCTTTCGGAGAAGGACCCAGCAGATTTTCGTTGGAAGCCAGCTTAATCCACCTTTTCGTCCCGAACTCTTTCTCAACCTCCTCAATCGACTTTCCGGGGATATAGGACGCAATTTCTAAAATTCCTTTTCGTGTCAGACGCTCTGCTTTCAACGCTTCTTCTCCTCTCTCTTCTGTTCTAGGACAAGGGTCGCAAATACCCCTCCCGACCTGCCCGCAGATTTAGCCCTTCCCCAGCGTCGCCTTGATCGCTTCCTCCCGGATGAGGGCGAGGGCCCGCTTTTTCAGGTTGAGGAAGCCCTCCGTGGACTTGAGTTCGTAACTTCTGGGCCGCTCCAAAGGGATGTCAATCTCGGCCTTGATCTTCCCGGGTCGGGCGGTCATGACAAAAACCCGATCCGAAAGAAAGATGGCCTCTTCCACATCGTGGGTCACAAAAAGGATGGTCTGATAAAGTTCCTCCCAAACTTGGGTGAGGAGCTCCTGCATGAGTGCCCGTGTCTGAGCATCCAGGGCCCCGAAGGGCTCATCCAGCAGCAGGATTGCGGGATTATTGGCCAAGGCTCTCGCGATGGCCACCCTCTGTTTCATCCCTCCGGAAAGCCCTTTCGGGTAAGTCCGTTCAAACCCTTTCAAGCCAACCTTCTCCACAAACTCTTGACCGATCTGATCCTGTTCGGTCTTCGACATCCCCGAGATATCGAGTCCGAACTGAATATTCTCTTTCACCGTAAGCCAGGGGAAGAGGGTGTAGCTTTGAAAAACCATCCCGCGATCCTGACCGGGTCCGCCGATCACATTTCCATCCAATCTGACCACGCCTCGCGTCGGCCTGATCAGACCAGCCACAATTCGAAGGAGCGTCGACTTTCCGCAGCCTGACGGGCCTAAAATCGTAGCAAACTCTTTGTTCCTTATCTTGAGGTCGATCTCATCGATGGCCACCGTGTCGTGACCGTCCGAGCGGTAGACCTTAGAAACATTATGGACATGGAGTTTGATTGCTTCTTCCACCTTCTTCATTCCACCCACGGAAATAATTTATGATAAAGCCATTTGGAAAAAAAGTCTGTGAGGAGACCCAACATTCCAATCGTCAGAATCCCGAAGATGATATTTCCGGTACGAAGCATCCTCTGGGAGCTGATAATCATATAGCCGATTCCCGAAGCAGAGGCGACCAATTCAGCGACGATGATATACGTCCATGCCCATCCGACAATAATCCTCAGGGTATCGACGATCCCCGGGAGACTGGCCGGAAGCAGGACCTTCCGGATCACTTGAAATCGCTTCGCTCCCAGCGTATAGGCCGTCTCCAACAAGTCCTTGTGCACATTCTTGGCGACCACCGCCACCATCAGGACGAGCTGGAAAAAGCTCCCGACAAAGATAATGGCAATCTTTTCAATATCGCCGATTCCCAGCCAGAGGATGAACAGAGGAATAAAGGCAGAGGCGGGCATATATCGGATGAACCCGACTACGGGTTCTGTAAGGGCCTCTGCAACCTTGAAGGTTCCCATCATCAAACCGATGGGGACGCCGATCAGCGCTGCGACGACAAATCCCATCATCACCCGGTAGACACTGCTGAGAATGTCGGTCATGAACTCGAATTCCGAGAAGAGATCCGCACCTGCCTGGAAGACCCTTCCCGGAGAAGGAAGAAACAAGGGATCGACAAATCTTCCATAGGTGAGAATGGACCACAAGATGAGGAAGGAGGCAAAACTGCTAAGGGCAAGGATGAGGTAGAGGCTTTTTGGAATGGGCTCCCTTGGGCTCAAGAAATCCTCGAGCTTCCGGGGAGCCCTCTCCAGTGCTTTTTCTTTTTTCCCATCCATCGGTTAAAGGAATGAACCATCGATCAAATCGGCTGCTCTTGGTTTGGTCTGGATCAACTTTAATTCAAACCAGAGGTCTGCCGCGCGCTGGGTTACGGTATAGAGAAGGCCGGGCTTTTGTGGCGTTCCAAAATAATCCTTATTCTCTTTGACGCCATAAAACCGGACCCCCGTCTTTTCTTTCGTGAATTCTTCGGGCTTCTGGCCCGTGAACTTTGCCATGATTGCATCCGCTTCTTTTGGATTGTCGGCAGCAAATTTGACCGCCTCATACCATCCGGCGACAATCTTCCTCACATCGGCCCCGCGTTTGTTCAAAAAGTCGGGTTTGAAAGCCAGGGAGTCCACAATAATCCCGGGAGTCTTATCGCTTGAAAGCAGGACGTGGCCAAAGGGGGTTTCCTTGGCCTTCGAGAGCCAGGGTTCCCACGTCACGGCAGCGTCCACCTTGCCAGCCACAAAAGCTGAGCCCGCATCGCCTGCCTTCATATCGATCGCCTTGAGATCCGTAAGCTTCATCCCATTCTGCGCCAGCACGTAGTTCAGCCAGAAGTAGCTTGCCCCTGCACCGAGCTGGGCAGCGACGGTCTTCCCCTTCAGGTCTTTGATCGCCTTGATCTCCTTTTTCGCCACCATACCGTCTCCTCCATGGGAATCGTCGAGGGCCAAGACCTGTTTTACCGGAATCGGGTTCTCAGCGGCTGTCGTCATCACATGGGTGTCCACGGTGGTCGCCATTCCCTGAATCTTGTCCGCCGCGAATGCAGCTCTTCGATCCGCAGGGCTTTCGATGACAATCACCTCCACTTCCACACCTTGTTTACTAAAGAACCCCTTTTCTTTGGCCAGATATAAGGGTGCGTATCCGAGCCAAGTAGACATCCCCAGTTTTATCGGTTCAGCACCGAATGCAGAACCCGTCATCAAAAATAGAAGAACCATCATCCCTACAACCAAACGCTTCTTCATATCCATCCCCTCCTTCAAAGGATTAATCTGGGAACCCGTACGATTTCCCAAAATACTTGAAACTATTATCATAAACCCAGGAGGAAATCAACCCATTCGCCCCCCTCATTCGACTCCCCGGTCTGAAATCCGGGGTACGCTCAGGGTTGATACAAAGCGGCGCTTATTACCCCGATTTAAGAATCGGGGGGGCTTGCGCCGTCGAAACGTATCGAATCATTTATCGCCTGTTGCACTTGCCTATTGAACTCGGGATAGGAACTATCGCTGGTAGATCGTCACCCCAGGGATTTTAATCCCTTTTTCTTTTGCGGTTTGAACCGCTTCTTCATATCCTGCGTCCGTATGACGCATCACCCCGGTCCCGGGATCTGTCGTCAGTACCCTCACCAGTCTTCTTTCCGCGTCCTTTGTTCCGTCAGCGACGACCACCATCCCGGCATGGATAGAGTAACCAATCCCCACGCCCCCACCGTGATGGACCGAAACCCAGGTCGCTCCGGCAGCCACGTTGAGAAGGGCATTCAAAATGGGCCAGTCCGCAATGGCATCGCTCCCATCCTTCATTCCCTCTGTCTCGCGATAGGGAGAGGCAACCGAACCGCTGTCGAGATGATCTCTTCCTATCACGATCGGTGCTTTCAGTTTTCCCTTGGCAACCATATCGTTAAACACTTTTCCAATCCTTGCCCTCTGACCGTATCCCAGCCAGCAGATCCTAGCCGGGAGCCCTTGGAACCTTACCTTCTCCCTCGCCAAGCGAATCCATCTCGCCAGAGAAACATCGTCGGGGAATTCCTTTAGAATCGCATCATCCGTTCGATAGATATCCTCGGGATCTCCCGACAGGGCCGCCCAGCGGAAGGGTCCTTTGCCTTCGCAGAAGAGAGGCCGAACAAAGGCAGGGACAAAGCCGGGATAACCGAATGCCCCTTTGATCCCTGCCTGGAAAGCTTGGGCTCGAATATTATTGCCATAGTCAAAGACCACCGACCCTTTCTTTTGAAATTCCAGCATCGCCTGAACATGAACGGCCATCGACTCCATGGCTCGCCGAATATAGGTTTGGGGGTCTCTCCTTCGAAGTTCGAGGGCTTCATCGAGAGTGAACCCGCCAGGGACGTACCCGTTTAATGCATCATGGGCTGAAGTTTGGTCTGTGACCAAATCTGGAACGATGCCTCTTTTCACAATCTCCGGATGAATCTCTGCCGCATTTCCCACAAGGCCAATGGATTTGGGCATTCCCTTCTCTTTTGCCCCTAAGGCCAGGATCAGCGCATCTTCCAAACGATCAACCGCCACGTCCAGATATCCTGTTTCAAGGCGGCGTTTCATCCTTGCCGGATCGACCTCCACACCTAAAAAAACACCTTCGTTCATCGTCGCCGCCAGAGGCTGAGCTCCTCCCATTCCTCCAAGCCCTGCCGAAAGGATGAGCCTCCGCCGGAGTGAGCCTCCAAAGTGTTTCCTCGCCGCAGAAGCAAAGGTTTCGTACGTCCCCTGGAGGATTCCCTGGGTTCCGATGTAGATCCAGCTTCCTGCCGTCATCTGGCCGTACATCGTGAGCCCTAGCTCTTCCAACTCTCTAAACTTCTCCCAGTTGGCCCAATGGGGAACCAACATCGAATTTGAAATTAAGACCCGGGGCGCATCCGGGTGGGTTTTAAAGATTCCAACGGGTTTGCCCGATTGGACGAGCAGCGTTTCGTCA
>Ga0335085_10006517_pt1 | contig 18373 bp, 23 predicted proteins | sample Lox_Sample_45_FD_206712 | JGI IMG/M metagenome (GOLD analysis project Ga0335085, IMG submission 206712) | Soil microbial communities from Loxahatchee National Wildlife Refuge, Florida, United States - Lox_Sample_4.5 | ecosystem: Environmental > Terrestrial > Soil > Wetlands | place: USA...
GCCATCAGCCGCAGCAGCAGGGTCGAGTCGATCTGATACAGCACCTTCGCCGTGGCCGACTCGACGAAGCTCTCCGTGCTGCCGTCGACGACCGCGATGACTCCATAGGACTCCAGCAGCCGCAGCACGTCCACGAACGCCATCCGCTCGGCGCGGCTGGCCGAGTCGAACGTGGCGACCACCGGGTCGGCGCCGCTGGCGTGGCCGACGCGATCCGCAAGGAGGCCGATCGTCGTGACTGGGACGCTGAGCAATTCGGCCGCGGCCAGGCACAGCAGCACGTACCGGCGCCGGTCGAATGCGGGCCGGCCCGCCCGGGGCCGGCGGGCCGGCCGGCTCGGGTCCGCCGCAGCCCGCACCTTCACCAGGCGCGCGTAGCCGAGCCGGGGCTCGACGATCAGGCTCCAGCCGCAGTAGTACTCGAACCACTGCCTGATCGGCTCGCGGCGGCGCCGGACCAGGTCGAACCCCTCCGGCGACGCACGCTCGCTGATGAGCGGGTTGCCCAGTAGCAGCCGGATACCCCGGGCCACATCTTCGCGCTCGGCGATGACGAGTTGGTTGCTCAGATTGCTCATCGGGTTTCCCCGCTCGCCCGGGCGACCCGGTGCGTTGCCGCTGCCCTGACCTCGATGACGTAGTCGGGCCCGCAGAACTCCCCGTGGAGAGTTTCCAGCCTGGCGATCGCCGCGTCGCCTGGCGGCTTGAGTACGATCTCGATCCGCCCGTCGGCCGTGGTGCCGCGCCGCCAGCCTGATCCGTCCGGGTTGCTGGCCAGGGCCCGGCCCAGCAGCTCCAGCAGCCGCTCGAACAGCGCGTGGTCGAGCTGGCCAAAGTAGGAGAGTCGGGCCTTTCCGCTGGTGTCGAGCATGTTCCACGCCGCTTCGAGTTGCGCCCGCTCCGCCTTGGCCCGTGCGGCCCGTGCTGCTCTGACCTGCGCCACGTCCCGTACCCGGCCGCTCCGGCTGAAGCGCTCCGTACGGCCCGCCGAACGCAACAACGGTGAGACCTCGACCGGAGGCGCCTCCCGCCATGAGGACGAGGAGCTGACATGTTCCGGGTCTGGATGGCTGAGGTGGGCATGACGTGCCGGGCTGAGCCCGAACATCGTCGACCACAGGCGATGCAGGTCATCCTGCTCATTCAGCACGGTGAACCAGCGGGCCAGCTCCCGGAGATCAGCGGCCGCGCTGCTGGTCCGCCGCCGTGACTCGTTGATCCGGTCGAGCACTTGCAGGAGAGTGACGATTGCCCGCCGGGCCACCAGGCGAAGCTGCTCTACCCGGGGTGCCGTGTCGTCTGCAGGCAGGAACCAGGCGCGAAGCCCGGCCCAGCGGGCGCGCCGGTGTTCCAGCCAGGCTGGGCCAGGATCGGGGCCCGGAAGTTGCGGCAACTCGGCCCCGACCAGGGCGCGTTTATGCAACAGGCCGACCCCGTGCTCTTCGACCTGCCGAATCCGGATCGCGATGGCATGGCTGCGCTGATCGAGATTGGTCAGGAATTCTTGGAGATACGCGACAGTGGCGGCCTTGACTTCATGAAAGGTGGCCAGGTCGGCGCCATCGGCACGGAGCAGCCTTTGCAGTTCGCCGTTGAACTGCTTGGTGTTGACCCGGAGCGCCTCCAGATGCCCCTCAAGTTCGGTCAGCGTCGTGAATACCCGGCGATCGGAGCCGTGCTCCATCTCATGCACCAGGTCACCCAGCCGGTCCGAGATCGCATCGAGCACCGCTGTCTGCAGAGCGCCGGCCGACGCCAGCAACGTCATCGCATGCGCAACCCCGGCGATCGCGGCTTCCCCGTGCCTGGTTAGGGAATACTGCAGATTGCGCCGCTCGTACTCGCTAGCCGTCCGGTAGTTCTCCGCATGATTCTGGATAACGTCAACCAGATTCCACTGCCGGAGCTGGCCAAGGGCGGCGACGAGGTCCTCGTCGTCGAGAGCGTCCAGCCAGCCGACCGAACGCAGCCTCACCCGAACGTCGTCCAGCCCGAGTGACGTCTCAAGTTGCTCATTTGCCTCACCAAACGCACGCAGCATCGAGACGTAGAGTTCCGCCCTGTCTCCGTGGGTGAACCGGAACATCTCCGGTGGCACGCGGAGTTGCTGCTCCATGCGGCCTCCTGTGCCGGGTATCTCTGCCGGCTGGCTGTGGTCAGGACAACGGTAGGACGTGGTGCTGACAACCCGGGGTTACTCGCAGGCCGCCGTGAATCAAGCTGGCTCGGTGAGCACTAAGCCGGGAGGAACTGTCCGGCCAGCTCGTCAAGAAGCCCGGCCGCGACCCGTTCCTCGGCCACCGTGATGCCGAGGCGTGTCAGGTGACTCGCTAGGTCAGCGTCCCACGGCACCTCCGTCACCCGGCCCACCGGCGGCCCATCTGTCACGGCGCCCAGGTAGTCTGCGCTGGTCATCCGCCATGCCTTGGCGCCGGTCCTCGCCACGACCGCCGCGGCGATCCGGAGCCCTTCACCGTCAAAGTCGCCGTGGTAGTGCAGCCCGGTGTCGGCGGCTGCCAGCTTCTGGAGGAGGAGAATGACCGCACTGTTGGGCCAGCCCGAGGTGACCACGATGGGCGGGCAACTGCGGCCGAACCGGGTCAGGGCCATCGCCAGCACACTGGGGTTCTCAAATACCCACACGTCTGGGGGCAACCCGCGCATGTCGCTGCTCACGCGGAGCTGACTCAGCGTGAGAGCCGCCGCCTGCCCGGCCTCACCGCACACTTGCAAGATGCGACTTGCTACGTCATCACCGGTCGGTCGGATGCCCGCGGCCAAGACCACGGCGGACATGTCATCGTCGGCGACGCCGGCCCGCTCCCAGAGCGTTCGCCGCTGCTGCGCGTTCTTTGGTACCTCCACGTCGTAGATAGCCGCGAGTGCCCGCAGGACAAGCCCAGCGCAACGCGTCCCGTCGTCCAGCGCATGCGTGTTGCCCAGTACCTGGTCCGCGAGCAACGGCAGCGGGACACCAGAAGCAGGCAGTTTGGCGAGCACCCGCAAGACTTGGCCAATTTCCTCCTGTGTCCGCGGCACTGAGCTGCGGATGAGGCCCGCCCGCCGCACGGTCATCGCCCAGGTCTCGAGTGCGGGCTGGGCGGCCAGCACAGGATGGCTGCTTAGCCACGCCCACAGCTCTGCGCGCTCAGCAACCGCCCGCGCTCGATCACCTGCGCGGTCGCCCGGGGACCCGACGAGCTGCGTGACCACCTCACGCGCCCCTGCACCGACGGACTCGGTCAGGATCTGATCGAGCGTGGCCAGGGAGATAGTCATGTACTCACCGGGCATCCTGCCCAGGCCAAGCAGGTCAGCGACGGCATCCCGCTGCCGGCAGTCGAGTGGTCCGATCCGTACCCGGCTCACCGGACGCCCAGAAGACAGCCTGTCGTGCACCGCCTGCCACAGCGGAGCGAGCTCCGCCGACAGCTCTGACACCGGATTCACAGTAGTGCAGCATAAGCATTCCACTGTCAACTTGAGGGCTCGGAACCCGGGCGGTCACCCGGTTCTACAGGGCATCTGCTGCAGACCTGTTCACCCGAGCAGTTCCGACACCATCGGCGACATCGCCGGGACCATCACCAGGCGCTGATCACTCCGGCCATCAGCTGGCGCCTGATGTCACCCCGGCCGAGTCCGGGGTTAGACGGGGCGGCGATGGGCTTATAAGACGACTCCGAGAGGTGTTCCGAGAGGGACTTGAACCCCCATGTTCGTGACCTGCGGCTTTGTAAATGCTCGCTGGAGAGTGGCTCGCGAACCTGCAGGTCAACGCAAGATGATTTGTGTCCGAGGGGCGACTCACCGGTTACGTACATGCCTGCCATCTCCGGCGAGCTGGTCTTGAGGGCTCACAGTGAGCGCGGCGGCGGATCTATGGATCCGGCGGGTCACGATCGGGTGCGTGGCGCTGTTGGCGCTGATCGCGGGCACAGTGGTGGTCCCGCCTGGCATTACGTCGCCTCGTCAGGACATTGCCCGGTAGATCTCCCGGCGGTGGCCCACCCCCACGACCAGGATGACGAGCTCCTTGTCTGTGACGTCGTAGATGACGCGGTAATCGCCAACGCGCAGCCGGTAGCGGTCTTCGTACCCGGTGAGCTTCTTGACGTTGGCGTCCGGGCGGCGTGGATCGTCGCCGAGCGGGGTCAGCGCCTGCAAGATCGTCAGCGCGGCTGGCTGGGGAATGGCCCGCAGTTGCCTGACCGCACGCTCCCGCCACCGGAACGCGTACTTCACGCGACGCCCTTGCCCGTCTCCTCCTCAAAGATCGCGGCCACGACCTCGGACATGCTGTAGGTCGGCGCATCGGGATTTTCCGCTACGTCACGGTCGGCCTCCCTGGCGAAATACCGGTCGATCGCGTCCTCGAGAGCGTTGAAGTCCTCGATGGGCACGACGGCGGCCACGGGCTGGCCGTTGCGGGTGATGATGGTGGGCGTTCCACCCTGAGCTCGCGTGATGAGCTCGGCGAAGTGCGCGCGGGCATCCCGCACGCTCAGCTGGTTCTGGCTGACATCCATGTCCTGAGTGTACCCAGAATTGTGTACACATGCGACCCTCTAGTGAGAAGCGGCCAGTGATCTCTGCTGGGATCTCATTTCCGGGCACGAAAGAAAATCAGCAATAGTCTCACCTGTCCGCGCGGGTGCCGCCCGCCGGTTTCCCGTCATCGATACCGAGCCGGCCCGCCGCCGACGCCGCCCCGGTGCTTGCCGTGGCGGGGTGCCCAGCTGCCCGCTGCCGTGCCCGCGGGACGATCTCAGGGCAGCGGCGGAAACAGTGCAGCGAGCGCAACCGGCGTTCTTGGGTGCGGCAGGACGCGGGTTCGTTCAGCCCGGCCGGCGCAGGTCTCGGTCATGATGCCATCCTCGCTGTCCCGGCAGGTCAACTATCCTCAGGTGCTCTACTCCGTGGGTCCTCATCGCCCGGACTAGGGTCACCGGGCAGCCAGCCGTTCAGCTCGCCCAGGTACCGCGCCACCATCGCAACCGAGCGTTCGTTCAGACTCGCCAGGAGACCGTAATACGCGTCCTTCACCCAACCAGGCATCGCATCGTCAGGCGGCGGGCCAAAGTCAGGGGTGATCTGTGGCCAGGACGCCAGCACGTCCTTATCGGCCAGTTGCTGGACACGCATATAAGCTACGGCCACTCTCTGGCCAGCGGCTCGCACACTGTCGTGATGGGCCTGAAGCTCGGCCGCCACGGCACGCACTTGCGACACCGCTGCGCGCAGCTCAAGACTTGACATCCTGGCCAGGCCCTCGGCGCGTTCGGTAGCGGCGCGCAGCTCTTGCCTGGCATCGTCCAGTTCGCTCACCGGAGCCCTCCATTTCCCGACCTGGTTGCGCTAGCAGTATGTTCACTCTCCGTAGCGGCCTTGCCGTCATCTGAGGGTGAAGGTCAGGAGATGGCGGTGACGACGCAGTTCGTCAGCGTTTGCTCCGCGTTCTTGCCCGGGGTCCCGGTCAGCGTGCACACGCCCGACTTATAGCCCATGATCGGATATCTGCCGGAGAAGGTGCTGTGGCTAGTGCCTGGCACCGGGATGAAACCAGGGTCGGTGGTGCCGTTGTTTATGTCGAAGGAGTAATACTTCTGCGTCATGACGGTGTGGGCAGCGCGGCCACGGCCGCGCTGCCGGTGTCGCCCGCCGCTAGGGTGGCGGTCCCGCCGATGATCGCTACCCATCGTGCTGGCCCGTGCATGTTGACCCTCCTGCTGCTCCCGTCGCGGGCAGCTGACGCGCTGCGGCTGGCTGATCATCGCCTGCGCCGGTGCCTCCACGGCGCTATCCGTGATGCCCCGCTCGGGACGCCACTCGGGGCGCCCCACATGGACACCTCGTCGCCGAACACGCACCCGTCATCGCAGCCCACCCCGAACTGGATGCGGGCTGTTCCGGCTGACCAGCTCCCCGACCAGGACCGGCCCCGCGCATGGTGGGGCTGCTGCTCGTGGCCGGTGGTGCGGTGGCAACGTTCGTACCCGCCGAACTGTGCCCGGATCTCCTGATGGCAGCGGGCAGGCTCACGCAGGCTGGGCTGCTCGCCCGTGACCTGGGTCATGGGGCGTCTCGTTTAGCTGCCTGCCCGGTGCCAGACCGCAGATGAGTGGTCATCGTCCCTTCCCGCCGTCGCCGTGCTGCTCCCGCGTGAGCGCGGTGTACTCCTGGCTCGTGGTGGCCTGGCCAGCCAAGGCCGTCATCCGGTCCTCACTGTCGAGGCCGTGCTCGATCAAGACAGCGGCTGCTGTGGAGCGCGTCCAGCGCCGGCGAGCACGCATGTCGTCCAGGCGCGCCAGCACGCTGGGCGTGAGATTCACCGAGATCTTCTCGGTCCGGGCTTCCTCCATGTGCGGCACTCTACCGCAGAGTGCGGAAGTCGGCCCTGGCCCAGCCCGCTGGCCTGGGAGCGCTCACCAGCGGCACGGTAGGTACATCCCCGGTGCTGTATCGCCGGCGGTCGACTGGAAGATGGGCAACCTCGGCACTCACCGGAGGGCGGACCATCCTGCTGGACTGGGCCTTCCCTGGCGCCAGGCCGGCCTGCTGGGACCTGTGCTGTGTCTGGCGCTCAACCGGGCCCGCTGCCCGGACCAAAGGAGGCCGTGATCAGCCGGTTCCGGGCTGCGCTGGAAGAATGCGGCATCGACACCGGTACCTAGTGGCAGCAACAGCGACACCGGTGAGCTGTCCTGGTGGGAGGCGAGGGCCGCCGACGCGGCCGCCCGCCAGCGCATCCCGGTTCCGGGATAGCCGGGTCGGCTCGATGAGGCGCAGCAGATGACCGGGGAAGCCCAGGAAGCCGCCGCACCCTGACGATATCGACGCCCAGGGTCGGTGGCGGGCAGCCCGGGCGAAGGCGCTCGTGACCCCTGGCGCAAACGATCTACGTAAGTCCCACACCCAGGTGTCCCCAGGGAGTTGAACCCCCATGTGTCCGAGGGGGGACTCGCCGCTTACGTACATACCTGTTATTGCCAGCGAGCTAGTTCTTGGGGCCCGATGAGCGCGGGGCCGTGTCCCACCGCTCGCAGTGCCCGCGGGTACTGGTGTTTGAGCTACTATCCGCGCCGTGGGCATCCTGGACCTTCTTGTGCGGCGGCTTCCGCCTGGTGCGGTGGTTACCGATGCGGAGATCCTGCGAGAGCGGGCAACCGACTGCTGGACGCTGGCATTGCTTAGGCGTGCCCGGGGCGACGCACTGGCCATGCCGGCCGCCGTGGTTTACCCGGCATCCACCGCAGAGGTGGCCACCATCATGACCTGGGCCTCGGAAACGCGGATGGCCGTGATCCCCCGTGGCGGTGGGTCTGGTGTGTGCGGCGGTGCCGAGGCCGATGCCGGATCGGTCGTTCTCGACCTGTCCCGGATGAACAGGGTCACCGGCGTGGACCTGGTCTCGCAGGTGGTGCACGTCCAGGCCGGTGTGCGCGGCGGCCAGCTGGAAGATGCCCTCGCCGGGCATGGGCTGACAGTCGGCCACTATCCACAGTCGATCGCTGCATCCACGGTGGGCGGCTGGATCGCGGCGTCTTCCGCCGGGCAGGCATCCACGGGATTCGGCGTAATCGAGGACGTGCTGCTGGGGCTCACCGCCGTCCTCCCGGATGGCGACATCCTGCGCTGCCGGCCGGTACCCCGCTCCGCCGCCGGACCGGACCTGCGGCGGCTGCTAGTGGGGTCCGAAGGAACACTCGCGGTGGTGACCGAGGCAGCTCTGGCATGCCGGGCCCGGCCGGATGGCTGGCAGTGGCTCGTGTCTGGCTTCCCGTCGTTCGCTGCGCTCGCTGACGGCCTTCGCGAGGCCGTGCGCGCGGAGACCGGCGCTGCCATCATCCGGGGCTACGACGAGACCGATGCGCAACTGAGCTTCGGAGGGCTCGGTCATTCTGGGGGGTGCGTGGGGATGCTCGGCTTCCCAGCCGGTCTTGCCGGCCTGGAAGACCGGGAACGGCTGGCCGCTGAGGTGCTGCGCAGGGAGGGCGGATCGGGTGAGCTCAGCTCTTCGTATGGGAATCACTGGTGGGAGCACCGCAACGACGCCGTCGCCACCTACCAGCAGATCATGGGACCCGACCGCGCATTCGGCGCAGGAGTGGTGGTGGACACGATGGAGGTCGCGGGCCTATGGTCCGCCGTGCCCCAGCTGTACGCCGGCATCCGGGGCGCCCTGGCGGCCCACGCGGAGGCCGTGGGCTGCCACCTGTCGCACCTGTATCGGTCCGGCTCGTCGCTGTACTTCACGTTCCTGGTCAGAGGGTCCGATGACCATGACGCGGAGGCGCGCTACCTTGCGGCGTGGGATCAGGCAGCGGCAAGCTGTGCCGCCGTGGACGGGACACTCACGCATCATCACGGAGTGGGGCGGCTGAAGTCCCGGTTCCTGGCTACGGAGCTGGGCGGGACCGGAGTGGACGTACTGACGAGGATCAAGGCCGCACTCGACCCCCAGGGGATCATGAACCCGGGGGTCATGCTGCCGTGACCATCTGCCAGAGCCGGCCGTGACCAGCCCGTTCGGCCCGATCGTCGTCATCGCCAACCCACAGTCCGGGCGGGGGAAGGTGGGGAAGGAGCTCGCCGGGGTCGAGCGCATCCTGCGCGACAAGGGGCTTGACTACCGCATCGTACGGACCACTCACCCTGGTCATGCCACGGAGGTCGCCCGAGCCGCCCTTGTGGGCGGTGAGCGTTACCTGGTCGCGGCGGGCGGCGACGGCACGGTCCACGAGGTGGTCAACGGGATGCTGCAGGACGGCCAGCCGGTCGCCGCGGACGCCGTGCTCGGGGTCGTGGCCAGCGGCTCGGGGTGCGACTTCGTGAAGTCATTCGGGCTGCCAGGAGACGCGGTCCAGGCTGCCCATCACCTGGCCGGCGACGGTGTCCGGCGTATCGACGTGGGCAAGGTCACCTTCACCATCGGCGCTGCACAGGCAACCAGGTACTTCCCCAACATCGCCGAGGCGGGCCTGGGCGGTGCCGTGACAGCCCGGGCATCCCGGCTCCCAGCATTCCTCGGGCCTGCGAAGTACTTCTGCGGGTTCTGGCTGACGCTGCCGGGCTTCCGCCCGGCCACGGTCCGGCTCGATGCCGACGGCCAGGCGTTCCAGTGGCGGGCCCATAACGTGGTGGTGGCGAACTGCCGCTTCTATGGCGGCGGCATGCAGATCTCGCCCAGGTCCGAGCCCGACGACGGCGCGCTTGACGTGCTGGTCATGGTGGGGCCGAAATCCGACGCTTTCACCATGCTGCCGAAGGTCTACCGCGGGACTCACCTGCCCAACCGCAATATCGCGGAACTCCGGGTCGGCCGCGTGCGGATAGAAACGGACCTGCCCTTCCGGATCGAGGCGGACGGGGAGACATTGGGCACCACACCGGCCACCTTCGAGGTCATCCGGAGCCCGATCCGGGTCAAGGTGTGATGATCTCTAGCCTGGCGAGTCAGCCGGCCGGCGGCTTGACCGATGTATCGAAGACGGTGAGCCGGGTTCTGCGCACGAATACGTCCTCATCGGTTATTGCCATCTCGCGGCTGCGGGCCAGTTCCAGTTCGACGTTCAGCACAGGGAGGCTGTCCACAACCGCCTCACCCCGTGACTGGTCTTCACTGATCATGCGGGCGGCCTCTCGCCAGTCATCCCCGTAACGCTGCACGAGCCGGGCTCCCACATGCGGCGAAAGCCGCAGGCGGGCCACCTCGGCTGTGGCCAGGCGCAGCGCCTCGCCCAACGAACCGTGTAGTCCCAGCGCGATGTTTCGCGTCCGGCAATTCCCGGCCACCCCCAACGCGTCGGCGATCCGGTCCACGAGGTCCTCCGCCATGGCCCGGTAGGTGGTCAGCTTCCCCCCGGTGATGGTGAACAAGCCCGGCGGGTCCTCGAAGACAGCGTGCCTCCGCGACAGATCGCGCGTTCTCACGTCTGCTGAGGCATGGTCCTGGCTTAGCAGCGGGCGCAGCCCGGCCCAGGAAGCGACCACATCGCGATCGGTCACGGCGGGGAAATACTGGGCTACCGCGGCCAGGATGTACTCACGGTCGGAATCATCTACTGCCGGGTACTCCAGATCACCCGAATAGGCGGTATCGGTAGTCCCGGCATAAACCCGGTCCTCCCACGGGATGAGGAAAATAAAGCGCCCGTCGCGCGCGGCAGAGGGAGCAACCACGCCCACCTTCGTCCGGACCGCCCCCGGCGCGAACACCAGATGGACACCTTTGCTCGGAACAAGCCGCTCCCTGCCCGCGGCGGCCAGGCCCCGCACGCGGTCGGCCCACACGCCGCCGGCGTTGACCGTGGCCCTGGCCTTGATCTCGAATCGCTCTCCCGTCATCTCATCGACCACGGCCGCGCCCTCCACCCGCGCGCCGCCGAGCAGTCCTTCGACCCGGGCATGGTTCGCCAGCACCGCGCTGCAGGCCTGCGCGGTACGAGCCACCTCGATCGTCAGCCTGGCGTCGTCGGTCTGGCATTCGAAGTACCGGAAGCCGCGGGACCGCCCATCAAATCCCGGGACGGCCTCCCGAACCTGGTCCGCACGCACGGACCGGTGGAGGCCGACGTTCCGCCCGGCGGCCAGCAGGTCGTACCCGGCCAGTCCGAGCCGGTAGAGAGCCCGGCTCGGAAGGGAATCTGCAAGCATGTACATGGGTATCGGGCGGACCAGGTGGGGGGCCAGCCGGATCAGAATCTTGCGCTCCCGCAGGGCCTCGTGTACCAAGCCGAATTCGCGATGCTCGAGATACCGGAAACCGCCGTGAATCAACCGTGAGGAACGCCCGGAGGTTCCCGACGCGAAGTCGTCCTTCTCCACCAAAGCCACCGAGAAACCCCGCGCGGCGGCGTCCAGCGCGATACCCACACCTGTGATCCCGCCGCCGATCACCAGCACGTCAACCCGGTCCTCAGCCATCCGGGCAAGATTCGCCGCCCGGGTTTGCGCAGAGAAAGACAGCATCAAAGGGATGGTAGCGCCCACACAGCTCATCAAACTGGTTCAGCGGCTCACCTCCCCCGCCAACGTCACCGGATGCCGAGCACCCTGATCATGCCCAAGGTCACTCGGTGACGAGTCTTTCGAACCGGCACCGGGCGGTCTTCTGGCCCTTCGTACCGGACCCAGCCACCGCCACGCTTGGCGGTGGGACCAGGGAACGCTGGAGGCACACGATGAGCAGCGGCGGGAGGATGACGGTCAAGCTCGCGGCGGTACAGGTCCGATCGGAGCCTGGCCAGGCACAAGCCAATAGGCAGCATGCGACGCCGCTCATAGAGCAGGCCGCCGCGCAAGGAGCCGACCTGGTCGTTCTCCCGGAACTGTTCAGCTGCGGCTACGTGGCCAACCGGGCGATCTGGGAGATGGGCGAGGCGTGCGATGGCGGCACCGCCCAATGGCTGGCCGCCACCGCAGGCCGCCTGGGCATCTATCTGGGCGCCGGGATCGCCGAAAGCGACGGATCCGACTTCTTCGATACGTTCATCCTGGCCAGCCCCGGCGGGCAGATCGCTGGCCACGCGAGCAAGGCCAACGCCGAAGCGAATGTGTTCCGGCGAGGCTGCCACGAGCACCTGATCGAGACCCCTCTCGGGCGGATCGGGGTCGGCATCTGCGCCGACAACCAGTACGCCGCCCACCTGGAGCTGATGCACAGGCTGCAGGCTGACCTGATCTTGATGCCGCACGCCTGGCCGACGCCAGCGAAAGCAGGTGGGCCGGTCAGCGAGAACGACGTCGCTGACCAGCAGCGGCGGATGACCGAGCTGCCTGTCCAGTACGCTCGCGCTCTGGGGGTGCCGGTGGTATTCGCCAACCAGGTCGGGCCGCTGGCCCCGATGGGCGGCCTGCTCGGCCGGCTGATGAACCCTCAGGTCTACCGCCTCCGGGGCCAGTCACGGATCATCGATTCCGACGGGTCGGTGCTCGCCGAACTGGCGGAGGACGAGGGCGTTCTGGTGGCGGCCGCCGTCATGGACCCAGGGCGTAAGCGTTATGACCCGCAGCCCAGCTTCGGCGGCTGGCTGCAGCCTGGCCCGGCGCTGGTGCGCAAGGTCATCATCCCGCTCGACATCGCCAGCGCAGGGGTCCGCTACAAGCTGAGCCAGGAACGCAGGCGGAAGGCGCGGGCAAGCCTGGCCAAGACGACCGGGAGCCAATCAGCGGCTGACAGCTTGATCTCTGGCGATGAAGCGAGGTGAAAGCGCGAGCCAGCGTGCGGGAGAAATAACAGGACCGGCAGACAGGCGGGGTTACATCGTCGTCGGAGTCGATGGGTCCGGCTGCTCCAAGGACGCACTCCGGTGGGCCGCCCGGCAGGCTGAGCTCACCGGCGCCACTGTGGATGCCATCATGGCCTGGCGTTTCCCGGCGTTCTATGGCTGGGCGCCGGTCAACGCGGAAGACCTTGACTTCCCGCGCTTCGCAGAGCGCGCTGGCGCTGGCGATGAGGTATTCGGCCGTGACCATCCTGACTGGCTGCGGACCCGCGTCGCCGAGGGCCATGCGGCCCAGGTCCTGGTCGAGGCGTCGGCAGACGCCGAACTGCTGGTCGTGGGCAGCCGCGGGCACGGGGGATTCACTGGCCTGCTGCTCGGCTCGGTCAGCACCTACTGCGTGCATCACGCACGCTGCCCAGTGACGGTCATCCGGTCCCGGTAACGCCGCCGCGTCATCCGGCCGGGCTCTGAAGAGGGCTGGCCATTCGCTGATTACTGCCCTCCCGGGGTACGCGGTTCCCCCGCCCGGCGGCCGGCTGGTGAGCGAGGGGGTGATGCCGATCGGCAACCTCACCGCGTTCCTCACCTACATCATGCAGATCCTGATCTCCGTGATGATGGCGGTGATGATGGTGATCCTGATCCCGCGCGCGATGGCAAGTGCGGAGCGGATCGAGGAGTGCTGGACGCGGCGCCGTCGGTCAGCGACCCACCGCGCCCCGTCACCCCGGCCAGCATCACGGGCGTGGTCGAGTTCCGTGGCATCACGTTCGGCTATCCGGGCAGCGAGCATCCTGTCCTGCGCGACCTAACGTTCACCCTCCGCCCCGGCCAGACCTGCGCGGTCATCGGCGGTACCGGCAGCTGGCGCAGGCCAGTCACAAGCTCTCCGTACGCCAGCCGGGCCCCGCGGCGGGCGCAGGTAACCGCGCCCGCGTCTGCAGCAAGGCCCGCGGCCCCGGCACCCCAGCGCCGCGCGGCGTGGGCAAGCAGGGCCTCCCGCGCCCCTGCGGCGGCGCGGCAGGGGCGCGGCGCAGCGGCTCGCCCCCATCGGGCATGGACCGGCTGCCGAACGTCCCGATGTCAAAGGGGCACAGGTCGGTGTCCCCTGCACCACCCGCACGTCGCCGGGCCGCACCGCCATTTCCTCCGCGACAAGCAGCCTGAACGCGGTCTGGTTGTCCTGGCCCACGTCCACCTTGCCAGTGAACGCTGTCACCAGGCCGGACGGGGCCACATGAACCCATGCGCCGCCGCCGGGCGGCCACATCCCGGCAGCCGGGGCAGGCGCAGGCCACACGACCACAAGGCCCTCGCCCAAGATGTCGAACCACTCCCGCTCCGACGGCTGGCACAGGTCCCAGGGGCGCCGCGGCCGGGCCAGCGGCGGTACGTCACGCGGCGTGGGCTCGGGCACCTGCTGGGCCGCGCCACTGAGCATTGCAGCCGCCCGGCGGACGACGCGGGCAGCCCGGCTTGACGCCGGTCAAGCCAAGATCGGCCCGCAGCCACGCCAGCAGGCTCCGCGACGGCGGCCCGCCCAGCTCACACGGCTTGCCGTTCACCACGGCACGGGACATCGACGTTCCCTGGCCCGCAAGCGGTCCGGTTTCCACGCTCATGACAGGACCCCCTGCTCCGGCAGAGACGGGGTGGCCGGACACAGGCCCGAACCCGCGGCGGCCCGTGCTCCCACATGTACGAACAGCGCCACGTGAACAGGTAGGGCCAAACGTCCCCACAGGTCCCCGGGCCACGCCGCCTGTACCCCGCGAGCCAGGCGCCTGCTTTAGCAGTGCCCAGGCGGCTGATCGGGGGCGTGCTGGTGGAGGGCGTCGAGCGTCGCTTCGCGGCCTGCGCGCATGAACTGCGGCCATTCACTGGTGTCGAGGAATTGCTGGTAGAAGCCGGCCCCCGCGACCTTCCAGTAGGGCACCGGCTCGATGAGAAGCGTCCGGGTCTCACGGCGGAGCCTGGCGAGGTGCTCGCGGGCCAGCTGCGCGTGCTGGCAGGTGCGCACCTGCGAAGCCGCCGAGACGATGCTGAGCGGCCGGGCGTCCCAGCCGGTGACGTCCTCGCCACCGAACTCGTGCGGGTAGAAGGCGTTGACCGCGATGGCGGTGTCAACGGCGGGCTCGATGTCGAGCACGGGCCGTACCGGGAAGATGTCGACGATCCCGCCATCGCACCAGGACAGCCCGTCGCGCATGGCCGGCTGGATGAACAGCGGCATCGAGACCGCCGTGCGGATGGCGTGCGCCACCGGCATGTCCGGGTAGGTGCGTGGGCCGAGGTAGTCCAGGCGGTTGTGCTCGATGTTCCAGATCGGCGCGTACACCGGCGTCCGGAGCTGTGCCAGGGTGAGGTCGCCGAGATGGCGGCGGTAGAACGCCTCGAGCTTGCTGCCGCGGATGATGCCGCTCCAGCCGCGGCCCAGCGTCGGGACGAGGGCGGCGATCTCGCGCCATCCGATGTCGATGTAGTCGCCGGGCCGCACCGAGACGCTAAGCTCCGCAACCTGTTCGGCAGGCATCCCGGCGCCGAGCGGGAACCCGAACAGCGCCGAGCCCGAGCACACCGAGTAGACCGACACATGCGTGCCGGTGTCCTCCAGCGCCTTCGCCACACCAACCAGCGACGCCAGGGCACCGCTGCCACCGGTGGCCACGACGCCGACGCGGCCCGCGAGTGGCGGGGGGACCGGGCCGGGCGACGGCCCGAAGACCTGCCCGGGCGCCGGCCAGCGGTCGAACGGCAGCGGCAGCATCGCCCGCCGGACCGTGTGAAGGAACCTCACATCCTTGCCGGTGGCCGCTGCCACATCGCGGGCGCCGACGGCAACGTTGAAGTACTGCCGCACACGGAAGATGTCCAGCGCAGCGTCCAGGGCACTGTACCTGCGCCTGTCGCCGGTGGTGGCCATAGCGATCGCCTCCACCGCCCATCTTGTGCTGCCGCCTCGCCGTCCGGCCAGAGGCCAAAGTCTCTCCCGTCGGATCACAATGCCTTCGTGCGGTGGTTCCGGCAGTGGCTCAGGTGCGTCATCAGTCGTCTCCGGCCAGCGCCACCGCGGGCCCGGCCGTTGAGCTATGTGACCGCTGCTTGGTGCCGCGTGGTCCTGATCCTGGGGACTTATGTCTCTTGGGTTCGTGGTCGGCTGCCGCCGATGATCAGAGCATGGGGGGATCACCGGTTGGCCAGCCGCCCGCCATCGTGGTGGATGGGCTTTGCAAGGACTACGGCAAGGTGCGCGCGGTGGATGGCGTGAGCTTTCAGGTCCAGCGCGGAGAGATCTACGCCCTGCTGGGGCCGAACGGTGCGGGCAAGACCTCCACGGTGGAGATCCTTGAAGGGCACCGGCGGCGGTCGGGTGGTTCGGTCCGGGTGCTCGGGTTCGACCCGGGCGCGGGTGATCGTCACTTCCGCGAGCGGGTCGGCATTGTGCTGCAATCCGGCGGCATTGATGCCGAGCTGACGGTGTGGGAGATGGTGTCCCTGTACGCCGGTTTCTACGCCCGGCCGCGGGATGTGGGGGAGACGATCGAGCAGGTCGGCCTGACCGACAAGCGCGGTGCGAGGGCACGGACTTTGTCCGGGGGGCAGCTGCGTCGGCTGGACCTGGCGCTGGCCCTGATCGGCGACCCCGAAGTGCTGTTCCTCGATGAGCCGACCACTGGCTTCGACCCGAACGCGCGGCGGGACGCCTGGGAGATGATCGCTGGCCTGCGCCGCTCCGGCACCACCGTGCTGCTTACCTCGCACTATCTCGACGAGGTGCAGCAGCTGGCCGACCGGGTCGCGGTGATGAGCCACGGCCACCTGATCGAGGAGTCGACCCCGGACGCGCTTGGCGGGCGCGATGTCTCTGGCACCGTGATCAGCTTCCGGCTTCCCCGGCAACTGCACGCCCGTGACCTTCCGGCCGGGCCGTGGGATCAGCCGGAAGACCGCCCGGGCGAGTTCACCATGCACACCGATGAACCCACCCGGGTCCTGCTGGCGCTGACCCGGTGGGCGGTCGGCCACGGGGTGGAACTGCCCGGGCTGACAGTTGTCCGGCCCTCGCTGGAGGATGTCTACCTGCGCATCACCGGGCAGGCGGGGGTAGGAGCCGACGATGGCCGCTGAGCTCTCGCACAGATCCCGGCCCCCGGCGCTGCTGGCGCTGGGCCAGGTCCGCTACCAGCTGCTGCTGCTGCTGCGCAGCCCGCTGGGGTTCTTCCTGTCCATCGTGTTCCCACTGCTGCTGCTGATCTGCCTCAAGGTCATCACCCCGGCCGGGCCGGTGGGCGGGCTGCCGTACGCCCAGTGGCTCACCCCGGCGATGTGCGCGTTCTGCCTGCTCAACGCCTGCTACGTGACGGTCATCACCAGCATTGTGCTGGCCCGCGAGGAAGGCGTGCTCAAGCGCCTGCGCGGCACGCCCCTGCCAGCCTGGACCTACCTCGCTGGCCGGTCCGGCTCCGCGCTGGTGACCTCGGTCATCGCCTCCGGCGTCATCATCGCGACCGGGGTGGCCTTCTTCAGTGTGAGCATCGTCTGGCACGCGATCGGCTACTTCGCCGCCGCCGCAATCCTCGGCATCGTCTGCTTCTTCCTGCTCGGCGCCGCCGTCGCCACGGCGGTCCCCAGGACCGAGACCGCGCTCCCGATCGCGTTCGGCACCATGCTGCCGCTGGCGTTCATCTCGGATGTGTTCTTTTCCGTCGCCCACCCGCCCGCGTGGCTGCACGATCTGGCCTCTGCCTTCCCGGTCGCCCCGATCGCCCAGGCGATGGAGGACTCCTTCAACCCCGCCACACAGTCCTGGCCGATGCCAGCCTCAGGTCTATTGGTGGTGCTCGGCTGGAGTGCGGCCGCGATCGTGGTCATCGCGCTGGCATTCCGCTGGGAGCCAGGCCCTGCACCGGCCGCACGCGGGCTGAGCCGCTCCCGCCACTGGCTGAGGCGCGAGCAACACGCACCATGACCCGTCACATGACCTTCAGGCGCCGAGTTGAACTCCCATACCCTGACCTGGGCTTCGCCCAGCCGCGTCCAAGCGCCATAGCAAACTGGCTGGTCAGACCATGATCATCTGTGTCCGAGGAGCGAGCGTACCCATAAGCCAATGCGTGCTGATGGGTGAATTCGCGGTCGGGAGCCGGTCGTGAACGTGATCGCGGCCCGGTGGATCAAGTGGACGGCGACCGGGTGCTTGGGCGCGGTTTGCGCCCGGGCGCTGGCTGGTCTTCGTCACGGACGGGGTTGCGGAGTCTCATGCGCCCATACTTGACCGCGACGCTCAAGTCCCGATGGGTAGGCACTTGCCGTTGTCGGGAACTCTCGCTGGTGTCCTGGCCGCTATGACCGGTGCTGGGTGGCGGCGGGCTTGCGCCGACCTCGGTTGCGAAGCTGGCGAAGTCCTGGTGGCCGGGGAGGTGCCGTAGGCAGTCCGCGATGAGCTTCCGGGTGGCGTCGCTGTCACCGCGCTGGCGGGCCAGGCGCGCTTGGAGGAACGTGCGTTCGGGGCCGTCCAGTGCGGGGTGGCTGACAAGCCGGTCGAGATGATCTTCGGCTTCGGAGTCGGCTAGCCGATCGAGCAGCAGGCCATGCCATTCCGCTAGATTGCTGGCCCGTTCGCGGCGTCGGTAACCGGCATCGCCGTATCCCCAGGAGCCGTAGATCCGTGGCGAGGTCGGCGCGGTCGCCTCAGCGCGTGCCGCCTCGTCCAAGGCGGCCAGGTAGCGGGCGGAAAAGGTGATCCACGTGTCAGGCACGCCCAGCATCCGGGTGAGTACGCCGGCCAGGGAAGTCTCCTTCTCATGAACCTGGCCCCAGCCACGTGTCCACCCATACCGCGACTCCCAGCGCAGCAATTGAGGCGCACCCCGCTGCGCGAAGACACCGAAGCCGTGCCGGTCCCGCACGGTTTGCCACAGCAGTTCCGCCGCGTCCGATACCACGAACCGCGCCGCCTCCACCGGGTCCTCGGAACGGAAATACTGACAGTCCTTCATCTCACAGGCCAAGTCGATGATCAGTGCCAATGCTTCCTCGGCCGCGCCTTTATCGTCCGCCCGCAGCGCCGATTGTGCATTGGTGCCCAGCTGCCTGAATGTCACCCGCCAGCGAGTCCGCTCCTTCGGCGACACCCGCCGATCTCC
>Ga0335085_10006518_pt1 | contig 18373 bp, 18 predicted proteins | sample Lox_Sample_45_FD_206712 | JGI IMG/M metagenome (GOLD analysis project Ga0335085, IMG submission 206712) | Soil microbial communities from Loxahatchee National Wildlife Refuge, Florida, United States - Lox_Sample_4.5 | ecosystem: Environmental > Terrestrial > Soil > Wetlands | place: USA...
GATCTTGGATAAGGCAAGAGCTGCCAAGGCTCCCAGGGCGCGCCGGATCGAAATCGGCCCGGTGCTCTGCCTGGCCTAGCGACAACTTTTTGCCATGTATCGGTACAGTGGCCGAAGTTCGACAACGACGCTACAGCACTCATACCGAGGCGCGTCTTTGACGCGACCACCACGCGACCACAAGCCCCCTGATTTACCTTGTTTGGTATCTAAATACCATCGCCAAGGACCGCTGTTGACCTGTCATAAGCCATTGTTTTTATGGGATAAATATGGTGCTGCCGGTCAGGATTGAACTGACGACCTCTCCCTTACCAAGGGAGTGCTCTACCACTGAGCTACGGCAGCGGCCGGGTCGGCCGAATACAATGGACCGCGTAGGCGAGTTTGGCCCGGCGATGTCGGCGCAGTATTAAAGCTCCGAGGCGAGCTTATCCAGCCCCATGACGTGAGCGAGGCTGCGCACCTCATCCTTTTGCTCTTCGCTAAAGCTCATGATCAGCGGGACGGCCGCGGATTTGAGGCCCTGAACCTCGACGCTGTCGGGATCGGCAGAGGCAAGCTGCGCGGCGCCCCTCGGCGCGCCCGGCCGGCGCGCGTCCCGCGCGCGCGCATACGCAACATTCCGTAACGCCGCCTCGACCGCAGGCCACATGCTTTCCTGATCCGCCGTCAGATGCAGACGCTGCTTGATGCTGGCGATCTGCGCGTCGTTGAGCAGGAAGCCCTGACGGCTGGCGTGGCGAGACGCGCCATCCGCGGCCTGGACCGCTGGTTTTGGCTCGGCCCGCCGCCGCGGCGCCACTGCGGCTTTTGCCGCGTGCGGGGCGATTGCGGGTTGCGGGCTTTGCACCGATGCCGCCGTCTTGGGGACTGGCCGCTGCACCGGCACTGGAACCATCGGCTCAGGATCCAGCAACGCGAGCTGAGCTCCGCCAAGCACTGCGGTGTCCGTTGTAGAGATCGGCGCAGCGGTATTGTTTTCTCCTGATGCGGTCGCGCCTGTCAGCGCAGCGTCAGATCTCGGCTCGGGGAATCGCAGCGCGACATTTTGGGAGGCAGAAAGATCCGTCGACTGCCAGGTTGCGGCGTGGCGATCGCCAACCAGGAAACCAATCACGCCGGCAACAACAATCCAAAACCACCGACCGCGCTTTGACGCTTTCTCGCGCCGCATCTGCACACCCCGTCCCTTACCAACACCTTTCTCAGTCGTTGCAAATGAGGCTTAATTTATGACTAACGCAGGGAATTTTGCCGGCGGACCAATGCCTCGCTGCGAGCGATGGAACACAAAGACGGAGCAAATAAAAAGGCCCGGCAGCGATTGCCGGGCCTTGATAAATTACGCCGCCTGACAGGCGACGAGAGCGTTACGCCGCCTCTTCCTCGACAACGGCGTCTTCCTCCGCCGCCTCGGGCTTGGGACCACGATGCGGCCCCTTGGCGAGCGCGGCTTCGATCTCCTTGATTGCCTCGGTCTCGGTAAGACGCTGAACGGCAGCGACCTCGCGCGACAGCCGATCGATGGCGGCCTCGTAGAGTTGCCGCTCGGAGTAGGACTGCTCCGGCTGTGACTCCGACCGATAAAGGTCGCGGACGACCTCGGCGATGGCGACGATGTCGCCAGAGTTGATCTTGGCCTCGTATTCCTGGGCCCGGCGCGACCACATGGTCCGCTTGATGCGCGCGCGGCCCTTGAGCGTCTCGAGCGCCCGCTTGACCATCGGCGTTTCGGCAAGCTTGCGCATGCCGACGGAGGCGATCTTCGAGGTCGGCACCCGCAGCGTCATTTTGTCTTTGACGAAGTTGATGACGAAAAGTTCAAGGCGCACGCCGGCGACTTCCTGCTCCTCGATCGACACGATCTGGCCCACACCATGGGCCGGATAGACGATAAATTCGCTGGTCTTGAAGCCTTGCCGCTGCGTAGTCTTCTTTGCAGTCATTCCCAAAGTTACTCCTTCCGCCTCCGGCTTGCGCCGCGGGGCGGGTTTCGCCACGCTAACCCGGCTCCGGGCCGGTCGCCGCGTGGACTGTGGTGGCCTGCGGCTTGCGCCGGAGGCGGGTTTTCTTGCCTTCCGGCTCATGCCGGCCGCGCTCTTCTTCGAACGACGATGACGAGTTTTCTCTGCCACTGCTCTCGCGTGGGTCTCACGCCTCTTTTGACGATTCCTCGAAAACGCCCCGGAAAAATAAGCTCCCGAGGAGCGGGAGCGGCATATCGGGGGGTGTCCTTCTTTATCTCTAGCTTCTATAACACATTTTCAGTCAAAATCAAGGCGCTAATCTACGGTTGAAATCAGTCGCCCGTCCCCGGATTGGGCGAAAAATACTGTTCATATTTACCAGCCACGCCTTCCCAATCCTTGGCGTCGGCTGGCGGTTCCTTCTTGGCGGTAATGTTGGGCCACGCTTTGGCGAAATCGGCGTTGATCCCGAGCCACTTTTCGACGCCGGGCTCAGTGTCAGGCTTGATGGCATCGACGGGACATTCCGGTTCACAGACGCCGCAATCGATACATTCGTCGGGGTGGATGACCAGCATATTCTCGCCCTCGTAGAAGCAATCCACGGGACAAACCTCGACGCAATCCATGTATTTGCATTTGATGCAATTGTCGTTGACGATGTAGGTCATCCGCTCACTCTGAAGCCCGGTTTTGGGAGCAGTTGCTCCTACCGCATGGCCGATGGCCACGCAAGTTTGACGGCCCACTTGCTCGGGCGGCGTGCGCGCGGCCGTTCACGTCAATTCCTCGTAGAGAACCTGACCGGTTTGCGCCGGGCCTCTGCGGTCGGCAAATCCTCTGACTCTGACCACCCGAACGCTGCGATCGAGTGCGACCGTGATCACATCGCCGGTCCGCACTAGGCGGCTCGGCGCGTCGATGCGGGCGCCGTTGATCCGCACATGACCGGCGCCGACGAGCGATGCGGCTGCGCTGCGCGTGCGTACCAGCCGGGCGTGCCACAGCCACCGGTCGATGCGTTGGCGGTCAGATGCGTCAGGCACACTAGCGGCGGCCTTTGGCGTCGGCTTCGAGTTGCGCCTTCAGGGCGGCAAGTTTGGCGAACGGTGAGTTCGGATCGGGCGCCTTCTCCCGACGTTCGTGGCGTTCGTAACGCGCTCCCGGACCAGATGGCCTCTCCGGTTCGCGACGCGGCCGATCGAAGCGCTGATCGCCGCCGGGCCGGCGACGGTGGTGGCGTGAATGGCGTGCGGGCTTGGGCGTCTCGGCCTGAACCGGCTCGGACTGCGAGGTCTCAGCGGTCGCGATCGCGGTCCCGTCGGAAGCCCCGTTGGTTGCGACGGCGGCCTGCGCTGCTGCCTCTTGGGGCTGTCCGAACGTTGGCTGCGGCGCTTGCTTGCGCACCTCGCGCGGGCGAAACCGCGGACGTTCACGACGCCGCTCGGAACGGCCGGGCCGCCACACCTCGATCATTTCGGGCTCGGCGGTTGCAGCTGTCTCCGCGGGCGTTTCGGCAGATGCCTCGGCCGCAAGTGAAGCAGATACGGGAGGCGGCGCGACCGATGCCCCCGCGCTGGACGCGCTATCGCTCGAAGCTACTTCATTCGAACCAATATCGCTTGAAGCAACATCACTTGGAGCAGCATTGACAATCGCTTCCGTTTCCAGGCTTGGCGTATCCGGAGCCGCGACCGAAACTTCGGTCTCTTCACCGATTGCCACGATCTCAGCAGGCGACTGTGAATCGGACGGCGACGGAGTTGTGGCGGGATCGGCTGCTGGCGCGTCCGCGGCCTCAGCCGCAGCTGTTGCCGTTGCCTCGGCAGCAGGCAACGGCTCCGCGGGTTTCGGCCGCTTCTCCATCCGATAACCAAGCGAGCGCAGGATCGATGCAAAATCCTCACCTGCAGCGCCGGTCAACGATGTCATGGTGTTGACGACAGTGAAGCCGCCGCCGACGATCGCGCCCGGCGGCTTTTGCCCGGCAGCGCCTTCACGCCAGGCGAGCGCGGGACGGATCAGATCGGCCAGGCGTTCGAGAATGTCGACGCGCACGGCGCGTTCGCCGCAGACGCGATAACCGGCCACATGATAGAGGGCGGCATCGATCTCCTGGTTGACCGGAATCGAGGTGCGGCCACTGCCGGCGAGATGCAGCAAATCGTCAAAGCTTTTGCTTTGCGGCCCGTCATGGGACAGCGCCCAGAGCTGCGTCGCCAACGCCCGTGGCCCGGGCTTCAGCAGCAGCGGAAGATAAATGTTGTGGGCGCCAAACCGCACCCCGTATTTTCGCAAACTTGCTCGTTCCGGCTGCTGCAATCCCTTGACCTCATCGGCGACCCGCGACCGGTCAAGCACGCCAAGCGCTTCGACCAATTGAAAGGCTACGCCGCGCGCGATGCCGCTGACGTCGGCGGCCGCCGACAACTCGAACAAAGAACCGAGCAGCTTGGTAATGTGGAATTTCGCAAAAGCTTCGAGCCGCGCCTCAACTGCTTCGCGCGGCGCGCCGGAAAGGTGTTCGTCGGCAATGACACGCACACGCGGCCGCAAGACCTCTTCGCCGGCGACGAGTTTGCCGACCGCAGCCCCGGTCCAGCGGATGGTGCCGTCGGTCGCCAGCACGAATTGTTGATCCGGCGCTTCAGCAAGCCGCGCGGCGCGCGCTGCGATCTCGCCGGCCAAAGCCTTCTGCGCCGCGTTCTGCAACGCTTTGGCTTCCGAGCCGCCTTGCGACACGTCGGGCACGAAGACGAAACCGTCGAGGCGCCCGATGGTGTGCCCTTCGACCACGACCTCGCCGGTCTTGCTCATTTCCGGCTCAAGGTCGCCGTTCTCACGGAGCCGCCGCATCAGCACGCTGGTGCGCCGGTCGATGAAACGCTCGGTCAGCCGCTCGTGCAGCGCATCGGAGAGTTTGTCCTCAACGCCGCGGGTGACGCCCTGCCAGTACTCCGGATCGGCGAGCCAATCCGGCCGGTTCGCCGCGAAGGTCCAGGTCCTGATATGGGCGATGCGGTTCGAGAGCGTGTCGATGTCGCCATCGGTCCGGTCCGCGAGCGACACCTGCTTGGCAAACCAGTCGGTTGGAATTTTGCCCTCACGCTTGAGAAAGCTGTAGAGCGCAACGACCAGCTCGGCATGGGTTGCCGGCGCAATCTTGCGATAGTCGGGAATCTGGCAGACTTCCCAAAGCCGCTCGACGTCGGTGCTGGTTCCGATCAGTCCGCGCACTTCATCATCGCGCGCAGCGTGGTCGAGCACGAGGATATCTTCGGCGACTGGCGCACGCGTCAGCGTATTCTCGGTCGGCGCCGTCGCGAGCGACGCCTGCAGCGCGCCAACCGAAGAGAAATCGAGATCGGTGTTGCGCCATTGCACGATCTTCACCGGCTCAAAGTTGTGCGACTCCAACGCCTGCGCCAGTTCGGGCTCGAACGGCGGACAGCGGCCGGTGGTGCCGAACGTACCGTCGCGGGTAGCGCGGCCGGCCCGCCCCGCGATCTGAGCCAGCTCGGCCGGGCTCAATTTGCGGAACTGGTAGCCGTCGAACTTGCGATCGGAAGCAAACGAGATGTGATCGACGTCGAGATTAAGGCCCATGCCGATAGCGTCGGTCGCCACCAGGTAGTCGACTTCGCCAGCCTGATAGAGCGCGACCTGGGCGTTCCGAGTCCGCGGCGACAGCGCTCCGAGCACGACCGCGGCGCCACCGCGCTGCCGGCGGATCAGTTCCGCGATGGCGTAAACTTCATCGGCCGAGAAAGCGACGATCGCCGAACGGCGCGGCAATCGCGTCAGCTTCTTCTCGCCGGCAAAGGTCAATTGCGACAGACGCGGGCGGCTGACGATGCTGACGCCCGGCAGCAGCCGTTCGATAATCGGCCGCATCGTGGCAGCACCGAGTACCAAGGTCTCCTCGCGCCCACGCCGGTGCAGGATGCGGTCGGTGAAAACGTGGCCGCGCTCAAAATCGGCGGCGAGCTGAATTTCGTCGACGGCGAGGAACGCGACATCGAGGTCGGACGGCATCGCCTCGACAGTCGAGACCCAGAACCGCGGATTGGCTGGTTTGATTTTCTCCTCGCCGGTCACCAGAGCGACCGCGTCCGCCCCTACCCGCTCGACCGCCTTGTTGTAAACTTCGCGCGCCAACAGCCGCAGCGGCAGGCCGATCAGTCCGGACGAGTGCGCCAGCATCCGCTCGATGGCGAGATGGGTCTTGCCGGTATTGGTTGGCCCGAGCACGGCGGTAACGCCGGCGCCGCGCGCGCGCAGATCTCGATCAGTGGCAGGCGAAAATGAAATTGGCATTGCAGGCCCGGACTACCGCGCGTGCGCGGCGGTTGCATCTGTATCACAACAACACGACGGGAAAGCCCTGTGCTGATCGGGAAAGGTCTGTGATTAAGATGTGGAACGAGTCTGGAACGAATCGCGGCCGAATCGGCGACTCGTACCGCGTTCGACTTCGTTCACGGCGACATATGGCGCTACCATCGTTCGGCAACACAACATGGGGTGTCGGAAGCGGCTTTTCGGCATCATTTTCGGGGCAAAAACGTTAACGCCATGCGCCGACAGAGCTTTCCAATGAGTCAAGGGGATCTTCCCTGTGGATAGTGGGGACGCCGCGCAGCGCGCAAGCCGCGTGCATGTTCCTTAGCGCCCTTAGCTGGCGGCCATCAACATTAACGACGCCGGCATCACTGTATTTTCACGTTGGCCGCAGCGCGCGGTTTCGCGGCCGTGATGAAATGCGTTGCTTGGACCACGCCAGTGCCGACCGGCGTCGGCAGCGAAAAACGAAATGGCACGAGCACCCGCGTGCCAGTAATTGGCGCGAGCCAAACTTCGGCATCGCGCAACTGGGCAAGGTACTTGATGGCGTAACGATTCGGTACATAGCCGGAGATCGGCGTGAAATAGATGGCGCAGACGACGACCGGGCCCTGGTAGCCCTTTTCGGCTTTGACCACTTCCATGCGCTTGAATTCGCTGCGCAGATCAAAGCGCATGCGGCCGTCGAACACCGACACCTTGCGGCCACAGGCCTGCGGCGATAGCGGGTCGCCGGTGCCGTTCACCGGGTCAAGCGTCGAGGTCATCGGGTCGAGCACGTTGTGACGATCGCCGTCGGTCACCGGAATGCGGTCATTGCTCGGACCGATTGGAGGGTCGACGGTGAAATCCTTGACGCTGCCGCCCGCAAACGACATGCGCACATCATCGACCCGATCCCGGTTGGTGATGGTGGAGACGTAGCTCGTCGGCAATGGCTGCCCAGAGGCTACGGTGCCCTGCACCTTGCTGACACCGTGTCCGTAGCTAAAGAAACGCAAAAGGCCTGTCGTGCCGCCGCTTGCCGACGCGCTGAACTGGTCCTCGGAAATCTCGATGACCCAGTTGCCGCGGCCGATCGGAATACCGGCAAGGGTCGCGGTATATTCGGCCTCGAGCCGTCCCTGCGCGGCGGCAACGTGGCCGGTGTCAACCATAAGCGCAATGATTGTAATGAAACACCCCGCGGCGAAGGCGGCGCAGGGTGCGGTGCAGATGAGCCGGCTCGGCAGGAAAGACACGGTGGTGACGAATCCCTCGGTGCCGCGGCTTAAGCTTGACGGTGACGTGGCTACGACGACGGGATGCCGTATCAGCCGCCGGAAGCAATAGTCCGGGCGCCGCGCTTTATCTCGTTGGAGAATGCGACGTTTCTGTGGTTTTACACCGTCTTAAGCTTGGGACCGCCGCTGCCGGTTTCGACCTCGCGCTTGACGCTTTTCAGCACCCTGACTATAGGTCCGCAACCTTTTCTCCCTACATGTTGAGGGCTCGGAGCCGGCGGCGCCGAGGGCTAACAGGAATTTCTGCTATGGCATGGCGCTGCGAACTGACCGGCAAGACACGTCAGATCGGGCATCGGGTGAGCCACTCGAACCGCAAGACCAAGCGGCGGTTCCTGCCGAACCTGCTCAACGTGACGCTGTTGTCGGATTCACTCGGCCGCTCGGTGCGGCTGCGGATTTCGGCCAACGCGCTGAAGAGTGTCGATCACCGCGGCGGGCTTGACGCTTTCCTGCTGGCGGCCAACGATGCCGAGCTTTCGGCGCGCGCGCTCGAACTCAAGCGCCAGGTCGCTAAGAAGCGCACGGCGGCCGCAGCCTAGCGCGCAAGCCTATCTCAAGTATTTGGCGAGCGAGTTTTGCGTCCAGGCTTGGCTTCGGCGCGGGTGCTGTTTGGAATTTCCATCATCTTCAGCGGGATGGCTGACGAGGTTTACGCCTGTGCGCGGCGGGACCGAACCGGACGCGGCGCGCGTTCTTCGATGGGTTGTTCGTCGAACAGTTCGGCGAGCTTCTCGGTCATGACGCCGCCGAGTTCCTCGGCGTCGACAATCGTCACGGCGCGGCGATAGTAGCGCGTGACGTCGTGACCGATACCGATGGCGATCAACTGAACCGGCGAGCGCGTTTCGATATCCTCGATTACCCAGCGCAAGTGACGCTCCAGATAATTGCCGGGATTGACTGACAGCGTCGAGTCATCGACCGGCGCGCCGTCGGAGATCATCATCAGGATCTTTCGCGTCTCCGGCCGGCCGAGCAGACGCTTGTGCGCCCAGTCGAGCGCCTCGCCGTCGATGTTCTCCTTCAGGAGACCCTCACGCATCATCAAACCGAGATTCTTCCGCGCTCGCCGCCAGGGCGCATCCGCCGCCTTGTAGATGATGTGGCGCAAATCATTCAGCCGCCCCGGATTAGCCGGCTTGCCTTGGGCGAGCCAGGCTTCGCGCGATTGTCCGCCCTTCCAGGCCCGCGTGGTAAAGCCCAAAATCTCGACCTTGACGCCGCAGCGTTCCAGGGTGCGCGCCAGGATATCGGCGCACGTCGCAGCAACCGTGATCGGACGCCCGCGCATCGAGCCGGAATTGTCGAGCAGCAGCGTCACCACGGTATCGCGGAAATCGGTGTCCTTCTCGCGCTTGAACGACAACGGATGCATTGGATCGACAATCACGCGCGACAGCCGCGCCGGATCGAGCAAACCTTCTTCCAGATCGAATTCCCACGCCGGTTCTGTTGCGCCAGCAGCAGCCGCTGCAGCCGGTTGGCGAGCCGCGCCACGACGCCCTGCAGATGCGACAATTGCTTATCGAGATAGCCGCGGAGCCGATCGAGTTCTTCCGGGTCGCAGAGATTCTCGGCGCCGACGATTTCATCGAATTTGCTGGTGAATGGGCGATAATCGGGACCGCGCGGTTCGTTGCGATTGTGCCGCGGCCGCCAAGGTTCGGCGGCAGTCTCGGAATCGCCCATTTCCGCATCGTCCGCCATGTCGGACGCCGGCGCATCGACGGATTCCGCGGCGCTGTCGGGCAACTCGTCGGCTGAGCTCTCGGCCTCTTCGAGGCTCATGCGCTCGCTGTCCGCGCTCTCGGCCGCCTCGCCGTCTTGACCGGATTCCTTGCTGCGATCCTGCTGGTCGCCGTCCTCGCCTTCCTCCTCGTCGGATTCGCTCGATCGATCCTCGCCCATGTCCAGGCAATCGAGCAGATCGTGCACCACGTCGCCGAAGCGGCGCTGATCGGTCACGACGCGTTCGAGCCGATCAAGATTGCGGCCGGCGCGTTCCTCGATCAGGGGCCGCCATAGCTCGACGACCTTGCGCGCGGCCGGCGGCGGCGTTTCGCCGGTGAGCCGTTCGCGCACGATCATGGCCACGGCGTCTTCGATCGGCGCATCGGCACGGTCGGTGACCTCGTCGTATTTGCCGCGATGAAAGCGGTCGTCGAGCATGGCGGCGAGATTCTTTTTCACGCCGCCCATGCGCCGCGATCCGATTGCTTCGACGCGAGCCTGCTCAACCGCTTCGAAAACCGCGCGCGCCTGCTGACCGCCGGGGACGAGCTTGCGATGCACGGCCGGGTCGTGACAGGCGAGCCGCAGCGCGATCGAGTCGGCGTGGCCGCGGACGATGGCCGCTTCCCGTTCGTTGAGCCGGCGCGGCGGCTCGGGCAGCCGCACTTTGTTGGCGGTCAGTCCGGGGCGCTCAGCGGCGAAGGCGACCTCGATATCGCTCTTGCCGGCGATCGCGCGGACGCAAACCCCGACCGCGCGCTTGAACGGCTCGGTCGGCGCTTCCTTTGCCGGCGTTTTGGTTTTGATGTTCGACGTCATCGGACGCGTGTCGCTCGTTAATGTTCAGTGCGGAGGTGTCAATCCGGCCCAGCCATAGACTTCGCGGGTCAGCGCCTCCACAAGGTCAGGACGGTCAATTCCGGCAAGATCGTCACGCACCGGAAACCCGGCGGACATGACGCAAAATGAGAGCAGGTGATAAGACGGACGAAACTTCTTCAGCTCCTGCGGCTCGATGATTACGGTCTGGCCCGGAATGACCGGTGAGATTTCGTCACGCTGATAGATTACGTCGAAGCCGGAGAGCCGCCACACCCGGTCGCGCCGTTCCGCGCGAAACAGAAATTGCACATAGCTCGAAAAAATGACGGCGATCCCTCTCACCTTGGAGGGAATATCGATGACGCCGCCAAGCTGCGCGATGGCGCGGTCGCCAGCGAGCGTAACCAGAACAGGACCAAGCCGATGGGTCGCTTTGACGTTGCGCGCGGCCATTTCTTTCGAACGGCGCACAAATTCCGGGCCGCTGGCGTCGATCCAGCTTAGTCGCACCACCGAGTCCGCGTGATAGCAGTCGTGCATCTGCTCCCACAGTCCGAGATCGCGGCTCAACCGCTCGCGCAGGACCAGTTGCGAAACTGCGGAGACATCAGCGGCGTCGAGAACCGCCTGGTCCGGCACGAAGCTTTGGAGTGCGACGTTCGAGGTCATATTTTGCCCTCCCCCCGCACGGGAAGAGGTGACTGTCAGGACAGCGCAACGTTAACGGCGGATTCCGGCAATTCCTGCCCGAAACACCGCTGGTAAAACTCCGCCACCAAAGGACGCTCGAGTTCGTCGCATTTGTTGACAAAGGTCAGCCGGAACGCGAAGCCGATGTCGCCGAAGATTTCGGCATTCTCGGCCCAGATGATCACCGTTCGCGGGCTCATGACGGTGGAGATATCGCCGTTCATGAACGCGTTGCGGGTGAGATCAGCCACCCGCACCATCTTGCCGACGATGTCGCGGCCCGGATCGGTGCGATAGTGCTTCGCCTTGGAGAGCACGATATCGACTTCGTTGTCGTGCGGCAGATAGTTCAGCGTGGTGACGATCGACCAGCGGTCCATCTGGCCCTGGTTGATCTGCTGGGTGCCGTGATAGAGGCCCGAGGTATCGCCTAAGCCCACCGTATTGGCGGTCGCGAACAGACGGAATGCCGGATGCGGCTTGATCACTTTGTTTTGGTCAAGGAGCGTTAATCGCCCGGACGATTCCAGCACCCGCTGAATAACGAACATCACATCCGGGCGGCCGGCATCGTATTCGTCGAAACAGAGTGCGACATTGTTCTGCAGCGCCCACGGCAAAATGCCGTCGCGAAATTCGGTGACCTGCATACCGTCGCGGATCACGATTGCATCCTTGCCGATGAGATCGACGCGGCTGATATGGCTGTCGAGGTTGACGCGCACGCAGGGCCAGTTGAGCCGCGCCGCGACCTGCTCGACATGCGTCGATTTGCCGGTGCCATGATAGCCGGTGACAATGACCCGGCGGTTGCGGGCAAAGCCGGCAAGGATGGCAAGGGTCGTCGGCTTGTCGAACCGGTAGTCGGGATCGAGGTCCGGAACGTGCTCGTCCGGCTCGGAATACGCCGGCACTTCCAAATCGCTGTCGATGCCGAACACCTGCCGGATCGAGACCTTCATGTCCGGCAAGCCGGATTCCGTTTCTGTTGCGAGACTCATTGCACCTCCGTGACCCCGGAACGTCCGAGTGTCCCGATTAGCCGCGATCGGCCCTCTCTGGCGGTCGGATGTCGCGCCAAACTTACCAGAAGCCCATAAGGCCGCGAAAGCCGCTATCCACCGGTCAGCAGAATCCCGCCGACTTCAGGTAGTTGTAGGCCTGGATGATCTCCCGAAGCCGGTCCTCGGAGGTGCGGTCGCCGCCGTTGGCGTCGGGATGATGTCGTTTTACCAATACTTTGAACCTCGTCTTGATATCGGCCCGTTTGGCGTCGGCTTCAAGACCGAGGGTGTCGAGGGCTCGGCGCTGAGCATTGAGAATTTTGCGACCCTCGGCCGTCGGTCGCGCATGCCCAGCGCCGTTACCGCCGACGGTGCCGAATAGACTAAATGGATCCTCTCCCGCCCACCCATCGGGGCGAAAGTCGGCAGAGCCGCGACGGTTGTTGCGGCGGCGGCCACTGACGCCGCCGATCGAGCCCATTTTCCAGGTCGGACGATGGCCGGTCAGGTCTTCTTTCTGGTACTTGGCGACTGCGTCATCACTCATACCGGCGAAGAAATTGTATGAATTGTTGTATTCGCGCACGTGCTCCAGGCAGAAGCGCCAGTACTCACTGGCGCGCAGCCGGCCTTTCGGCGCGCGGTGCGTCGCCGGCGCCCCGCAATCCGGCCATTGACACGCCGGCAACTCGGTACGGTGGCGGCGGTCCTGGCCCGGCTTGACGCGAATCCGATCGAACAGTGGCGAGTCGTTACTCATTGTTTCAATTATGAGGGTTCGTTGATGGCACCTTCAAGACTTGACAGATGATAAAACCCAAAATGCCGGCATTGACCCGCATCGCGCGCTCGCTATCTGTCGCCCATGCAAACACGCGATCTCATCACGGAAAAGTTGCGCAAGGCTTTCGCGCCAGAAAGCCTTAACGTTGAGGACGAATCACATCGTCATGAAGGTCATGCCGGACACCGGCCGGGCGGGGAGACCCATTTCCGTGTCTATATCGTGTCGGAGGCGTTTCGGGGAAAGAGCCGGCTCCAGCGTCATCGCATGATCAACGCCACGCTCGCTGGCGAGCTTGCCGGCGGCGTGCATGCGCTGGCGATCCATGCGGCGGCGCCCGGGGAAAAGACATTGTAGCTAGCGCCAAAGCTCATACGCCATTGACGTATTGAGGACATGCTGGGCGGATAGACTGCGAGCCGTCTAGCTCGCCTTTGCTGTCACCTTGCGCACCAGCGGCGTGACCCGCAGCGCCGTGATCCGGTTGCGGGTCTTGCGCAAAACCTGAAACCGGAAGCCGTGGAAGGTAAAACTCTGTCCGGGCTCCGGGATCGAACGCGCCTCGTGGATCACCACGCCTGCGATCGTGGTCGCCTCATCGTCCGGAATGTTCCAATCCATCGCGCGGTTGAGATCGCGCACCGGGACCGCGCCATCAACGTTGACTGAACCATCCGGCAGCATGCGCACGCCGGGGACTGCGATGTCGTGCTCATCGCTGATGTCGCCGACGATCTCCTCGATGATATCCTCCAATGTCACCAGACCCTCGAGCTCGCCGTATTCATCGACAACCAGCGCCAAGGCCGTCTTACGGGCGCGAAACGCCTTGAGCTGCTCGTAGAGCGGTGTGGTGTCCGGCACAAACCACGGCGGCGTTGTCAGCGACAAAATGTCGATCTTGGTGCCATCGCCGTCGGCCGCGTGAAGCGCACGCAGCAGATCCTTGGCATGCAGCACACCGAGCACATTGTCCGGCGAGTCGCGCCAAAGCGGAATCCTGGTCACTGCGGCGGCAAGGACAGCATCGACAATGTCCTGCGGTGGCTCATCGACGTCGAGCATGACCATTTTGGTGCGATGAATCATTACATCGGAGACCGTCAGCTCGCGCAGGTCGAGCAGGCCGCCCATCATGTCGCGGTCGAGCTTTTCCACGACGCCGGCGTGGTGCATGAGATCGACCGCGCCGCGCAGTTCCTCGCGCGGCGAAAGGATCGAGTGGATGCTGCCCACCGGCACGCCGACAACGCGCATGATGAGACGCACCATCCATTCGACCGCTTTCAGGACCGGCAGGAACACCGCGACCGTCCGCTCGATCGGCTGCGCAACAGCAAGGGCCATGCGATCGGGCGCGTTGTAGGCGGCGGTCTTCGGCAGGATTTCGCACAGAACGAAGATCAGCACCGTCATCGCGATGGTCGCGTAGATCACCCCGGCGTGGCCGAACAACGTCAGCAACAAGCCGGTCGCCAAGGTCGAGGCTGCGATGTTGGTGACGTTATTAGCGAGCAGCACCGCTCCAAGGAAGCGTTCGCGGGTTCCAAGCAGGCGATTGACGATCGTCGCGTCGAAATTGCCTTGCTTCTCCAGCCGCATCATGGCGGCGCGCGAGGACGCGGTCAGCGCGGTCTCGCTGGCGGAGTAAAACGCCGACACCAGAAGGCAGATCACAACTGCCGCGACGGTCAACCAATCGTAAATCGTCATTGCCCGGCGAGCTTCTCGCTGAGGAACGCGCGCACATCCTGTTGCTCAACACCGGTTTCGACAAACGCGGCGCCGAGCCCGCGCACAAGAATAAATGTAAGCCTTCCACGCTTCACTTTCTTGTCCTGCGCGATCAAATCCATCAGCTGATCGACGGACGGCAGCCCGCCCGGAATGTCTTTTGGCCGGGTCGGCAGCCCGACTTCCGCCAGATGATGGACCGCGCGCTTCGCCTCAGCGGTGGGAATAAGCCCGAGCCGCGCCGAAAAGCCGAACGCAAGAGCGGTGCCCGCGGCGACCGCCTCGCCGTGAAGGAGTCGATCGGAAAACCCACAAGCAGCTTCCAGCGCGTGACCGAAAGTGTGGCCGAGATTGAGCAGCGCCCGGTCGCCGTTCTCCCGCTCATCGCGGGCAACGATCGCGGCCTTGGCGCGGCAGCTCACCGCAATGGCATGCTCGCGCGCGGGCCCGCCTTTAAAAACATCGCGCCAGTTCGCCTCCAGCCAGGAGAAAAACGCGGCATCGCCCAGCAGGCCGTACTTGGCGACCTCGGCGTAGCCGGCGCGAAATTCGCGCGCCGGCAAGGTGTCGAGGGCTGCGGTGTCGGCGAGCACCAGGATCGGCTGATAAAACGCGCCAATCAGATTCTTGCCGTGGGCGGAATTGATCGCGGTCTTGCCGCCAACCGAGGAATCGACCTGCGCCAGCAGCGTGGTCGGAACTTGCACGTAATCTATTCCACGCCGCACCGCGGACGCCGCGAAACCGGCAAGATCGCCGATGACGCCGCCGCCGAGCGCGATCACAAGATCGCCGCGCTCGATACGCGCCGCGATGATCGCTTCACAGACTTGCTCGAACATACGAAAGCTCTTCGAGCTTTCGCCAACCGGAACCGTGACGCGGCTCGCCGGCACGCCGGCTCCGGCAAGCGCGGCTTCAGCAGCGGCCAAGTGGTGACGGGCGACATTCTCGTCGGTAACGACAGCCGCCTTGGCACCCGGCCGGAGTGCCGCAATGCGCGCACCGAGCGACGCGATCAGCCCGCGCCCAATGACGATGTCGTAGCTGCGGTCGCCGAGCGCGACCTTGACGGTTGCAGGATCGTTGCGGAGCGGCGCCGTCATAGACCGGCCTTTCGTTCGGGTGATGCCGCCTCCTTCAGCCACGCGGCCAGCGCCGTCATGATGTCGGCGACGACAGCGTCGTGCGGCACTTCGCGCGACTGCACAATGAGGTCGGATTGCGCATAGACCGGCTCCCGCTCGACCAGGAGCGCGCGCAGCGTCTCGCCCGGATCGGCGGTCTGCAACAGCGGCCGGTCGTTTCGGCGCTTGCTGATCCGACGCAACAGCACGTCAATCTCGGCCTTCAGCCAGACGGAGACGCCCTTCGCACGGACGAGGTCGCGGGTATTTGGATTCATGAAGGCGCCGCCGCCCGCCGCCAAGACTTGCGGGCCACCCTCGAGCAGCCGCGCGATGACGCGCGCCTCGCCGCTGCGGAAGTACGCCTCGCCCTGATGGGAAAAGATATCCGTAATGCTCATACCGGCCGCTTTCTCGATTTCCACGTCGGCATCGACGAACGGGATCGCCAGGCGGGCGGCCAATCGGCGGCCGACCGACGACTTGCCAACTCCCATCATGCCGACCAGCACAATTGAGCGCCGCCCGAGTTGGGCCACGATCGCGGCCGGCGAGACGGTCGTATTGGTGTCATTTTGTAAAGTAATATCAGTCATATATCGTTAATGCCGGAGCAGGGCCCGACGCCCGTTTGGCTCAAGGCTGGAACATCCGGGTTGCGTTCCGAATAAGTTGCCAGTTCCGGCCTGACATGATCGTACTCGGTCCCGGTCGCCGGCACCAATAGGATGAGCGCGAGCACCTGATGCCGAGCCTGCTGCGGTTTCTCACCATCGTTGTCGTGCTGGGCGGCGTCATCTTTGGCGGCCTTTATTCGCTGGCCCATTTCGTAAAGCCGAAACCGCGGGAAATCACGGTGTCGGTCCCACCCGATAGATTCTTCAAGAACCGCTAGGGCCTGACGTATGGTTCGGGCGGCAACACCAGAATCGGCGCGGAAGGCAAAGCCTTCCGACGAGCAGCTGGTCTCGCTGTTTCTCGACATGCTGGCGGCCGAGCGCGGCGCCGGCAACAACACGCTTGACGCCTACCGCCGCGACCTTGGGGATTTTGCGTCCTGTCTCGGCAGCCGCGGCGGCTCGATAGCGAACGCGGCGACCGATGATTTGCGAAGCTATCTGGGCGATCTGGCGCGACGCGGCTTGCGGCCGACGACAGTGGCGCGGCGCCTGTCCGCGATCCGACAGCTTTATCGGTTCCTCTACGCGGAAGGCCGGCGCAAGGACGACCCCGCCGCCGTGCTTGAAGGCCCAAAGCGCTCACGCCCGCTGCCGAAAACACTCACGCTTGCCGAAGTCGATCGCCTGTTGCGCGTAGCCGGGCAAACCGATCCCGCGGCCCCGCTGCCGACGCGGCTTCGCGCCGCCCGGCTCGCCTGTCTCGTCGAGCTTCTCTACGCCACCGGGTTGCGCGTCTCCGAACTGGTTGCGCTGCCGGCTTCGGCGGCCCGCCGCGAAGCCCGGGTGATCGTCGTGCGCGGCAAGGGCAACAAAGAGCGCCTCGTGCCGCTCAACAACGCGGCCAAGCGCGCGACAGCCGATTACCTTGCCTTGCTGAGCGAAGCACACGGCAGGAACGGCGTTAGCGCCAGATCGAAATGGCTATTCCCATCGTTCGGCGATTCCGGCCATCTCACCCGCCAGCATTTTGCCCGTGACCTCAAGGCGCTTGCAGCCGCCGCGGGCTTGCGGCCGGTGCAACTAAGCCCGCACGTCCTGCGGCACGCTTTCGCCAGCCACCTTCTGCACAATGGCGCGGACCTGCGCGTGGTGCAGACGCTGCTCGGCCACGCCGATATTTCCACGACCCAGATTTACACCCATGTGCTCGAAGAACGCCTGAAAAGCCTCGTCCGTGATTTGCATCCGCTGGCGGACGTAAATACTTGATCGACTACGAACGACGAGGCTCTTCCTCGTGGGAAGCAACGGGGCGAAGCCGTCCAGTAACGCAGTGCGGATTGCGGCTGCCCCGGCAATAAAAAAGTTGGAACCATTTTGTAATGCGCTCTTATCTCGACTTCGAAAAGCCGGTGGCCGAACTCGACGCCAAGGTCGAGGAAATGCGCGCGCTCCAGAACGGCGGCGAGGCCATTGCCATCGGTGAAGAAATCAACCGCATCGAAGGCAAGGCGGCACAGACGCTCAAGGAAATTTATGCCGAGCTGACACCCTGGCAGAAGACGCAAGTGGCGCGGCATCCGCAGCGGCCGCATTGCGTCGATTACATCGCCCAGCTCATCGCCGATTTCACGCCGCTCGCCGGCGACCGCACCTACGGCGAGGACGCCGCAATCGTCGGCGGCTTCGGCCGCTTCCACGGCGAGAGCGTTTGCGTCATCGGCCACGAGAAAGGCTCCGATACCGACAGCCGTCTCAAGCACAATTTCGGCATGGCGCGCCCGGAAGGTTACCGCAAAGCGGTGCGGCTGATGGACATGGCCGACCACTTTGAAATCCCGGTCATCGCGCTGATCGACACCGCGGGCGCCTATCCCGGCATTGGCGCGGAGGAGCGTGGCCAAGCCGAAGCCATCGCGCGCTCGACCGAAGTCTGTCTGCGCATCGGCGTCCCTAACGTTGCGACCATCATCGGCGAGGGCGGCTCGGGCGGCGCGATCGCGGTCGCCACGGCGAACCGCGTCATCATGCTGGAGCATGCCATCTACAGCGTGATTTCACCCGAAGGCGCCGCCTCGATCCTCTGGCGCGACGCCGCGAAAGCCCAAGACGCCGCGTCCAATATGAAGATTACCGCGCAAGATCTGCTCCGGCTCGGTGTTGTCGACACCGTGGTGCCCGAGCCGACCGGTGGCGCGCATCGCGATCCTCCGGCGACCATCGCAGCGGCTGGGGCGGCAATTGCCGAAGCGCTGACCGAA
>Ga0335085_10006519_pt1 | contig 18372 bp, 18 predicted proteins | sample Lox_Sample_45_FD_206712 | JGI IMG/M metagenome (GOLD analysis project Ga0335085, IMG submission 206712) | Soil microbial communities from Loxahatchee National Wildlife Refuge, Florida, United States - Lox_Sample_4.5 | ecosystem: Environmental > Terrestrial > Soil > Wetlands | place: USA...
GAATTCTGTCCTTGAGCTTGCGGACAAGTTCGAAGGTGAACGGTCGGAGCCGGCTCCCCGGTACGCGTCGTCGGAGGCGGCGCAGATGGAGTTCTGGTCGGAGAACGTCGCCGAGGATCCCGAGACGGCCAAGGACGTGAATGACAGCGGCGGCGCGCACGGTCTGGACAGGGATTCCGACTCGAACAGGTCGCAGTCCAGCATGGTCACTGACCAGCCGCCGTCGTTCGAGGTGGACAAGAAGAGCCTCCGCGCCCACCTGATGCAGCAGCTCGGCCTGCTCGGACTCGACGAGCGCCGCATCGCGAGGGCGATCATCGAGAACCTCGACGGTGACGGCTGTCTACGGATGCCGTCCATGGAGGGCGATCCGCTGATCCGCCTGGCGAACGAAGTGAATGTCGACGCCGGCGTCGCGGAGCGGACGCTGAGGAAGATCCAGCGTCTCGACCCGAGGGGCTGCGGGGGGCGCGACCTTCGGGAGTCCTGTTCTTTCAGGTGGCGGCGCTCAACGACCCGCGCGCGCCACTGCTCTGCACGCTGGTCGAGCGCCATTTCACGCGGGTGGTGCGTGGCAAGTGCGTCCAGACCCCGAGGGGCGTCTACGCGCTCAAGTATTTCTTCTCCTCTGTCCACGTGATCCTCAGCGAGTCCACTGCCTCCGAGGAGGTCAAGAGCCGCTCACCCGCCTCGTCGGAGCGGAGGATCCAAAGGCTCCCTGCACAGACCAGAGGCTCGCCGAGCTGTTACAGGCGCAAGGTATCGACATCGACCGCTGGACGGTCGCGCAGTACCGCGCGGTGCTCGGGATCCTTCACGCGACCAAACGCAAGCGGTGACCAGGGAACTGATCTCTCCCCGGCACTCACTGTCCGCTGACCACGAACTCCACCACGCGCGCAGTCACGCGCGGGTCCACCCGTGACGGCTTCTCCGGGCCTCCTTCGCTGGCCGGAAGGAGGAAGTGGTTCACCCCGGGAACCGTCTCCACCGTGGCGCGCCGGACCTGCCGCAGCCCGGCCGCCCAGGCCGCCAGGTCGGCGGCGAACACCTGCTCGTCCTCGGCGCCGCGCAGGACGAGGAGCGGCTTCCCCAGGTGCTGCGCGGTGGCCACCATGTCCCGCTGGCCGAGGTCCATCCAGTACGAGGCCGGAGCCCCGAGGAAGGTCTCGTCCGGCCGGGCCGTTCCGCCCACGATGCGCGCCGCGATGCGCTCCATCTCCGCCAGGCGCTCCGGAGGGAGCGACCCGCGGCGGCGGAACTGCTCCACGGCCAGCACTGGAACGGGTCGGCCCGGCGGCGCGAGGAGCACCGCGCCGGCCACCTTCCCGTCTCGCCGGGCCACCTCCGGCGCGAGGAGCGCGCCGAGCGAGTGCCCCACCACCCAGAGCGAGCCCGGGTCCACCTCCGGGCGGCGGCGAAGCCAGGCCAGCGCCTCGAGCGCGTCGGCGAGGACCTCCTCCTCCACGGTGATGGCCTTCCCCTTGAGGGCAGCGCCGTAGGTGTGGGTGCGCTTGTCGTAGCGCAGCACCACCAGCCCACGGGCGGAGAGCCCCTGGGCCAGGTCGCGGAGCGGCGCGCTGGCCCCCACCGTCTCGTCGCGGTCCATCGGCCCCGAGCCGGCGAGCAGCACCACGCCCGGGTGACGGCCCGGCCGGGAGGGAAGGGTGAGCGTCCCGGAGAGGCGGTAGGGAGCCGGGCCGAAGCTGACCTCCTCGGCGCGGACGCCGGCTGGCAACGGGCTCTGGGCGGCCGCCGGCGGCTCGGGCCGGCGGAGGTAGAACCCGGTCACCTCGTGGGTGTGGGTGTTGACGCTGATCGTCGCCCGCAGCGCTCCGGAGGCGAAGGCGAGGTCGGCCAGGCAGACGTCGTTGCCCTCGCGGGGAGTGACCGAGGCCAGGCTCCAGCGCTGGAGCGGCCCCAGGGAGTCGAGGACCTGTCTCCACACCTCGCGCAGACGCGTTGGCGGCAGCGCCGAGCGCAGCGCCGGCTCGAAGCGCTCGCCGGCCGCCTCCACGTCGTCCCGCTGGAGCGCGGAGAGGAGGTCGGCGCAGCGCGACTCGCTGCTGAAGGAGGCAGCTGCCCCGCCGTCCCCCTGGACGAGGGGTGCGGCGCAGAGCAGCAGGGCGAGTCGAGCGAGCGGCACCATCGGCGGAATCTGCCGAGGTGGGATTTCCGCCCCGGCGGTTCGGGAGGACAGTCACTGCCGCTGATTGTTGCCGCGCGGTGCGGCTTGCGACAGCCTGCCCACCCGGGCCAACCTCCGCCGCCGGGCGCAATGTTCACTGTCCGGACAGCGACCATCGCCGACGCCGAGGCCCTGGCCGAGCTCGGGGCGCGGACGTTCCGCGAGACCTTCGCCCAGGACAACACGCCGGAGGACATGGCCCGCTACCTGGCCGAGCACTTCGGCGGCGGCCTGCAGCGCGCCGAGCTCGAGGACGCGGCGGTGGTGTTCCTCCTCCTCCTGGCCGAGTCGGCTCCGGCCGGCTACGTGAAGCTGCGTACCGGACCGCCGGGACCCCGGGGCAAGCGCCCTCTGGAGATCTGCCGCTTCTACGTCGACCGGATGTGGCACGGCTCGGGCGCCGCGGTCCGCCTCATGGAGGCCATCCACGAGCTCGCCGCGCACGAGGGGCACGACGCCCTGTGGCTGGCGGTGTGGGAGCACAACGCCCGCGCCATTCGCTTCTACGAGAAGCACGGCTTCGCCCGTGTCGGCGAGCAGCCCTTCCAGCTCGGCGCCGACGTCCAGACCGACTGGGTGATGGCCCGTCCGGTCGCCTAGCGCGGGGGTGGGGCTGCGCTCTCCCGACGCGCCGTGCGGCGCTCGAACTCGGAGACGAAGCGCGCGGCGAGGAAGGCGGCCAGGGCGAGGAGTGCGTACGAGCCGAAGTCCAGGGCACGCGTCGCCGCCGGGTGGGTGCCCGGGCCGGTCAGCCCACCGCGGAGCACCACGCCCGCGCTCCCCAGGGCGGTCGCGGCGAGGATGAGGCCCCACCACAGACCGAGGAGCGGGCGCCGGTCGGCCGGATGCACCGGTTCGGCGACCAGCAGATCCCGGATCTGCCGGTAGGGAAGGAGCAGGCTGACCACCGGCACGAACCACACCCCCACCGCCCAGCCGGGAGACGTCTCGGCGCCGAACCACCGCTGCCGGCGCTTGGCCCGGTAGAGCCACATCAGGAAGCTGGTGGCGGTGGCCACGCCCACCGGCAGGCAGAGACAGGCGAACCCGACGAACGCCGCCTGCAGGGGAGTGATCGGCTCGCCGGAGAGGGGATCCAGCTCGACGGGCGCGCTGGTCGCCCAGGAGACGAGCATCAGCGCCGCGGCCAGGCCGAAGACGGCGCCGCTCAGGACGAGGAGCGCGGCGGCCCAGCGCCCGCGCTCGGCGCTGGAGGGCAGGAGCTCGGCGACCGGGACGGCGCTCTCGCGCATCTCGCCTCCCTGGTCAGGTCCGGCCGAGGTCGATGAACCCGCGCTCCGGGTCGGTGTCCAGGAGCTTGAGCCGCACCCGGTCTCCCACGTCCAGGCCCCGTTCCCCGCGCACCACCCGGCCCTCGGCGGGCGGGGCGAGGAGGCGGGCGAAGGTTCCCTTCTCCGACACGCCGGTGACGATGCCGTCGAAGACCTGGCCAATCCTCCCCCGGAGGAGGAGCGCGGCGGCCATCTTGCGCACCAGTCGCTCCACCCGCCGGGCCCCGTCCTCCATCTGGGTGCAGTGCGCGGAGACGGACTCCAGCTCGGCGTCGGCGTAGGGGGGCGCCTCGTTGGCCAGCGTGGCCTTCACCAGGCGCTGGGTGACCAGGTCCGCGTAGCGCCGGTTGGGCGCGGTGGAGTGGGTGTAGTCCTGGACGGCGAGCCCGAAGTGGCCGGCACGTGGGGCGCCGGCCGCCTGGAGGACGTACTCGCCCGGGCCGAGCAGCTTGACCACCGACAGGGACAGGTCGGGGAAGCGCAGCGGGTCCCGCTTCCGCTGGTCGAGGAGGAAGCGCTCCAGGGCGGCCGGATCCGGAGCGTCGGGAAGGGAGGTGTGGAGCCCGCGCGCCAGCTCGACGATGCGGTCCCACCGCCGCGGCACCTTGACCACCCGGGCGATGGAGGAGCGGCGATGCGCGGCGAGGAAGCGCGCCATCACCCCGTTGGCGGCGATCATCAGATCCTCGATCAGCTCCCGGGAGCGGCTCTTCTCCAATACTTGCAGATCGACGACGTCTCCGTCGGCCATCACCGGGCGGGCCTCGATGGTCTCGAGGTCCAGGGCGCCCTGCTCCACCCGGCGCTCCCGGAGCGCCTGGGTCGCCGCTTCCTGAAGCTCGAGCTGCTCGCGGAGCCCGGCCACCCGCTCCACCCGTTCCGGGACCGGCTCCTTCCCCTGGAGCCACCCGGCCAGGGAGGGGTAGGCCAGCTTGGCGTGGTTTCTCACCAGCGCGCGCGAGACCCGTTCCTCGTCGAGCGTCCCGTCCGGGTGGACCCGGAAGCCCACCACCACCGCCAGCCGATCCGCGTCCTGCATGAGCGAGGTGCGTTCGTAGCTGAGCGCCTCGGGGAGCATGGTGAAGACCGTCACCCCGGTGTAGACGGAGGTGGTGTTGTTCCGGGCGTGGGAATCGGTCGCCCCGCCGGCGGGGACACTGGCGTCGACGTCGGCGATGCCCACCCGGATCCGGATCCGTCCCTCGGGGAGCGCCTCGGCCACCTCGATCTGGTCGAGGTCGAGCGATTCGTCGTTGTCGATGGAGGACCAGAGAAGGCCGCGCAGATCCTCGACCCCGTCCGGCACCGCCGGCTGGCCGAGACCGGCCACCTCGGCCCGGACCGCGGGCGCGAACTCGGAAAGGAACCCGCGCTCGCGCATCGCGGCGCGCGCGTGGGCAAGCAGGTCGAAGCCGCCGGTCCGGTGTCCGCTCATGGAAGCGTCCGCGGAAGCGGAGCATTCCCGACCCCGGACCGCCGACGCCAGAGGAGCACCACGAGGGGCGCCAGCGCCATGGCCAGCTGCGGCAGGAGGGTGAGCAGGTCCGGGTAGACGCCGAGCACGTCGAGGCGCGGGCCGGGGCCGGGCAGCAGCGGCAGCGCCCCCACCTCCTGGAGCGAGTGGAGCCCCTGGCCGAGGAGCACCACTGCCGTGGCATAGAGGAGCCAGGTGGAGACGGTGAAGAGCGGCTTCATCGGCAGGACGAAGCCCACCCGCCGGACGACGAGCACCAGGACGACCATCACCGCCACCCCGGCGCCCGCCCCGGCCACCGCGCCTCGGGGGGAGTCGATGGACAGGCCCTGGAGGAAGATGGCCGTCTCGAAGCTCTCCCGGAAGAGGGCGGTGAAGGCGATGGCGAACAGCCCGACGGAGCTTCCCCGCCCGAGGGCGCCCTCCAGCCGGCCGCGGAGCTCGCCCATGTAGCGACGGAAATGCGCCCGGGCATTGAGCCACAGCGCCGCGTAGACGAGCATCCCGCTGGCCACGAGCGCGCCCACTCCCTCCATCAGCTCGCGGTTTCCGCCGGCCAGCAGCTGCCGGCCGAAGACGAAGCACAGCGCCCCGGCCACCAGCGCCGTCAGCCAGCCGGCGTGCACCACCCGGGCCTGGTCGCTCCGCTCCATCTTCTTCAACACCGCGAGGAGCGCGGCGATGACGATCACCACCTCGAAGCCTTCGCGCACCACGACCAGCAGCGCGAGCCAGAACACGGTGGTCACCTCGCCGGAGCCGGGCCGGGCCGGGGCGGCATCCTCGAGCAGGGCCCGGAGCGCGCGCAGCTCGGCCGCGAAGCGAGGGTCCTTGCGCTCGGCGGCCAGCCGTGCCCGGAGCATCCCCGCCTCGAACTCTTGGACCAGGCCCGGATGGCGCGCGCGGAGCGAGGGCTCGATGGGCTCGAAGTCGCGGAGGTAGGTGTCGATCAGCATCTGGCGCGCGGCGGTGAGGTCGCCGCCCGCCGCCAGCCGGAGCGCCTGGTCGATCCCGGCGAAGGTGGCGGTCAGGGCCTGGTCCTCGTCGGTGCCGGGCATCACCTGCCGCAGGCAGGCCACCTCGGCCGGCCCGAAGCGCGCGGCGAGCTGGGCATCGGTGGAGCCGGCCAGCACCTCGAGCGAGGCGCGGGGCGGGACATGGTCACAGGGCGGCTTCCCGACGGTGAGGAGGTGGAAGGCGAGGGCCCAGCGCTCCTGCTCGGTGAGGGTGGGGAAGGAGGGCATGGCCGTCCCCTCCACGCCCAGGGCGAGCAGGTGGAAGGCGCGGAAGGGGGAGTAGCCGCCCATCCGGTCCGCAGCGCGGAGGTCGGCCGGTCGGGGCCGGAGCCCGGCGGCCACCGGCGTGTCGCCGCTGCCGTCCGCTCCGTGGCAGGCGGCGCACGATTCCTGGAAGAGCCGGCTGCCCTGGGCCAGGTCGGGCGGGGCGCGCGGGCTTCGCTGGAGCCCGCCGGCGCGGGCCACGTCATCGGCCAGCGAGAGGCAGTCTTCTGCCACCCCGTCTGGATCCACGCCGCGCTCGATGCGCGCCACCACCTCCGCGAGGCGGGCCCGGAAGGGGAGGCCGGGCTCGCCCAGCTCGGCCACCGCCGCTTGCGCCTCGGCGGCCAGGCCCCGCTGCTCGGCGAGCTCGCCGGCGTCGCCGCCCCTCACCGCTGCTGGATAGTCCGAGGAGAGGTATTGAAGGATGCCCACCGCGCGCTGCCAGGCGCTGGCCTCGGGAGCCCCCTCGGGAAGCGCTCCGGCCAGGAGCAGGGACAGCGCGAGCAGCGAGCCAGACATCTTGGAAGTCCGCGAAATCAGGCCTGGAAGGGCCGACTGGAGAGAATGAGAATCAATATCATGGCACGAGACGCGGGGCCACGGCCGCCCGGCGGGGGTGGCCGGCCCGGTGTAGAGGTGAGTGGCCGATGACGACGCTCGCCTTTCACTCCCCGCCCCCCTCGGTGAAGCTGACCAACGGGTTCGTCGAGGCCTTCGACAACTCGGTGGCCACGGCGCGGACCTGCTACGCGCCGCGGGTCATCACCCCCGAGGACGTGCGCAAGGACGAGAAGTCACGCGCGCTCCGGGACCGCATCGCCCGGGAGACCTACCAGGCCGGGCACCACACCACCCTCCAGCACGCCACCTTCCAGTTCGCCATCGAGAACGTGACCCGGCAGTGCCTGTGGAGCTTCCTGCACAGCCACCCCTTCTACAATTCGGAGCAGGTCAGCCAGCGCTACGTGGCGGTGAAGCCGGACCGGGTGGTGGTGCCGGCGCTGGAGGAGCCGCTGGAGGCCCTCTACCGCTCCACGGTGCGCGCCCAGATGGACGCCTACCTGAGGCTCTCGGAGCTGCTCCTCCCGCGGGCGGAGCGGGAGTTCTTCCGCATCTTCCCCGGGCGCCGGGGGACGAGGGAGAAGTGGGCCTCCACCCTGGCCAAGCGCACCCAGGAGGTGGCGCGCTACGCGTTGCCGGTGGGGACGTTCGCCCACCTCTACCACACCGTGTCCGGCCTCACCCTGCACCGCTACCACCGGCTGGTGAACGCCTCCGACGTCCCCTCCGAGGCGCGGGTGCTGGTGGAGGCGATGGTGGCCGAGGTGGAGCGGATCGACCCCCTCTTCTTCCGGGACATCGAGGACCCCATCCCGCTCGAGGAGACGCACGAGGCGCGCACCCTCGGCGCGCGCAGCCTGGGCGTGGGCGACGCCCCGTCCCGGATGCACCGGAGCGAGTTCGACCGCGAGCTGGGCGGCCGGGTGAGCCTCCTCGTCGACTGGAGCGCGCGCGGCGAGCAGGCGGTGGCCCAGGGGGTTCGAAGCGTCCTCGGCCTTCCCAAGGCGGCCCTCTCCGACGCCGAGGCGCTGGAGCGCGTGCTCTCCCCCCGGCAGAACCCCTACCTCGGGGAGGCCCTCGTTCTCACCACCCACGGCAAGCTCACCCGGGCGCTGGTGCACTCGAGCTACACCTTCCAGAAGAAGCTCAGCCACACCGCGGACAGCCAGGACCAGCGGCACCGGATGACGCCGGGGAGCCGGCCTGTGCTCTCCGCCCACTTCCTCGCCGGAGAGCCGGACGTCGTCGTCCCGGCCCTCCTCGCCGAGGTGCCCGAGGCGCTCGACCTGTTCCACGCCACCTGCGCCCGTGCCTGGCGGACCATCGAGCAGCTGCTCGATGCCGGCGTCCCGGCCGAGGCCGCGCTCTACCTCTTGCCCAACGCCTTTCCCATCCGCTTCCTGGAGTCCGGGGAGCTGCTCCACCTCCACCACAAGTGGGTGCACCGGCTCTGCTACACCGCCCAGGAGGAGATCTGGCGGGCCTCGCTCGAGGAGGTGGAGCAGGTGCGCACCGTCCACCCGCTCGTCGCCCGGCACCTGGCGCCGCCCTGCACGCTTCGCCGGGAGGCGGGCGTGACCCCTTTCTGTCCGGAAGGCCCGCGCTTCTGTGGCCTGCCGGTGTGGAAGATGGAGCTTCGGGAGTTCCAGCGCCTCCTCTAGAGTGGGCGGCGCCCGGCCCCGGTGCATGGCCCTCTTGCTCCTTCTCGCCACCGCGGTGCTCGGCGATGTCCCAGCGCCGCCTGCGCCGGAAGCTCGCCCGCCGGCCGAGGCCTGGTCCGACTTCCCCGGCCTTCCCATCTTCGGGTCGATGAATCCGCTGGAGTACACGCGGAGCGCCCTCTTCTCGCCGCCCATTCTTCGCCCGGCGAGCAGCTGGGCCTTCTCCCTCCAGTTCGACTACGCCAGCGCCATCGAGCTCTACGGGAACGATCCCAACTCGGTGCTCCTCGACGCCGAGCTCGGCCACCTCACCTTCACCGCCACCTTCCGGGTCACGCCGGCCGTGTTCCTCCTCGTGCAGGGCGGCGTCCAGGGCGCGTATCGCGGCTTCCTGGACAAGCCTCTCGACTGGTACCACTCGCTGCTCGGCATCTCGTACCAGGCCCGGGAGCTGCGGCCGACGAACAAGTTCGGGTACTACTTCCAGAGCGGCTCGACCCGGGAGACGTACAAGCCCGTCGACCTGACGCTGCTCGACACCCGCCTCGGCGTGGGCTTCATGCTCAGCGACGAGCTCCAGCTCCTGGCCACGCTGGTCGTCCCCACCGCCTGGTTCGACGGCTACGCCGCGCACACGCTTCAGGTCGGAGCCATCCTCACCTGGCAGCGGCCGCTCTGGTCCTGGCTCCTCTTCCAGGGGACGCTGGGGGTGGGCGCCACGCCGCGCACCGACGGGCTGCTCGGGCCGTACCAGAACCTGGTCTTCCTCTCCGCTTCGGCGGGAGGCCGGGCCCGGCTCTCGCAGCACAACTACCTCTACCTGAACTTCTTCTTCCAGACGCCCATCTACTCCGGCACCGGGGACCCCGCCCTGGACTACGTCGAGGGGTCGCTCGATTTCGGGTACCTGTTCCGCACCGACTCGGGCTGGGAGTTCTCGGTGGGGATGACCGAGGATCCGGTCGCCGCCGGACCGGCGCTGGACATCATCTTCCGCTTCGGGGTGCGCCACGGCTTCTAGAGAGGCCGTCCTCTCACTCCGGGGCTCACGCCCGTGCCGCGCGGCCCTCCAGCCAGGGGGCGAGCGTCCGCCAGGCCGTGCCCAGGAGCACCAGCGTCCCGCCCGCCAGGGCCCAGGGGCCGGGGCGCTCGCCGGCGAGGAGGAAGGTCCACACCGGGTTGAGCACCGGCTCGAGCAGGGCGAGGAGCGAGGCCTCCACCGCCGGCGTGTGCCGCAGCCCCCGGGCGAAGAGGGCGTAGGACAGGCCGAGCTGGAAGACGCCGAGGAAGAGGACGATGGCCAGGTCCCGCGGCGTGGCCGGGGGCCCGGTGAGCGCGGCGGGCAGCGAGGCGGCGCCGGCGATGAGGTTTCCGACCAGCACCGCCGAGGCGTTCCTCCCCCCGAGGCGTCGCAGCCCGAGGATGCACAGGGCGAAGGCCACCCCGCTGGCCAGGGCGACGACGTTTCCCGAGACCTGCCCCGGGGTGAGCTGATCGAGGAAGAAGAGGAGCAGTCCGACGAGGAAGAGCGGGACGGAGAGCAGCTCCCCCCGTGAGGGGCGCTCGCCGAGGAGGAGCGGGCTGAGGAGGAGCACGTAGAGGGGCGCGGTGTCCTGGAGGAAGATGGCGTTGGCCGAGGTGGTGAGCTTGTTGGCCACGGTGAAGAGCACCACCGTCGCTGCGTAGGCCGTCCCCACCGCCCAGGTGCTCCGGGTGGGCCTGGCCCGAGCGCCGGGCAGGAGCAGCCACAGCACCCCGGCCGCCACCAGGGACCGCCCGAGCGAGATCTGCCAGGCGTTCAGCGTGCACAGCTTGATCGCCGCCCCGGCGGTGGACCAGAGCGTGGCCGCCGCCAGGATCAACCAGGGGCCGGAATGCGTCTTGGCATCTTGCGGGGTGGGCACGTGCTGGAGGCCTTCCGGCCGGCCTGCTAGACGGGGAGGGCGTGAAGATCTACACGAAGACCGGCGACGCCGGTGAGACCGGGCTCTTCGGCGGGGGCCGCGTGGCGAAGGACAGCCCGCGCGTGCAGGCCTACGGCGAGGTGGACGAGCTCAACGCGGCGCTCGGGGTGGCGCGGGCGGCCGGCGTCGGAGCGCTGGACGGCCTGTGCCAGAGCCTGCAAGAGCAGCTCTTCACCGTCGGCGCGGTGCTCGCCACCCCGCGGGGCACCAAGGCGGATGCCCACCTTCCCCAGCTGCAGCCGGCGTGGATCGCGGAGATGGAGGCGGCCGTGGATCGCCTCGACGGCGAGCTTCCGAAGATGAGCCACTTCATCCTCCCCGGCGGCACGCCCGGCTCGGCGGCACTCCACCTGGCGCGCACCGTCTGCCGGCGCGCCGAGCGGCGGGTGGTGCCCCTCGTGCGGGAGGGCACGGTGGACGCCCAAGTCCTCGTCTTCCTCAACCGGCTCTCGGACCTGCTCTTCATGATGGCGCGGGCGGTGAACCACCGCGCCGGCGTGGAGGATGTGAAGTGGATCCCGGAGCGGTAGCGGCCGAGGCGCCTCGCCCTGGCCGGACGCCGCTCCCCGCCGCCCGCCTGCGCGAGCTCGGGCTGGGCGCCGGGTTTCACCTTGTGGGCTTCGCCCGGGCCGAGCCCCTCCCGCCCCAGACCCTGGGCGACTGGCTCGCCGCCGGGATGGCGGCGGACATGGACTGGATGGCCGAGCGGGCCGCGGAGCGGCTCGACCCCGGCCTGCTCCTGCCCGGGGCCCGGACCGTCCTCGCCCTCGGCTGCGGTTACCGCGTCGAGGCCGACGATGCGGACGTCTCCCCGGTGGCCGCCTACGCCCGCGGGCGCGACTACCACGCCACGCTGCGCGACCGTCTCCGGGCGCTGCGCCGGGCGATGCGGGCCGAGTTCCCGGGAGTGGCCGACTACGGGTCGGTGGACCACGGGCCGGTGATGGAGAAGGTCTGGGCGGCCCGCGCCGGCCTTGGTTACGTGGCCCGCAACGGCTGCCTGGTCACCCCGCGCTTCGGCTCCTGGGTGGTGCTGGCCGCGCTGATCCTCGACCGCGAGGTCGACGCCTACGGCCCCGGGCCCACCGAGGACCTCTGCAGCCGGTGCCGTCTCTGCGTCGATGCCTGCCCCACCGACGCGCTCGATGGAGCGGGGAGGGTGGACGCGCGCCGCTGTCTCTCCTACCAGACCATCGAGAACGCCGGGGCCGTGCCCGAGCCGCTGCGCACCGCGCTGGAGGGCATCGTCTTCGGCTGCGACATCTGCCAGTCGGTCTGCCCGCTCAACGCCGGCGCGCTTCCCATCGACGATGTCCGGTTCCGCCCCCGCCCGGTCGCGGCGCTCGACGTGCGGGCCCTGGCCGCCCTGTCGCCCGACACCTACCGCGCGCTCGTCCCCGGCACGGCGCTGGCCCGGGCCGGCTACCACGGGCTGCGGCGCAACGCCGCCTACGCGCTCGGAGCCGCCCGCGACGCGGAGGCCCGTCCCATCCTCGAGGCGCTCTCCTCGGACCCCAATCCCGGCGTGAGCGAGGCGGCGCGCTGGGCGCTCGGCCGGCTCGCCCCGTGACCGACCGGGCTCGGCCCACCCCACACCTCGAGCGGGGCGTCGTCGTTTTGATGTCGCTCCACGTCGCGCTCAGCGCGCTCACCTACCTGGCGGCGAAGCGGGGCGTGGCCGAGCTTCCGCCCTTCACCCTCCTCCTCTGGAGGCTGGCGGTGAGCGCCGGCACGTTCGCCGTTCTCCTGGCCACCCTCCCCCGGCCCCGCGTGCCACCCCCGGAGGCGCGCGCCCGGGTGGTGCTCCTCGGCCTCCTCTCCGGCCCGCTCAACCAGGCGCTCTTCCTGGCCGCCATGCAGCGCACCACCGCCGCCCACGGCGCGCTCATCTTCTCTCTCACCCCGCTGGGCGTTTACCTGGTCGAGCTGGCGCGCGGGCGGGAGCGCCCCAGCTGGTCGGCCCTGGCGGGCATCTGCCTGGCGCTGGCCGGCGTGCTGGTGCTGCTCCTCGCCCACGGGCTCGGCGCGCTGTGGGGGCTCTTCGCCGGCGACCTGCTCCTGGTCGGCTCGCTCCTGGCCTGGGTCTTCTACACCACCGAGGGCCGGGTGCTGGTCTCGGCGCACGGGCCCTTCCGGACCAGCGCCTGGTCGAACGTGGCCGGGGCGGGGCTGCTCGTTCCCCTCGCGCCGTGGGCGCTGCATCCCGGGCTGCTCGCGGCGAGCTCGGTGATGGCCAAGGCGAGCGTGGCCTACCTCGGCCTGGGAAGCTCGGTGCTCTCCTACCTCATCTGGTTCGCCGCCCTGGGCCGGACCGATGCCTCGAAGGTGGCGGTGTTCAGCAATCTGCAGCCGGTGGCCACCGCCGTGGCCGCCTGGGCCTTCCTCGGGGAGCGCATCGGCTGGGAGGTGGTGGTCGGCGGAGCGCTGGTCCTGGTGGGCGTTCGCCTCACCCAGGGCGCGGGACGAAAAGCGCTCCCGCCGGGCGCGGCCCACCCGTAGCATGGCTGGCGTGGGCCTCGTCCGTCGCGAGCGTGCGTCGCCCGGCCTGCCGCGCCGGCTCTGGGACCGCTACCTCGAGGTGTCGCTGGCGGATCACGCCGCGCAGCTCGCCTTCGCGCTGCTCTTTGCCGTCTTCGCCTTCCTCATCTTCCTGGTGACGCTGGCCGCCTACCTCCCGCTCCAGCCGGTGGTGGACGCGCTGATGCGGGCGATGAACAACATGCTTCCCACCGAGGTGGCCGAGGTGCTCTCCGGGCACCTGCACCGGCTGGTGCACGAGCCACGGCCGCACCTGCTCGGGCTGGGCCTCGTGGCCGCGGTGTGGAGCGCCTCCCGCGGGGTGGATGCGATGCGGGTCACCCTCAACCGCGCCTACCACGTGTCCGAGCGCCGGTCGTGGTGGAAGGCGCAGCTGGTGAGCCTGGGGGTGACGGTGGCCGCCACGCTGTTCATCGTCCTCGGCCTGTCGGCCATCGTGCTCGGCGGGCGCTTCGGGGTGTGGCTCTTCAGCTGGTTCGGCCTGCGCACCGAGTTCCTGCTCGTCTGGGGCTGGCTGCGCTGGCCGATCACCGCGCTGATGGGGACCTGTGCCATGGCGCTGGCCTACTACGTCCTCCCGGACATCGACGCGCCCTTCCACCTGGTGACCCCCGGCTCGGTGGTGGGGGTGCTGCTCTGGCTGCTCGCCACCTGGGGCGTCTCCCTCTGGACGGCTACCGTGGCCCGGGTGGACCTGGCCTACGGGTCCATCTCAGCGGTGATGGTTCTCTTGATGTGGTTCTACCTCTCGGCGTTCGCCTTCCTCTTCGGAGGCCTGGTCAACGCCGTGCTCGCGCCCGAGGCTCACCAGCGCGCCCCCGAGCCGGCCGGGACGGCCGGTCAGAGGAAGTCCGAGCAGGACGCGTAGTACCCGCAGCGGCAGAGGAGCTTGCATTTCCGCTCCTCCAGCTCCGCCCCGCAGGCGAGGCAGGTCCGCACCAGCCGCTCCGGCGAGGGGGCGGGGAGAGGCCGCTCGCCGCGCGCCGGCTGTGAGCGGGACGGCATCGTCGGCGACTGTGCTCTCTTGGCCACGGCGCCGGGCGAGCGTAACAGTTCGGGCCCACCGCGGCGCCCCCACACCCGGGAAGCGCGGCGCTCGGGCAAAGTGCGGTTCGCCATGGAGCCCATCCGACCCGTCGTTCTCGAGGGGAAGCACGTCCGCCTCGAGCCCCTCGGCCTGCACCACGTCCAGCCTCTGGCCGCGATCGTGGCGCGGCACCGGGAGACCTACCGGCTGACGGCCGTTCCCGCCGACCCCCGGGGAGCCCAGGGCTACGTCGAGTCGGCGCTGGCCCAGGCCCGGGCCGGAACGGCGCTTCCCTTCGCCACCGTGGACCGCGTCCGGGAGGGGGTGGTCGGCTCGACGCGCTTCTGGAACCTCGAGTTCTGGACCTGGGACGACGGACACCCGATGCAGCGCCCGCCCGGCGTGCCGGATGCGGTGGAGATTGGCTACACCTGGCTCGCCCCCGAGGCGCAGCGGACGGCGATCAACACCGAGGCCAAGCTCCTCATGCTCGCCCACGCCTTCGAGCAGTGGGAGGTGCACCGGGTGAATCTGAAGACGGACGTCCGCAATGCCCGGTCCCGGGCGGCCATCGAGCGGCTCGGAGCCCGGCTGGACGGCATCCTCCGCGCCGCCGTGCCGGCCGCGGACGGCGGCATCCGCGACACGGCGCTCTACTCCCTCCTCGCCCGGGAGTGGCCCGAAGCGCGAGATCGCCTCCGGGCCAGGCTCGCCCGGGGCTGAGGGGAGCGGCCTCCCGGCTACCTGAGCCGGCTCTCCGCCGCCGCCCAGTCGATGTTGGCGAAGTAGGCGTCGACGTACTTGCCGCGCTCGTTGGCCTTGTAGTCCGGCACGAAGGCGTGCTCCCAGGCGTCCATGACCAGGATCGGCCGGAAGCCGGCCGGGTTGCCCTCCTCGTGGAGGCTCACCCAGTGGTTGGAGAGCCAGCCGTTCTCCGGGTTCTGGTAGGTGATCGCCCAGCCCACGCCGGGCATGGTGGCGATGGCCCGGAAGTCGGCGAGCCAGATGTCGTAGCTGCCGAAGCGGGACTCGAGCGCCGCCTTGAGCTTGCCGCTCGCACCGGCGCCGGTTCCCCCCGGCTTGAGGTTCCCGAAGTAGTACTCGTGGAGGACCATGCCGTTGTACTCGAAGCCCATCCGGCGGGTCATCTCCGCGTAGGCCGGGTTGGTGCCGGCCGCCTGCCCCTCCTTGGCCATCCCGTAGAGGGTCTCGGTGAGCTTGTTGGTGCGGTTGACGTAGCCCTCGTAGAGCTTGAAGTGCGTCTCCAGCACGCCGTCGCTGATGCCCTTCAGCCCCTTGAGGTGGGCGAAGCTCTTCGGCGTGTACTTCTTCGGCTCCTCGGCCATGGTATGCCTCCTGTCGGTGGGCAAGGCTTAATCCCTCCGCCGCGCGTTGGCGACCCCCATGCCCGAGCTTCCAGAGGTGGAGATCGCCCGCCGCAACCTCGGCCGTTGGCTGGCAAACGCCGGCGTCGTCGGAGCCGAGGCGGACCGGTCGCGCATCTTCCGGGGGAGCGAGCGGGCTGCCTTCGAGCGCATCCGGGGGCGGCTGGTCTTCGCCCGCCGTCGCGGAAAGACGCTGCTCCTCGGCTTCGAGGGCAACCGAGGGTTCACCTCCCATCTGGGGATGACCGGCAAGTGGGTGCGCCGGCCGCCCGGCCGCGCCGAGCCCTACAGCCGGGCGCGCCTCCTGCTCGAGGACGGGTCGGTGCTCCACTACCGCGATCCACGGCTCTTCGGCCGCATCGAGCCGGCGGCGGCCGACGCCCTGGAGCAGCTCCCCGCGGTGCGGGAGCTGGGGCTGGATCCGCTCCTCGATGGCGTCGAAGGAAAGGCGCTGGCGCGGGCGCTCGGCCGCTCCCGCGTCGCGGTCAAGGTGGCGCTCCTCGACCAGCGGCGCGTCGCCGGCCTGGGGAACATCCACGCCGCCGAGGCCCTGTGGCGGGCGAAGATCTCGCCGCTCCGCCCGGCGCGGAGCCTCTCCCCCGCCGAATGGCAGAGGCTGTCCCGGGCCATCGCCGCCGGCATCCGCTACGCCATCGGCCAGGAGCAGGCCGAGGAGGTGGCCTACGTGGAGGAGCCGGGGACGGCGAACCCCTTCCGCGTCTACGGGCGGGCGGGGAAGCCCTGCCCGCGCTGCCGGACCCCGGTGCGGTCCGTGCGCCAGGCCGGCCGTTCGACGTATTTCTGCCCCCGCTGCCAGCCGGCGAGGAGGAGGCGACGACCATGAAGGCGAAGGGATTGGATCACGTGGCCATCGTGGTGCGGGACCTCGAGGCGGCGATCCGGCTCTACCGGGACACCCTCGGTCTGGAGCTGGCCGCAGTCGAGGAGGTCCCGGAGCAGGCGGTGCGCACCGCCATCTTCGGGAAGGGGATGGGTCGGGTGGAGCTCATCTCCCCGACCACGCCCGACTCCGGGGTGGCCAGGTTCCTCGACAAGCGCGGCGAGGGGCTGCACCACGTGTGCATCGAGGTGGAGGACCTGGAATCGGCCCTGGCCGCGCTCCGGGCCGCGGGCGCCCCGCTCATCGACGACGCGCCACGGCCGGGTGCCGGCGGCGCGCGCGTGGCCTTCGTGCACCCCCGGGGAATGCGAGGGGTGCTCACCGAGTTGCGCGAGGGACCGAAGCGCTAGGGAAGGGGACCACCATCCGCCAAGAAGCGGAAGCAGAACGAGCCCACCGCGTTCGTCGCCGGGTTGCTGCCGTCGACGCACTTGTCGTACTTGCCCGGGCAATCGCTGTTGTCGTTGCAGGGGATGGCGCAGAAGCAGCCATTGTCGCGACACCGGCAATCGAGCCCGGTGTCGCAGGATGCCTCGACGGCGTAGACGGTGCAGGCGTCGCCGTAGGAGCCCGTCGTGCTGCTGCAGGCCGCAGCCAGCGCAACCGCGGCGATGCCGAGCAGCCCCGCCGTCAGCGTGCGGAATGTGCCTTTCATGGTGCTCAAGGCTACCTCGGAATCGCGCCCCCGGCGCGGGTCGCCGTCGTTGACACACCCGGAGGTGGTGGCTTTACTCGCGCGCCTTTCGGCTCAGGTCTGGAGATCCGCACGTGAAGGCTCCCATCCTGGCAGCGTTGCTGCTCTCCGGCGCCGCCCTCGCACAGGCACCCACCGCGGCGCCCACGTCGGCGCCGGGCACACCTCCCGCCTCGGGAAAGCCGGCCGGCCCGGTGACGCCGGGCGCGGTCGCCCCGAGCCCGCAGCTGGACGACGCGATCCAGCGCGAGATCGACGCCAAGGTGGCGCAGGCGAAGAAGGAGCTCCAGGAGGAGATGCGGGCCCAGCAGGCCACCCAGGCCGCCACCCAGCCGGGCTGGGAGGACGCCACCGTCACCAGCCGGACCAAGCTCCAGCTCTTCGTGGCCCACGGCTACTTCCGCGTCCGGCCCGAGCTGTTCAACTGGTTCGACCTGGGGCAGAGCCCGTTCAACAGCTACTGGCTCTTTCCCGTCCCCGACGGCGGCAATCCCCTGATCAACCCCGGCGGCCACACCACCACCGGGGTCAACATGCGCTTCCGCCTCGAGCCGACGATCAACGTCTCCGAGGAGCTGCGCATCAAGGCCCAGATCGACATGCTCGACAACCTGGTCTGGGGGAGCACGCCGGCCTACGCCTACACCCGCTACCAGGGCACGGACGTGGCCATTCTCTCCGTGGCCGGACAGGTGGCGCCCAGTGGTGGCATCAACGCCGCGCTGGACAGCATCGCCGTGAAGCGGGTGTGGGGCGAGGTCTCCACGCCGGTCGGCCTCCTCAAGTTCGGCCGGATGGGGACCAACTTCGGCCTGGGCATCAACTACAACGACGGGGCCTGCCTGGACTGCGACTTCGAGTCCAACATGGACGCCTTCCAGTTCATCGCCGAGCCGCTGCCCGGCTTCTACGTCATCCCCATGCTCGAGTACGACGTCACCGGGTTGGTCAACGCGCGGTTGCTCGACAACGCCGAGCAGATCGACGTCACCCAGTCGGACAACTCCACTGCCTACCGCATCCAGATCGCCCGTCTGGACACCGAGCAGCAGGCGAAGGCGAAGATCGACTCCGGCGGCACGGTGTTCAACTACGGGCTGGACTTCTCCTACCGGTACCAGAAGTACGAGTACAAGCAGATCAACGCCACCTACACCACGCCGGATCCCTACCAGCCCGGCGCCAGCCTCGAAAACCGGGTGGCGCGGTTCGGCAACCTCTCCATTCCGGACATCTGGCTCAAGGTGGAGAACCGCACCCTTCGGGTGGAGCTGGAGGGCGTCTCCTACCTCGGGCAGTTCAGCGCTCCCATCCTTCCCGGCGGCCTCCCCACCAACGTCTCGGTGGTCCAGTTCGGCGTGGCCGGCGAGGCGGAATACAGGATTCTCAACGGCGCGGTGGGCATCC
>Ga0335085_10006520_pt1 | contig 18372 bp, 17 predicted proteins | sample Lox_Sample_45_FD_206712 | JGI IMG/M metagenome (GOLD analysis project Ga0335085, IMG submission 206712) | Soil microbial communities from Loxahatchee National Wildlife Refuge, Florida, United States - Lox_Sample_4.5 | ecosystem: Environmental > Terrestrial > Soil > Wetlands | place: USA...
AGCGACGGAAAGAAAAAAAGAGGCATTCAGAAAGGCACTTGAGAATATCGCCGGGATTAAGTTTACAGTTATTCAGGAACAATGCAGGCCCTATCGCAGCATGCTTTTACAATCGCCTATGAAAATCTTTTTTCCAGATATATTAAAAGGCATCCGGAAAGAATTGACAAAAGAAGGAAAGCCATTTATAGAACAAACTGAAAGAAATAAGCCTGTTGCAATCCCAAGTGATGAATTGCTTCAGAGCCCTGCATTGCAATAGCGTTTCATCATATTGTATCAGTAAATTTTTTTATTTGGAGATAGCATACTTCACTCCTTCTGTAACTCCTTTCCATTGATCCGTTCGGAAAGGAACTGTGGGGAAACCTTCATTGTTGAATAAATTCGCATCGCCTGCATCATCAGCCCAGGCATAACGCACTTCAATTGGCTCACTGACTGTTTCATTATACACTACCACACGATTCCCATCCATATATGCTTTTGCATAATGAAAATGCTGATCCTTTCCCGCAATTTCAAATCCTTTGATATATCCGTATTTGTCTTTCACCATCAGACCATTGTTTGCATGAGTAAAGGTCAGGATGATCTTATTTCCATCTGTTTTTATGGATTGATATACGGGGCCGCTGTACTCCATCGGTTGTCCATAAACGTTATTCAATGCAATGGCAGCAAGCCTTTTGCCCACATCCTGTTTATCCTTGGGATGAATATCACGGGAATTGCCAATATCGACAGTCACTGCCATCCCTGTATTGGGCAGGGAAAGTGTCATTGTTTGAGCTTCGCGAAGTTCTGCCCAGCCACTTCCATTCTCACTGTTACCATTATTCGCATTAAAGCTGGCCAGCTGAACAAAATAAAAGGGGAAATCTCCTTCGCCCCAATGCTGTCTCCAGTCATTGATCATAAGCGGAAAAGCTTGCCGGTATTCATATGAACGGCCTGCATTGGCTTCTCCCTGATACCAGAGCACTCCACGCATGGAAAATGGAATCAGCGGATTGACCATTGCATTGAAGAGCAGGGTTGGATAACTATTTGGTCCCACTCCTGCATTAGTCCCGGATACAGTAGCAATCTTAAATGACCAGTTCCCTGCCAACGAGTAGACCCTATTCCCAACCGTTAGTTTCATATCAGAACTGTCGCCATAGATTCCACCACCTCCACCGGTATCCTCTACCCTGACGGCAATACTATTTTTCCCTTCTTTCAATACACCTGCCGGAATCGTATAACGGCGGTTTTCATTGTATTGATTTTTCATTCCTCCAACTCTGACACCATTCACATAACTATCATCCGAATCGTCAATCTTTGACAATTCCAGGACACCTGCTTTACCGGCATCCTCTGCGCTAATCATAACTTCTTTTCTGAACCACACAATACCATCCAGGTTTTCAAGTCCCATATGTTGCTGTTCCCATAAACCAGGTAATTTCATGTGTGGCCAGTTATTGTCATTTAAACTTTCATTCTTCCAGTCTTCCGGATTGGCATGATCATCATAAGCACCTGGGATTGCTTTCAGGCTTGCTTCCATTTCATCTTTTTTTTGCTTGGCCAGTGTGGCCAGATCAATTGTGGGCATTGAAGCAATCATGGTTTTGAATTCATCACTTTTTTCAAAAGCGCCCCGGCTGGTCCAGGTTTCGATCATGGTACCACCCCAGGAAGTATTAAGAAGTCCGACAGGAACATGAAGTTTATTATAAAGTTCTCTCGCAAAAAAATATCCGACTGCTGTGAAATCTCCGGCTGTCTCAGGGCTGCATATTTTCCATTCACCACCTGTAATATCTTCGGCTGGCGTGAGACTAACGGTATTGGGGACCTTAAAATGCCGGATCTGAGGATAATTCGCCGCAGCAATCTCCTGTTTATAATTATTGATCTTTCCCCAGCCTTCAATGGGCATCTCCATGTTCGACTGACCCGAACAGATCCACACTTCACCCACTAAAACATTATTGATCGTAACCACAGTTTTTCCAATAACAATAAGCTGATAAGGTCCGCCGGCGGGTTCCGCATCCAGCTTTGTCATCCATTTCCCGTTTTTCTCAGCCTTTAGCTCTTTATTCTGTTTATTGAATTGTATCGTAATCTTCTCCCCTGCATCTGCCCATCCCCATATAGCAATTGGGCGATCGCGCTGCAATACCATATTATCTCCAAATATCTTCGGAAGCTTTGGAACGGCAAATGAATAAAAAAAGAAAAACATGAGTCCGGCTGACAAAATAAGTCTTTTCATATGCGTATATACAAAACAGTTATTAAATATTTTAGTTGACAAACAGAGAAGAAATATTTGAAACCGCAATCGTTGATTTTGGGCCCGGCTTAACAATTAATTGCCCGAAATATGTTTTACTTCAGCTTCATATCCTTAATGATACCATCAATTCTTGCGCCCAATTCATTGCTCATTTTATTAAAGGATGATGCATTATCTAACTTCGTATGAACACTGAAATAGAATTTTATCTTGGGCTCCGTTCCCGAAGGGCGTGCGGAAATTTTGCTTCCGTCGGCTAGTATAAATTGTAACACATTGCTCGCCGGAAGACCGATATCCCAACTTTGTCCTGTTTGCAGATTTTTACCTTTACGCAATTCATAATCGAGCAACTGTACAACAGGCGAACCATTGATGGACGAAGGAGGATTTTTTCTGTATCCTTCCATCATATCTGCAATTTGTTTTTGTCCGTCCATTCCTTTTTTTGTCAGGGAAATCAGCGATTCTTTATAAAATCCATATTGAACATAGAGTTCAATCAATTTTTCAAAAAGTGTTTTGCCGGATTCTTTTTCATAGGCTGCCATTTCACATAATATCGCAACGGCACTGACAGCATCCTTATCCCTGAGTTTTGACCCGATCATCAACCCATAACTTTCTTCACCTCCGATCACATAATTTTCTGTTTTTTCTTTCTCCTTGATGAGTTCAGCAATCCATTTAAAACCAGTCAGCACATTGTAACATTTTATTCCTGACTGTTTCGCAATTTCATCAATCATATCTGTCGTTACAATGGTTTTTATCACCATATCATTTGCCTGGGCAATACCCTTGGCCTTGCGAGCTTCAATCATATAATTAAAGGCCAGTACTGCTGTCTGATTTCCATTCATCAATACCCAATTGCCCTGATCATCTTTAATCCCAATACCTACACGATCTGCATCCGGATCCGTTCCTAACAAAATATCAGCATCGATTTCCTTTGCTTTTTTCAGACCCAGGCTCATGGTTTCTTTTTCCTCCGGATTCGGGTATGCTACTGTTGGAAAATTTCCGTCGGGATTCGCCTGCTCATCCACCACATGCACATTACTGAATCCGAAACGCTGTAATACTTCCGGAACGAGTTTGATACCTGTCCCATGAATCGGCGTATATACAATACAGAGGTTATGTTGCTTTTCAATAATTTCAGGATATACCGATAAGCCCCTGACCATGCTCACATACGCTTCATCGATTTCCTTTCCGATCATGGTAATGAGCGATTCTCCCCCACTCCATTTCACTTCATCCACAGAAGCAATTTTTTCAACTTCGTTAATTACATTAGTATCATGGGGAGGAACCAATTGTCCGCCATCATCCCAATATGCTTTATATCCATTGTATTCTTTCGGATTGTGAGAAGCTGTACAAACAACACCACCCTGGCATCCTAAATGACGAATGGTGAAACTCAATTCAGGAGTAGGCCTCAATGACTGAAATAAAAAAACCCTGATGCCATTCGCGGCAAAAACCTTTGCAGCTGTCTCTGCGAAAAATCTGCTGTTATTACGACTATCATGAGCAATCGCTACTTTCACCTGCTTTCCGGGAAAAGAAAGTTTGAGATAATTCGCATAACCTTGTGTCGCCATTCCAACCGTATATTTATTCATACGATTGGTGCCAACACCCATGATTCCACGCAAACCGCCTGTTCCGAATTCTAGATTGCGATAAAAACTTTCTGTCAGCTCTGCAGGATTTTCTTTTTGTAAGCGGATAATATCATTCTTGGTTTCCTGATCGTAATTTCCGTTTAACCAGGTATTCACTTTGTCCTGGATAGAAGCATCCATATGGATTCCTTTAATTTAAAAAATGAAGATATTGAATTTTGGAAATAATCAAATCATAACTTCATGCTTCAATCAAATATATTGAAGCTGATGTTTGGGTCGAAGCTTCGAAGTCAGATCAGACTTTAGACTTAAGACTTCAGACTCCAGACTTCAAATTTCGATCCATGTTCAGGCCGAAATACATTTTATTAAAAATCGCCTTTGTATTCGCATTTCTTCTTTCACTGATACCGGAAGTGGAGGCGCAGAATAAGTTCCTGACCCCATCTGATCAATATAACCCGGATCGTTTGCGCGGGGTAGTCATTTCTGAAATTGCCGGCGGCCTTGTGGTTTCAGCAGGTCTTTATTTTTTATGGTACAGGAAACATCCGCGTTCCCATTTTCATTTTTTTAATGATAACAATGAATGGCTTCAAATGGATAAAATGGGGCATCTGACCACGGCCTATAATATTGGGGCCATTCAATATGATCTGATGCGTTGGTGCGGTGTGAAAAATGATGCTTCCGTAGCAATCGGATCATTGACAGCAGTCGGCTACATGTCCATCATAGAAATATTGGACGGATTTTCGTCCAAATGGGGTTTTTCAAAGGGAGATATGGTCGCAAATCTTATCGGCACAGCCATATTTGCCGGGCAGCAACTGGGATGGAAAGAACAGAGGATATCCCTGAAATTTTCTTATCACTCCACTATCTATCCTTCCTATTATCCCCAGGAATTGGGCAAGAGTTCTGTTTCCCGAATTCTAAAGGATTATAATGGCCAAACTTATTGGTTATCATTCAATATCAAATCTTTCCTGTCTGCCAAGAACGATTTCCCGAATTGGCTGAACATGAGTGTTGGATATGGTGCAGAAGGCATGATCGGGGCTTCCTCAAACCCTGAAAGCATCAATGGAAAGACAATTCCATCTTTCAACCGGTACCGGCAGTTTTACCTGGCGCCGGATGTGGACCTGATCCGTGTCCCTTCATCCAGCGATTTTTTCAATGCAGCCGCCTATCTCACCAGATTTATCAAATTCCCGGCTCCAACATTGGAATGGAATACATTGAAGAGATGGAAATTTCATCCCGTTTATTTCTAAAAACATGTTATATTGTATTGTTATAACGTTGCCTTCACAAAAAAAGGTAATAAATTTGTTGTTCCTTCCCTATCAAAAAAGTCGTTAGCCCTTCTTCATAACTGGGAGATATGAATAAGTATTTATTGTTACGCAGCAATAAGCAAAGCGGACCTTTCACCCTTGACGAAATTCGTTCAATGGGATTGAAAGCATATGATCTCGTGTGGGTAGAAGGAAAAAGTGCAGCCTGGAGGTATCCCGGAGAAATAGAAGAACTAAAATTGTACGCACCTCCTGTAGAAGAACAACCTTTTGATCGCTTCTTTAAAAAGCCCGTTCAGGAAAATCATTCATTCAATACAATTGCACAATCTCCGGCACAAACAGAAAATCGCCGCAATAATTCTTCACCTGTTGAATCAACCAGTAACGGTCAGACCAATAAATCAGTTTATATAAATATTCCATCGGAAAAAACTTTTGCAGAAGAAAAAAATTTCCGTGAGAATATAGAAACCAGGCAATCCCAGCGTGAAAAAGCTTTACAGGAACCCGCAAGAAAAGAGCCCATACAAATTACTTTTGTCGAATCGTCACCATCCTCAATGGGAGAACCAGTTGGGTTGAAAGAAAATTTCTCACAATCGCTGGATGATATCAAAAAACAATATGCTGAAAAAATTCTTGCGCAGAGAAGAAGAAAGAAGTTTCAATGGCGTCAATACGCGCAACCCGCATTGCTGGTATTGATAATGGGAATGATTTTGGCTGGGGGGATTTTTATTGGTTTATCGATCAACAAGCGGGTAACAATTTCCTCACAGAAAGATGTTGCCAAAGATCAGTTCGCGGTATCAGATCAGCAAAGTTCTTATCCTACCAGAACAATTCCTATATCATCTTCCATCCCGGCCCAACCAAAAGATAAGGGTATCGATAATAATACCAGTGATAATAATATTTCGGATAATTTTACCGGAGATGTTCCTGATAATTCCGTTATAGAAAAGAAAAAAACTAGAATCGTCAAACCTAAACTTACAGATTCTCTGCAGAGCAAAAAAACTGTTCCCGGCAAAACCGATTCGAGTTCTTCCTTCGTTCAAAAAGAAGCAACACAAAAATCAAATATTTTAAACGAAAAAGACGCAATAAAAAATAATATTGAAGATTATGTGACTGTAACCGCCAGCAAATACAATGTCGGTACATTTGGAGGTATTTCTGAGTTACAGATAACTGTTAGTAACAGTTCCCCTTACCCTTTGGATGTGGTTATTGTGGAGGTACAATACATACAGAGTAACAAAAAGACCTTTAAGACGGAAAACATGTATTTCCATAATATCACCGCCGGTTCCGCACTTATGCAGGAAGCACCTAAAAGCCCCCGCGGTGTGAAAGTAAAATACCGCGTAACCGTGATCAATTCGAAGAATAACGGTATCTCTTTCTCTGATATTTAGCCAGGATCTTCAAATTCAAATAACAATTAGATAAAATATTTTTTTTCACATTTTTTCTTCTTGGCATAGTAGTTGAATTCAGAGAAAGCACGTGCCCTCCCTGTTACTCTAACCAGCAACTAAGTTTGCTAAAAATCCAGAGGATTTTTCTTAAAGAAAGTAAATTTTGAATCATGAGAAAGGCATTTCTCGAGTTGATGACTATTGTTTTAATCATAATAATTATCCATACCACAAGGATTTTACGTACGGGTTTTATCAATGGTAAGTTATACCCGGCAAATCAGGCAGAATCCATATTGGCCATCAATGGAAGCGATTCTGTTAGAGCGTTCAGCAAGAATGGCTATTTTGGGATGAAACTAAGGCCTGGAGTTTGGAAAGTTGTTGTTTCGATGAAAACACAGGCCAACAGTGTGGTAAGGGAAAACCTGGAGGTCAACGAGGGCCAAAATATAAACCTGGGAGAAATTAAACTATCAGATTAACAGAGTAAACGAATATAGGGACGGTATCAGTTAAATGATAAAGCGTCGAATCAGTCAGCTCAAAAAGCTGGCTGATTTTTTTTAGATGGTATTGAAATCGCACTGATTCCGGGCTTTTCTAAAGCGCCTAATTTGTGTTATCATTGCTCATGCAAAGAATTTTATTATTTGGTGCAGGAAAATCGGCCACCTGCCTGATTGATTATCTCATTGCTGAATCTCCTATTTATAATTGGGAAATTACGATTGCAGATGCCGATTTAAAGTTAGTGCAGTCGAAAGCGGGACATTCACCGAACGTTAAAGCGATGGCGCTGAATGTGGAGAATATTGAGGAGAGAATAATACTGATCCAAAATGCTGATTTGATTATTTCCCTGTTGCCAGCCCCACTTCATTTTATTATTGCCCGGGACTGCATCGAATTGGGAAAAAATCTATTGACTGCTTCCTATATTGATGAGGTGACAAAAAAATTACAAGACTCCATCAAAGCGAAGGGATTATTTTTTTTATATGAAATGGGCCTCGATCCTGGAATCGATCATATGAGCGCCATGCAATTAATTGATTCCATTAAAAAGAAATCAGGGAGGATCATTTCTTTTAAATCGCATACCGGCGGACTAATATCCCCTGAAAGTGATAATAATCCCTGGCATTATAAAATCAGCTGGAATCCGCGGAATATTGTAAGAGCAGGCGCTGCAGGAGCTTTGTATAAAGAAAACAGTCAAATCAAAAATATTCCTTACGAGAAATTGTTTGAAGATTGCAAGGAAGTCTTCGTAAAAAATGCAGGCAGATTTTCGTATTATCCCAATCGTGATTCTTTAAGTTATATATCTCTTTATAAATTGGAAGAAGCAAAGACTTTTATCCGGACAACTCTCAGGCATCCGGATTTTTGTAAAAACTGGAAATATATCGTCAAAGCCGGATTAACTGATGACAAAAAAAATCTTCAAACAGAAGGACTCAGTCTAAAAAAATGGTCAACACCCATACTTGGTCTGATTAGGAACGATGACAGATTTATGTTTGACTATCTGGGTTTCTTTGATGAGACGCCAACGCCTGCAGCTGCAAAGACATCTGCCGATATTCTTCAAACCCTGCTTGAACAAAAATTAAAAATGTCTGCAGGCGATAAAGATATGATTGTGATGTTGCATGAAATCCAATATGAAATCGGGAAGAGCGCTCAGGAGATCAGGAGCAGTTTGCTTGTAAAGGGTGATGATCATATACGGACTGCGATGGCAAAAACCGTTGGACTTCCACTTGGAATTGCAGCCAAATTAATCCTGCAGGATAAAATAAGGTTAACTGGCTTGCATATTCCAATCCTGCCTGAAATTTATGAACCGGTGATGATGGAATTGGAAGAACGTAATATACGATTCAACGAGGAGGTGATTGACTTTTCCAAAGCTTAAAACTTAGGAAAAGCTATCAATCAACTTCCACATGTAGTGTATTCAGTGTCTTATACTGCATGTCGCGGAATACGACAATATATTTACCCCGCCTCAGGTACAGAAGATAATTTCCCTTACTGGTTGGAATATATGTCTGATCAGCCGGAATCACCTGGCCCGGCCTGGCGCTGAATGATTCAAATTGATAATAAGCCTGAGCCAGAAAAGTATTTTTATTGGATGGCTTTATATATAAAGGCTGACGGCGCCCATTTAAATTCAACCATCCTGGCCTGGAATCTTTATAAATTGTTGGTGGATGAATAACGCAGAGGTCATAAAGATTACTGCTCGTGACATCCACCGGTTGCTCATCAATCAAAGCAATTGAGGGTGAAGTCAGTGAAAATTTCTGAGTGTATGCATCATAAAAAACTTTACCATATGCGAAATCACTTCCTTCCGTCATATTTACCTGGTCAATTGTAAGCGGATCAATGCCGGAGATTTTTTTAAATGCCATTCCCATCGGAATATAATCGTTGCTGATATTCTTTTCAGCGATATGAGCATAACCGCCCAATACCAATATCCTTGCAGTAGAATCTGCAAGAATAATTTTGTAAATATTCAATGCCTGAATTGAATCCCTTTGTGTAGCCGTATGGATATCGGCAGCAGTATCTTCATAAGGCACCAGTCTAAATCCCATATCGATGGCGGTTCTTACTAATTCACCAGCCACAGGTTCTGAACAATAATGACCTGTCAGCGGAGTTAATTTATCCGGTGAACGGTTGGAATAATTATTCAGCATTTCCATTGCGAGATAGCGGAATCCTTTTTTATACATATCATCCAATAAAGCCAGCACAAATGCGCGGTGCTGGGGCTTGTTATGCGCTTCATTGATCATAACCACCTGGTAATTCCTGGCCAGGAAAGAAATATATCTCCTGGCATCGGCATGCTGTACATTTTTAAAGCCCTGGATGACTTTATTGATTTGCCTTCGTGCAACTTCATCTACCACGCTGTCATATCCTTTCTGCAGGTATTCTAACGAGCTCGTATAATCGCCATTACAGGCAAGGGCCTGGCTTAACTCATCGTAATAGCCGGGGATGGAAAGAATTTTTTTGAACCTGTCTTCTTCACGGATCAACTGATATAAAGGATAGAGATAATGCAGATCTGTTCCTTTTATATAATTCACATAATTGAGTGTGGAATCATAGCCCGGAGGCCTGTTTGCTTTCAGGTATTCACGAAGACCCTGCAATTGCCTGTTATCCTGGGCAAAGGAAGCCTGAAGAAAAATTAAAAGAAATGACAATAAAAGGGCTATTAGAATCCGCATGCGGCTGCAATAATATAAAAGTCTTTGTTAGCGAAAGCTTAAAGAAATTTATTAGCCAATTTACGTTTATACCGAGCAAGCTGTATCCAATAAATAATCCAGCAAATAAAACAGGCTAAACAAACAATCAATAGTAAATAAGCCATATAAATTTCAGTTCTTCTAAGAAAAGCTATAATGAAATAAAGGGCGAATAAACAACAATATGCGATACCAATGCCGAAAGTGGGTCGCTTACCGAATTGATTTGCCAGTTCAGACGATGAGATACCAAAAACAGAATCGTCATCCCATGATGAAATTTCGTTTTTAATAGAATGGGCTATCCGCGACACAACAAAGAATTGCCAAATAATATTGAAAAGAGGTATCAGTTGTAACCATACCATCGGTGGATTCATGAGCCTGTTGGCAGGTTGGATCAATTCCAATGTTTTCTGCTGGGCAAGAATAAATAAAACTGCTGGGATAACAAAAGCAAGCAACAATAGAAACTGCATATAATTCGGGTGAGTTTAAATAACATCTATAAAAAAAAGCAATTTCTTTTAAACAAGCAATCGTAAATTCTCTTTTAACTCCTGCACGCCTGTAGTAGCTGGTTTTTCAATAGCTATTAAATTTCGTAAGGCGGAGGTATAAGGAATTTTTTTATCTACAATGAATTTTGGTATCTCCCAATTAGCATAGTTGATTAATCCGGCAGCTGGATATACAACCAGTGAAGTACCTACTACAATAAAAATATCTGCAGTTTGAACAACCATAATCGCTTTTTCAATCATCGGCACAGGTTCTTCAAACCAAACGATATGAGGACGCAATTGTGCCCCGTCCTCTGCCTTATCCCCCAACTGAATATCTCCCCGGATATCATATATCAATTTTTCATTGCGTTCACTGCGCATTTTAAATATTTGTCCGTGCAGGTGTAAAACATCGGTAGATCCGGCACGTTCATGCAAGTCATCAATATTTTGTGTGATAATGCTCACATCAAAATCATTTTCGAGCTCGGCAAGTCCTATATGTGCAGCATTCGGTTTCGCCTCCAATACATTCCGCCGGCGCATATTATAAAAATTCAATACCAGCTCGGGGTCTTTTCGCCATGCTCTCGGTGTAGCTACTTCAGTAACTTCATATCCCTCCCACAATCCATCGCTGTCGCGAAAAGTTTTTAAGCCACTTTCAGCGCTGACGCCTGCACCGGTGAGGACAACAATTTTTTTTCGCGCATCTCGATTCATGATTATATCAGATTAGAAACGGAGATTTATAATAGGCTTAGATGCTGTATTATTAAATATTTTCCTTTGAACAATCAATAATCAAATATTCAATAAGCAATGTCCAATGTAGTCTCTTATGATGCTAAACAGTATCATTGAGCATTGTTTATTGATTGTTGAATATTTCCCCGAAAATAACGACGATAGAGATCAACTCATCCCCGCCAACTCCATAATTGTAGCATATTCTTTGTCCGTCACCGGTTGAACAGATAGTCTTCCGATACGAACAAGGGCCATATTTGCTAAACGTTTGTCCGCTTTAATAATGGACATCGGAACATTTTTTTTCAGTTTTTTGAATGGTTTCAAATCTACAGCCACCCACGCTTCTTCTTTTGTGGTGGGATCATGATAATGTTCTTTTGCAACTTTCGCAATTCCCACAATTTCCAGTCCTTCGTTACTATGATAAAACAAAACCTCATCGCCTGTTTTCATAGACTTCAAATGATTCCTTGCCGCATAATTGCGGACTCCATCCCATCTTGTTTGTTTATCTTTTTCCAATTGTTCCCAACTATAAGCAGAAGGTTCTGATTTGACCAGCCAATAAGCCATAGACTTGAATTTAAAATAAAAAATATCAGTTTAAAAAATCTGCAAAGAAAGTCGGTGCGTATGTGTATTCGTTGTTTACATGTAACGACCGTTCTTTATCTTAAAAGTTAATCTCAAAAATTAAAAAAACAAAAAAATAATTGTATGAAAAGAATTAAAACTTTTACGTGGATACTTATTACAGTTTTCCTTTCAAATATATCGCTTGCACAAAAAATGGAAAAAACGGTTGATGTTGGCGGAGCGCCGATGTATCCTTCCAAGAACATTATTGAAAACGCAATGAATTCAAAAGATCATACCACCCTTGTAGCTGCAGTGAAAGCCGCAGGACTTGTAGAAACTTTAGAAGGAACGGGACCTTTTACTGTATTCGCTCCAACCAATGAGGCTTTCAATTTATTGCCACAGGGAACACTTGAAACCCTGCTCAGGCCGGAAAATAAAACAAAACTTCAGGGGATTCTTACTTATCATGTGGTGGGTGGACGACTCGATTCAAAAGAATTGGCATCGATGATAAAAGCAGGAAATGGAACAGCAGAACTAAAAACAGTATCAGGCGGAAAATTATGGCTGATGATGAAGGGCAATAAAATCATGCTGAAGGATGAAAATGGCGGAGTGGCCACTATAACGATTAAAGATGTATACCAAAGTAATGGTGTAATTCATGTCATCGATCATGTAGTAATGGCAAAAGTTAACCAGCCTTAACACGTATACAAAAAGCCGTAAATCCGGCTTTTTTTCTTTGCACAATACTTTCAAAAAAAAATTTTTTGAAGGAATCTTTTTTTCCTGTTCCCACGTATCATTAATGGTGGGTGAATATTAACCTTATTTATTTCTTTGCGACAGGTTGTTTTAAGGTCAGGACCATCTGCTTGCCAGTGGCAATGTGGGTGGTCTTTTTAGTATGCAGTCTCCAGACTATGGTCTTTGGTTTATTACTACCATCCGCTCGCAAGAACATCAGCAATATGAAATGTTTTTAACTCGTATCCTTTATAGCGGATATATCCATCAAGATGCATCAGGCAGGAAAGATCTGTGGAAATAATATAGTCGGCTCCTGTTTGAATGGCATTGTTTACTTTCTGATCGGCCATGGCTATTGAAATCGCTTCAAATTTAACAGCGAAGGTCCCTCCAAAACCACAACAGGTTTCTACATCATTCATTTCCAGCAGTTCGAGTCCCTTCACCTTCGATAAAAGTTTACGTGGTTCCTGTTTGATTTTACATTCTCTTAAACCTGCGCAGGAATCATGATAAGTAGCTTTTCCCAACAAAGAAGCACCAATATTTTCTGTTTGAAGAACATTCACCAGGAATTCTGAGAATTCGAAAGTCCTTTTTTGAAGATCCTTTACTTCATTGTAATATGATGAGTTGTCAAATAAAGAAGGATAATAATTTCTCACAAAACCTACGCAGGAAGCGCTGGGAGCAACGATATAATCAGCTCCCTCAAAATCCTTAATAAATTTTGTACAGACATCCTTTGCCTCCTCTCTGAAACCAGCATTAAAGGCCGGCTGTCCGCAACAGGTTTGATCGGTATTATATTCAACTGAGCAGCCAAGTTTCTCCAGCACTTTGACCATATTAAAAGCCGTTTCCGGAAAAACCTGATCAACAAAACATGGTATGAATAATTGGATGTTCATGAGATCATTTGTTGTGAAATGTCAGACGTGAGATGTGAAACGTTAGTTGCGAGTAATCTATAATCCAAATTTTAGTTTCACTTTTCACATCTCAGGTTTGATATTTGACCTATCATTTCACATTCTCTCTTTTGTGCAAGGATGCATTCAAAGAAATCATTTTTAAAGCGGTAATTGCCGCCTCTTCGCCTTTATGTCCATGCTTACCGCCAATACGTTCAAGAGCCTGTTGCTGATTATCGACAGTAAGAATACCAAAGATTGTGGGGACCGGCAATGATAAATTCAATTGCTGAATGCCATCAGTAACTCCCTGGCATATATAATCGAAATGAGGTGTATCTCCTCTCAGCACACAACCGAGAGCAATAAATGCATTCGGACGATTGTTCTTATATTTATTTACATTCCAATAAGTATTGACGATAAAAGGAATTTCAAATGCACCGGGTACTGTGATGATATGAATATCTTTCAACCCCTGTTGAACAAGTATTTTCTTACAGCCTTTTTCAAGTTCGTCTACTATATCTGCATTCCATTCAGTTCTGACAATAACAACACAGGCACCCTGAGAATCCAACATGCCTGCATTTGTTTGTAATAATTTACTGTTAGCTACTTCTGCCATGATGATAGTTTCCGGATGAGAAATAAAATGAGATGATCAACCCATTTTACTTTAGGACACCGAGTCTTGCCAGGTATTTATCAATATCGTATCCTCTTTGTGAACTCGGATATTTATCCTTAATGATCTGGTACATTTCAATAGCATCCTTTGTCTTGCCCATACTTTCGTATAAATAACCGGCCCGGAATAAGTATTCGGATGAAAGGAGATCATCTTTATCAAATACAGTTCCGGCTTTTTTGTATTCGGCAATAGCTTCTTCTTTCTTGTTCAATTCTGAATAAGCATCGCCCAGCATTCCATGCGTCCTTGCTTCGAGTTGTAAAGCAGGTGAAGAAAAGTCTTTGAGATATTTGATCGCATTATTATAGTCTCCCAACCTCAGATAGCAGGTGCCCGCATAAAATGCAGCGAGGTTTGCAGATTTTGTACCACCGTATTTTGAAATAATTTTTAAAAACCCTGAATTGATATTATCGCCCTGCAGGGCAAGCTTCACCGAATCCATACGAAAATATTCTTCTGCACGAAACATGGCTTCAGCTGCTTTTTTCTCATTAGGTTCCTGGATCAGATATTTATAACCAAGATAACCGCCTACCACAAGAACAATTATCGCCAAACCATAAGTGGTTTGCTTATTGTATTTACTCCAGAATTGCTGAAACTGTGTAATAAAATTCTTCTCATGCTCAACATGCAAAGGCTTCTTAATTTCTGACATTAGTATGTATTATTTATAATTTATGATTTTCAATACCCGGAAAGGGCGGAGACATTTATATTTTATCCCTTTATTTTTATCAATCAACAATGAAAGGATAATTCTTGTCCATATAAATGTCCTTCAACACTTCACTGTCATCGGGCCAGGGTGATTCTTCTGCAAATTTTACAGCAGCAGCTACCGTATCATTGACTCTTTTATTGATTGCATCAATTTCCTGTTGCGTAGCATATTTTTTTGAAAGGATAGTATTAAAAACCTGTTGAATAGGATCTCTTTGTTTGTATTCTTCCACTTCTTCCTTGGTGCGGTATTTCTGAGGATCGGAAATAGAATGACCTTTATAACGATAGGTTTTAATTTCCAATAAAGTGGGGCCACCGCCTTCTCTTGCTCTTTTTACCGCACGGGCAACACCTTCATGAACTGCTTCAGCGCTCATACCATCGATAGAATCGCCCGGCATTTCGTATGCGTCTGCAAGTTTATAAATATCGACTACATTGGAAGTTCTTTCCACCGAAGTCCCCATGGCATAATTATTATTTTCGCAGATGAATATGGCTGGCAATTTCCAAAGCATAGCCATATTAAATACTTCGTGCAACATGCCCTGTCTGGCTGCACCATCACCAAAAAAAGTCAGTGATACATTATCAGTCCCCTTATATTTTTCTGCGAATGCCAGTCCGGCTCCTGTGCCGATCTGTGCGCCTACAATACCATTTCCTCCGAAGAATTTTACCGCGGAACCAAAAAAATGCATGCTTCCACCTTTTCCTTTAGCTGCTCCTGTTGCCTTACCATATAATTCGGCCATGCAGGCATTTGCGCTGATCCCTTTAGCCAAAGCCAGACCGTGATCACGATAACCGGTCACGAATGGATCTTCAGGACGTGTAGCAGTCATACATCCGGCTGCAATGGCTTCCTGGCCGATATATGCATGAAAAAAGCCGCGGATCTTGCCTTCCATTTTATACTTTTCTTCAGCCATCGATTCAAACTGTCTGATCAGCTGCATCAATTCATACCAGTATAAGTAAGTTTCTTTGGAAAACTTAGAAGTCGTTTCTTTCGTCAACTTTGTGGCCACGTTCATAAAATTTTTAGGTTTTGGCTAACCCGCTTCAGGCGGAAGAAGGCGGGTGCAAAGATAAGGGGTAAAAGGGAATTTTGAATGAAAGATTGGGGGTAAACCAGGGCCGGACACTGGTCCAAAAATACCATAAATAAGTTCAAATTCTCCCTGCGTTCAGCTCCATTCAATCCAGTATCTTGCATCCTATCCGATCATATTTTGCTGCAGCTGAAAACAATATCGCTCGTACAATTCAAAAACTATCAACAGGCTTCTTTTTCCTTTCATGAAAGAATTATCGGTATTCATGGAAATAACGGAGTTGGGAAAACAAATCTCCTGGACGCAATGTATTATTTATGTTTTACCAAAAGCTATTTTTCTAAAAGCGATCAGCAAAATATCCAGCATCACCACAATGGATTTCGGATCGAAGGAGTTTTTGGATTAAATGCGCATGAAGAAAAAGTAGTATGTATTCTTCGTGAAACCGGGAAAAAAGAACTTTCCCTGAATGAAGAAGTTTATGAAAAATTTTCAAAGCATATCGGAAAATTTCCCTGTGTGATCATCAGTCCGGATGATGCACAAATTATCACCGACGGCAGTGAGGAGCGCAGGCGTTTTATGGATGCCCTGCTTTGTCAGCTTGATGCTGTATACCTTCAAAGCCTGATTGAATATAACAGGATCATTCAGCAGCGAAATACAGTTTTGAAATCAATGGCTGAAGGAAAAATAAGTGAAAAAAATTTATTGGATGTATATGATGAACAACTTGCCAGGCGCGGGAAATATATTTATGAGCAAAGAAAATCTTTTCTTTCTGAAGTGCTTCCGCTGGTAAAAAAATATTATACAAGAATCGCAGGCCTGGAAGAACCACTGGATCTATCCTATAACAGTCAATTGACTCATTCATCTTTTGAAAATCTTCTTCAGCAATTCCGGGAAAAAGATTTGTTATGGCAACGTACCAATGCAGGCATTCACAAAGATGATATCGAGACAAGATTAAACGATCAGCCTTTCAAACAATCAGCTTCGCAGGGACAAAGAAAAAGTCTTCTCTTCGCACTGAAACTGGCAGAACATGAAACACTCATGCATGCAAAAGGTTTCGCCCCCATTTTATTATTGGATGACGTATTCGAAAAATTGGATGCGTCACGTATGCATAATCTGCTTCATTGGGTGTGTATTGAGAATAAAGGACAGATATTCATAACTGACACGCATGAAGAAAGAATCAAACAACATGCAGAAACACTCGGTGTGAGTTATCAGCTGGTGGGGTTGTAAAAACAGAAAATAAAATGTGAAGAGTTTTCATATCCCTCTCTTCCCAACAAAACCTATATTTGAATTATGAGCGAATATTCTTTAGGGGATGCCATGCGGCAGTTTCTTAATCAAAGCAGACTGAAAGGATCAATACTTGGCCTCCAAATTACCGATGTATGGGCGCAGATCATGGGAAAGACTATTGCCAGGTATACAGATAAAATTGAAATACACGGACAGACGCTTTATATCACGACAAATGTTGCTCCGTTAAAACAGGAATTACTTTATAAAAAAGAAAAAATCATTGAACTGGTTAATGAAGCCCTGGGAGAAAAACTGATCAAAGAAGTTGTGATCAAATAAAAATTTTCAGCTCATCCTTACTCTCGGATCAATCACTCCATATAGCCAGTCGGCCAGGATATTGATGACAATAAAAAAGGAAGAAGTGATGAGCACCGATCCCATAACAATGGGAAAATCCAGTTTAGACAATGCATCCACTGTTATTTTTCCGATCCCCTTCCATCCAAAAATATATTCCACAAAAAAAGCGCCTGCCAGCAATTCTGCAAACCATCCTGTAATCGCTGTGATGACAGGGTTCAACGCATTCCGCAATGCATGTCTCCAAATCACCTTTCTTTTACTGACTCCTTTCGCATAAGCAGTACGGATATAATCCTGATCCAGCACGTCGAGAAGAGAACCACGGGTAAGCTGTGCAATAATTGACATAGGTCTTATTCCAAGTGTTATGGCCGGAAGTATCAGGTTTTGCAATTTCAACTGGCGTCCTGCAAATGGATCCGTATCAAAAAGACTTCCCGTCATATGCAAGCCTGTATAGCTGCTCAGCACAAACCCAAACAAATAAGCAATTACAATTCCCATAAAAAATGAAGGAGCTGAAATTCCCAATACACTCGTGAAAATTGCAGAAGTATCCAGCCAACTGTCTTTTTTTACTGCAGCTAAAACACCCAGCGAAATCCCAAAAATAGTTGCAATGACCATAGCAGCAACTGCAAGAAGGATGGTTCCCGGAAGAGCTTCCATCAATACATCCCATACCTCTTTTTTAGTCTGATATGATCGACGGAGATAAGGAAATTTTAAAGTCAGTTTTGTATGACCGCCTATAAAAACTCCTTTCAAAGCCCTGGCTTGAATTTCTTCAT
>Ga0335085_10006522_pt1 | contig 18370 bp, 16 predicted proteins | sample Lox_Sample_45_FD_206712 | JGI IMG/M metagenome (GOLD analysis project Ga0335085, IMG submission 206712) | Soil microbial communities from Loxahatchee National Wildlife Refuge, Florida, United States - Lox_Sample_4.5 | ecosystem: Environmental > Terrestrial > Soil > Wetlands | place: USA...
TATTGGTCGCCGACGTCGCGCACTACGCGGGGCTGATCGCCGCCGGCCTCTATCCGAGCCCCGTCGGCATCGCCGACGTAGTGACGAGCACCACGCACAAGACGCTGCGCGGGCCGCGCGGCGGACTGATCCTCGCTGCGGCGCGCCACGAGCGCGCGCTGAACGCGGCGATCTTCCCGGCGCTGCAGGGCGGCCCGCTGATGCACGTCATCGCGGCCAAGGCGGTGGCGCTCGGCGAGGCGCTCAGGCCGGAATTCCGCGACTACCAGGCGCAGGTGCTGAAGAACGCGGCCGCCCTGGCGCGCACGCTGCAGCGGCGCGGGCTGCGCATCGTTTCCGGCCGCACCGAGTGCCACCTCATGCTGGTCGACCTGCGCGCGAAGCGGATCACCGGCAAGGACGCGGAGGATGCGCTCGGTCGCGCGCACATCACGGTCAACAAGAACGCGATCCCGAACGACCCGCAGAAGCCGACGGTGACCTCGGGAATCCGCATCGGCTCGCCCGCGATGACCACGCGCGGCTTCGGCGAGGCCGAGGCGGAGCGGCTCGCGGATCTGATCGCCGACGTGCTCGACGATCCCGCGGGCGATCTCACGCGCGAGCGCGTGGCGCGCGAGGTCAAGGCCCTGTGCGCGCGCTACCCCGTCTACGGCTAGCCGCCGATGCGCTGCCCATTCTGCTCGAGCGAGGACACCCAGGTGGTGGACACGCGCTCGAACCCGGATACCAACGTGATCCGGCGGCGCCGCAAGTGCGCCAAGTGCGACAAGCGCTTCACCACCTACGAGCGGGTGGAGCTGCGCATGCCGCGCCTAGTGAAGAAGGGCGGCGAGCGCACCGAGTTCGACCGCGAGAAGCTCCTGGGGAGCATGAGGGTGGCGCTGCGCAAGCGCCCGGTCGCGACCGAGGAGGTCGATGCCGCCGTCGAGCGCATCGTCGAGCGGCTGCGCGCCCTCGGCGAGCCCGAGGTGCCGACGAGCCGGGTCGGCGACCTCGTGATGCGCGAGCTGGCGAGGCTCGACAAGATCGCCTACATCCGCTTCGCCTCGGTGTACCGCAGCTTCGAGACCCCCGACGACTTCCGCGAGGCGGTCCAGGAGGTCAAGACCAAGAAGCGCCGCAAGTGACCTTCTCCGATGCCGACCGCGCCATGATGGCGCGCGCGCTGGTGCTCGCCGAGAAGGGCCTGTACACGGCGACGCCGAACCCGCGCGTCGGCTGCGTGGTGGCGCAGGGCGGGACGGTGCTGGGAGAGGGCTGGCACGAGAAGGCGGGCGGCCCGCACGCCGAAGTCGTCGCGCTCGAGCGGGCCGGGGCGCGCGCCGCCGGCGCCACCGCCTACGTCACGCTTGAGCCGTGCAGCCACCACGGCCGCACGCCCCCGTGCGCAGATTTGATGCTGTCCCGCGGCATCGAGAGAGTCGTCGCGGCGATGCTCGACCCGAATCCGCAGGCCGGGCGCGGCGGCGAGCGGCTCGCCGCCGCCGGCGTGCGCTTCGAGCACGGCCTGCTGGAGCGCGAGGCACGCGAGCTCAACCTCGGCTTCGTCTCGCGCGTGACGCGCGGCCGGCCCTGGGTGCGCCTCAAGGTCGCCGCGACGCTCGACGGCCGCACCGCGCTCGCAGACGGCCGCAGCCGCTGGATCACCGGGCCCGAGGCGCGGGCCGACGGCCATCGCTGGCGGGCCCGCGCCTGCGCCGTGCTCACCGGCATCGGTACCGTGAAGGCGGACGACCCGCAGCTCACGGTGCGCGAGGTCGAGACGCCGCGCCAGCCGCTGCGCGTGGTCGTCGACTCCCGGCTGGAGATCTCCGACAAGGCGAAGATCCTGCAAGGGGACAGGGCTCTGATCTTTGCCGGCGCTCCCTGCGACCGTCCGCTGAACGCGGAAATCGTGTCCCTGCCGAATCGCGATGGGAAAGTCGAGCTTCGCGCCATGCTCGAGGAGCTCGCGCGACGCGGCATCAACGAGCTGCACGTCGAGGCGGGCTTCCGCCTCAATGGATCGCTGCTGCGCGAGGGCTGCGTCGACGAGCTCCTCATCTACCTGAATCCGAGCCTGCTGGGGGACGAGGCGCAGGCGATCGCGGCGATCCCCGGGGTCGCCGCCCTCGACCGGCGCCTGCGGCTGGAGCTCGTCTCGCTGGAGCGGGTCGGCGGCGACATCCGCGTTCTGGCGAGGCGCGCCTGATGTTCACCGGCATCGTCCAGGCGATCGGCCGCATCGTGTCGGTGCGGCCGTTCGTGATCGACGCCGGGCGCCTGCCGCTGCGCGGCGTCAAGGCCGGCGACTCGGTCTGCGTCCAGGGCTGCTGCCTGACGGTGACGCGCAAGCGCGGCCGCCGGCTCTCGTTCGACGTCTCGCGCGAGACTCTGCGCGTCACGGCCGGCCTCGACCACAGGGGCGAAGTCAACCTCGAGAAATCGCTGGCCTTCGGCGATCCGCTCGGCGGCCATTTCGTCACCGGCCATGTCGACGGGGTAGGAGAGGTGTCGGGCTACGGCCAGGGCGTCCTGAAGGTCCGTGCGCCCACGGCCCTTGCAAAGTACATCGCGCGCAAAGGTTCCGTCACCGTGGACGGCGTGAGCCTCACGGTGAACGCGGTCCGGGGCGCGACGTTCGAGGTCTTCCTCATTCCCCACACCCTGAGGATGACCACCTTGCGGGGCCTCGCGCGCGGCGCCAAGGTCAACCTCGAGGTCGACCTGCTGGCGCGCTACGCTCATCGGCGTCGGACGAGTAGATAAGCCCGACGCACCGCACTCTGGCGGCTGCGCCGAAACGCGTAGGTGTAGTAGAAGCTCGACTTCGCCGCCGCCGGATGGCTGCGCAATGCCAAAAAGTTCACGCATTTGACCTCTCCGGACGTCGCGGCCGCCGGCACGATTTTGCATATCCGCCGATCCGTAGCAGCATTGCCCACGGGGAACGGCGTACGCCATGGGGAACACGCTCAAAGTACTGCTGGTCGAGGATTCGCATCTGGACGCAGAGCTTGCCTTGCGTGAGCTCAAGCGCGCCGGCCTCGATCCCGAGGGGCGCGTGGTGCAGACCGAGCCGGAATTCCTGCGCGCCCTGGAAGAGTTCGGCCCCGAGGTCGTGTTGTCGGACTTCTCGATGCCGCAGTTCGACGGCATGCGCGCCCTCAGACTGCTGCGCGAGGCGCGTCCGGATACGCCGCTCATCTTCGTCTCGGGGACGATCGGCGAGGAGCACGCCATCCGGGCGCTGAAGGATGGCGCAACCGACTACGTCCTCAAGACGAACCTGATCCGCCTGCCGGCCGCGGTCGAGCGCGCGCTGCACGACGTCGCCGTGCTCGCCGAGCGCCGCAGGGTCGAGAAGGAGGCACGCCAGTTCCGCCACGCGATCGACGCTTCGGTCGACTCGATCTACATCACCGATATCGACGCCATGCGGTTCGTCTACGTGAACGACACCGCGTGCCACCGTCTCGGCTACAGCCGGGAGCAGCTGCTGGCGATGGGCCCGCAGGACGTGCTCAAGGCGGGTCGCGACACGCTGCGCCGTGAATACGAGGAGGTCATCGCGGCCGATGAGGCCGGCGTTCGCACGCAGCATCGCTTCGTCGGACGCGACGGCGCGGAAGGCTGGACCGAGATCCACCGCCGCGCGCTGCGCACCGGGGACGGATGGCTGATCGTCACGATCGGGCGGGACGTCAGCGAGCGCAAGAGCGCCGAGGAGGAGCTGCGCCGCTTTCGGCTGGCGCTCGACAACTCGCCCGACATCATTCTCATCATCGACCGGGCGACCATGCGCCACGTCGACGTCAACGACACCGCGTGCGAGCTGCTCGGGTACACGCGCGAGGAGCTGCTGCGGATGGGTCCCGCCGATACGCTGCCAGTGAGCCGCGAGGCGCTGGAGCGCGAGTACGACCGCCTGATCGCGAGCGGCGGCGAATCGGGCGGCATGCACAGCTACTACCGCTGCAAGGACGGCTCGCGGCTGCCGTTCGAGTCGACGCGGCGCGTGCTGCGCTCGGGCGACCGGTGGCTCGTCGTCGCCATCTCGCGCGACATCCGGCAGCGCCTTGCCGCCGAGAGCACGCTACGCGAGGAGCAGGAGAAGACCAAGCGGCTGACGCGCGTGCACGCGGTGCTGTCCGGCATCAACGCGGCGATTGTGCGGATCCGCGACCGCGACGAGCTGCTTCGCGAGGCTTGCCGCGTGGCGATCGACGCCGGGCAGTTTCGCGCCGCCTGGATCGGCCTGGCGAACCCGGCGGCGGGCCGTGTCGATGTGGTAGCGTCCCAGGGGCTGGACGCCGAATACCTGGCGGTGATGCCGTTGAAGCTCGGTGAAGCGGTGTCCGAGGAGCCCGCGCTCGTCGCGCGCGCGCTGCAGGAGCGGCGACCCGTGCTCAGGAACGACATCGCCACCGATCTGCGTCCCGCCCTGCGCGCCAAGGCCGCGGCACGCCGCATGCACTCGCTCGCGATGCTGCCGCTCGTGGTCTCCGGCAAGGCGATCGGCGTACTCGCGCTATATGCGGCGGAGATCGGCTTCTTCGACGCCGACGAGCTGAAGCTGCTGCAGGAGCTCGCGGGCGACATCTCATTCGCCCTCGAGCACATCGAGAAGAGCGAGCGCGCCGACTACCTCGCATACTACGACGAGCTGACCGGCCTCGCCAACCGGCGACTGTTCCTCGAGCGCCTGGAGCGCGCAGCGCACTCGGCGGGCCACGCGCAGCAGAAGCTGGCGGTGATCCTGTTCGACGTCGAGCGCCTGCGGACCGTGAACGAGTCGCTCGGCCGCCAGGCTGGTGACGCGCTGCTGCGCGGGGTCGCGGAGCGGCTGGCGCGCCGAGCCGAGCAGGCCGAGCTCGGCAGGATCAGCGCCGACCACTTCGCCGTCCTGCTTCACGACGTGAAGGGCCGCTCGGAGGTCGCCCGCCGGGTCGCCCAGCTCTGGCACGCCAGTTTCGACCTGCCGTACCGCATCGAGGATCGCGACCTCAACATGTCGGCGCGGGCCGGCATTGCGCTGTTCCCCAACGACGCCGCCGAGGCCGAATCGCTGCTGCGCGGCGCCGAGGCGGCGCTGCGCAAGGCCAAGGCCGGCGGCGAGCACTACGTCTTCTTCGAGCGGGTGCTCACCGAGCGCACCGCGGAGAGGCTCACCCTGGAGAGTGAACTGCGCCAGGCGCTGGCCCGGCGCGAGTTCGTACTCCACTACCAGCCGAAGGTCGACCTGGAGAGCGGGCAGATCGTCGGTGCCGAGGCGCTGATCCGATGGCAGAGCCCGGTGCGCGGCCTGGTGGCGCCGGCGCTATTTATCCGGCTGATGGAGGAGACCGGCCTGATTCTGGAAGCGGGGGCGTGGGCGCTCGCGGCGGCCGTCGCCGACCACGCGCGCTGGCGCGCCATGGGCCTCGCGGCGCCGCGCGTCGCGGTCAACGTCTCGGCGATCCAGCTGCGCAAGCGCGATTTCGTCGACACCGTGCGCGAGGCGATCGGCGCCGGCCCCCCGGGGCTGGATCTGGAGATCACCGAAAGCCTCGTGATGGAGGACATCCAGGGCAATATCGAGAAGCTGAGGGCAATCCGCGCGCTCGGCCTCTCCGTGGCGGTGGACGACTTCGGCACCGGCTACTCGTCGCTCGGCTACCTCGCCAAGCTGCCGGTGCAGGCATTGAAGATCGACCGCTCGTTCATCACCACGATGCTGAGCGAGCCGGACACGATGCTGCTGGTGCAGACCATCATTTCGCTTGCGCAGTCGCTCAAGCTCAAGGTGGTGGCCGAGGGGGTCGACGACCCCGAGCAGGCGAAAATCCTGCGCCTGCTGCGCTGCGACCAGATCCAGGGCTACCTGTTCAGCAGGCCGGTCCCCGCCGACGATTTCGCGGCGCTGCTGCGCGAGGGGAGCCGGCTGAGCTAGAACGCCCCCATCGCGCGCAGCCCCTGCGCGATGCAGTAGAGGCCGCAGACGTTGAGCAGCGTGAACGTCAGCACCGTGCCGAAGAACCGGCCGAAGAACCACTTGCGGGTGAACGACAGCGCGGTGCCGTGCAGGAGCCGGGCCACGACCAGCGTCGCGCCTATGGCGTGGAGCTGCCAGGCCGGAACCCGGTTGTACTCGAGGAACGCCATCATCAGCAGGATCAGCGGCACGTATTCGGCGAAGTTGGCGTGGCCGCGCATGCGGCGCAGGACGATCGGGTCGCCGCCGTCGCCGAGGCTGACGCGGCGGCGCACCGCGACCACCCGGGCGCTCAGGATGAAGAAGAACACGGCCAGCAGGCCGGCGTAGAACGGCGTGACGATCATGGGCTCCCCTTTTCGTTGCCAGGCTTGTCCTGCTCCGGATTGCGCTCGAGAATCACTGCCAGCTCCGCGAGCCCGCTCGGATGCGAGGTGCGCGGGTACGGCGGCTTGGGCCAGCCCCAGAGTGGCGCCGGAAAAAGGGCGCGCATCGCGACGATATCGCAGTGGTAGGGCGGTCCCTCGATCGAGCCCTGCGCGGCCGCGGGCCGCGCGAACTGCATGAAGAGGGCGAAAAGACGCCCGCCGGGCCGCAGCCAGGCGCGCAGGCGGTCGGCGTAGGCGCGCCAGTGGTCGGGATAGAGCGCGCAGAGGCAGGTCTGCTCGTAGACGGCGTCGAACGGCCGGGGCGGGCGCCATTGCAGCGCGTCCGCCTGCACCACCGCGGCGCTAAGGCGGCGGGACTCGAGAAGCGTGCGGGTCCTCGCCACCGCCGCGTCGGCGTAGTCGAGGGCGGTGACCTCGAAGCCGCGCGCGGCGAGCGCGGCGACCTCGTAGCCCGAGCCGCAGCCGGGCACCAGGATCCGGCCGGGCGCGAGCGCACCGGCCTCGAGCCACGCCGCGAGTTGCGGGTTCGGCGCGCCGCGGTCCCACGGCGTGTTGCCGTCGGCGAAGCGCTGCTCCCAGAATTCGCGCGTTGGTCCGGTCATGGCGTACGCCCAAATCTTATATCCTCGGCCGGCTATGGCGGACGCGCTTTCCATCTCTTTCGATCCCGCGCTGCCGGTCAGCCAGCGGCGTGAGGAGATCGCGGCGGCGGTCGCGGCGCACCCGGTGACGGTGGTCTGCGGCGAGACCGGCTCTGGCAAGACGACCCAGATCCCGAAGATCCTGCTTGCGATGGGCCGGGGCGCGCAGCGCGTGATCGGCCACACGCAGCCGCGGCGCATCGCCGCACGCTCGGTGGCGGCGCGCATCGCCGAGGAGCTGAAGACCCCGCTCGGCGGGCTGGTGGGCTACAAGGTGCGCTTCGGCGACCGCGCCGGCCGGGACACGCGCGTCAAGCTCATGACCGACGGCATCCTGCTCGCCGAGACGCAGGGCGATCCGGAGCTCGCCGCATACGACACGATAGTGATCGACGAAGCGCACGAGCGCAGCCTCAACATCGACTTCCTGCTCGGCTACCTCAAACGCCTGCTCGGGCGGCGGCCGGACCTGCGGGTGATCGTGACCTCGGCAACCATCGACGCGGCGAAGTTCGCTCGCCACTTCGGCGGCGCGCCGGTGGTCGAGGTCTCCGGGCGCCTGTACCCGGTCGAGGTGCGCTACCGCCCGGTCGAGGGCGACCGCGAGGACACGACGCGGGAGGAGGAGGAAGCCGCGCTCGCCGACGCCGTCGAGGATCTGGCGAAGAGGCGCGATGGCGACGTGCTGGTGTTCCTTCCCGGCGAGCGCGAGATCCGCGAGGCGGCGGCGACGCTCGCGCAGCGGCGCCTGCGCGCCGAGGTGCTGCCCCTCTACTCGCGCCTCGCCTCGACCGAGCAGGACAAGGTGTTCCGCCCGAGCGGCGCATGCCGCGTGGTGCTCGCCACCAACGTCGCCGAGACCTCGCTCACCGTGCCGCGCATCCGCTACGTGGTGGACACCGGCCTCGCGCGCGTCAAGCGCTACAGCTACCGCAACAAGGTCGAGATGCTGCGCGTGGAGAACATCTCGCGCGCGGCCGCTGCGCAGCGCTCGGGCCGCTGCGGCCGGGTCGCCGATGGCGTCTGCGTGCGGTTGTATTCGGAAGAGGACTTCCGGGGGCGCCCGGAGTTCACCGACCCGGAGGTGCTGCGGTCGTCGCTCGCCGCGGTGATCCTGCGCGCGCTCAGCCTCGGACTGGGCAGGGTGGAGGAGTTTCCGTGGCTCGATCCGCCGCTGCCGCGCGCCGTCGCCGACGGCTACGACCTGCTCGCCGAGCTCGGCGCGGTGGATGAGGCGCAGGTAGGCCCGGGGCCGCATGCCGGCTCCGGGGCGCTCACCGCGGTCGGCCGCGAGCTCGCGCGCCTGCCGCTCGACCCGCGCGTGGCCCGCATGCTCGTTGCCGCGCGCGACGAGGGCTGCCTCGCCCAGATGAGGGTCATCGCCGCCGCGCTGTCGGTGCAGGACCCGCGCGAGCGGCCGCTCGACAAGGCCGCGGCCGCGGACGAGCGCCACGCGCGCTTCGCGCACGAGCGCTCGGACTTCCTTGCGTTCCTGAGGCTCTGGAAGGCGGCGGGCGAGGGGCTGTCGCGCCGCCAGTGCCGCGAGAATTTCCTCTCCTACGCGCGGCTGCGCGAGTGGCGCGACGTGCACGCGCAGCTCGGCGACGCGATCGGCGATCTTGGCTGGAGGGACTCGAGCGCGGATCCGGAAAAGCCCGAAGGCTATCGGGCGATCCACCGCGCGCTGCTCGCCGGCCTGCTCGGCAATGTCGCGGTGCGCGACGAGGAGGACCGCAGCTATACCGGCGCCCGCGGCATCAAGCTGCTTCCGCACCCGGGTTCGGGCACCAAGCGCCCGGGCAAGTGGATCGTGGCGGCGGAGCTGGTGGAGACGACGCGCCTCTTCGCGCGTACCGTGGCGACGATCGACCCGAAGTGGATCGAGGAGCTGGGCGGGCACCTGCTCAAGCGCCACCGCGAGCGCCCCCATTGGGAGAAGACGCGCGCGCAGGTGGTGGCGATCGAACGCGGCACGCTCTACGGGCTGCCGGTATACGGCGACCGGCGCGTGCACTTTGGACCGATCGACCCGAAGCTCTCGCGCCAGATCTTCCTTCGCTCGGCCCTGGTCGAGGGGGACTTCGAGACGCGGGCGCCATTCTTCGCCCACAACCGGCGCCTCGTGCGCGACATCGAGCGCCTGGAGCACAAGTCGCGCCGGCCCGACATCCTGGTGGACGACGAGCTTGTCTACGCGTTCTACGACGCGCGCGTGCCCGAGGGCATCACCCACGGCGCCGACTTCGAGAAATGGCGCCGCGAGGCCGAGCGCGCCGAGCCGAAGCGGCTGTTCCTGCGGCGCGAGGACCTGATGCGCCACCAGGCCGCCGGGATCACCACCGAGAACTTCCCGCACGAGCTCGAGCTCGGGCCGAACCGCCTCGCGCTCGAATACCACTTCGAGCCGCGCTCGCCGAAGGACGGCGTGACGCTGGCGGTCCCGGTCGGGCTGCTCAACCAGATACCCGCGGCGCGATGCGAATGGCTGGTGCCGGGCATGCTGAAGGAGAAGGTCCAGGCGCTCGCCCGCGGCATGCCGCAGCGCCTGCGCCATCGCCTCGGGCCGCTCGCGGATTTCGCCCAGGCCTTCGCTTCGCAGGTACCGCCCTCGGATACGTCCCTCGCCGCGGCGCTCGCCCGCTATATCCGTGCCGAGCACAATCTCGAAGTGCCCGCCGACGCGTTCCGGCCCGACTCGGCGCCTCCCCACCTGCAAATGAACTTCCGCGTGCTGGACGAGAACGGCCGGCAGCTGGGCATGGGGCGCAGCCTCGCGGAACTGAAGCGGGAGCTCGGCCCGAGGACGGAGGCGGCCCTCGAGCGCGAGGCCCCGGCGACCGGCGAGCGCCACACGGGCTGGACCTTTGGCGACCTCGACGAGGTGATCGAGCTGCGGCGCGGCGCGCACACGCTGGTCGGCTACCCGGCGCTGGAGGACGCGGGCGACGGGGTCGCGCTGCAGGTATTCGATTCGCCGGAGCGCGCGCGCGAGGTGCATCGCGTGGGGGTTCGGCGGCTGCTGGCGATCGCGCTGCGCGAGCGTGTGCGCGATATCGAGAAGGGCGCCGCCCGCGACATGGCGCTCGCCGACGTGCGCGCCGACCTCGTGCCGGCGGCGCTCGACCGCGCCTGCCTCGCCGACTCCCTGCCGATGACGCAGCGCGACTTCGTGCAACGCGTCGCCGAGGGGAGGAGCCGCCTGACGCTGGTGGCGCAGGAGCTGCAGCGGCTCGCCGCCGCGGTGCTCGCCGAGCGGGCGCAGGTCGAAAAGCGGATTGCAGCGGCGCAGAAAACCTGGCCGCAGGCAGCCGAGGACGTGCGCCAGCAGTGCGCGCGGCTGCTGGCGCCGGGCTTCCTCGCACGCGTGCCGTGGCCGCGCCTGCAGCATTTCCCGCGCTACCTCAAGGCCGCGGCGATGCGCCTCGACAAGCTGCGCGCCGACCCGCGGCGCGACGCGCAGCGGGCGGCCGAGCTCGCGCCGCTCGAGCAGGCGTGGCGGCGCGAGGTCGCAGCGCGCGCGAAGTCCGGCGCCGTCGGCGCCGAGCTCGAGCAGTTCGGCTGGCTGCTGGAGGAGCTGCGGGTCTCGCTGTTCGCGCAGGAGCTGAAGACGCCGGTGCCGGTATCACCGAAGCGCCTCGCGAAGCTGTGGCAGAGTATGCGCAAATGAAGCGCATCGCCGCGGCGCTCGCCTTCGCCCTCGTCAACCTGCTCCACCCCCGCATGCTGTGGCTGATGGCCTGGCCCCTGCTGACCGCGCTCGGCCTCTGGGGCGCAGTGGTGCTCGTCTTCTGGGCCCAGGCGGTGCTGTGGCTGGCCGACGTGCTGCGGCAATGGATCCAGACCGCGACGGTCTACCTGGCGTGGGACGCCACCGCTACCGCGCTGTTCGTCGCGAAGCTGCTGATCGTGCTCGCGCTGGTGCCTCTCATCCAGCTCACCGCGCTCCTGATCCTCGGCGTTCTCGGCCTGCCGGCGATGGTGGAGTACGTCGCCGCCCGACGCTTCCCGCGGTTGGCGCGGCGGCGCGGCGGCAGCTTCGCGGGCAGCATCTGGAACAGCGTCGTGGCAGTCGTCGGCATGGCGCTGCTCGGCGCGGTGACGCTGCCGCTGTGGATCTTCCCGCCGCTCTGGCCGGCGATCCCGGTAGCGATCATGGGCTGGGCCAACCAGCGCATCCTGCGCTACGACGCGCTCGCCGAGCATGCCGGCGCCGAGGAGATGCGTGACCTGTTCGCCGCCCATGGCGGGGCGCTCTATGCGCTCGGCGTGGCCCTCGCGCTCATCGCCTACGTGCCGCTGATCGGCTTCTTCGCGCCGGTGCTGTTCGGCCTGGCGTTCATCCATTTTCTTCTCGGCGCGCTGGAGGCGTTGCGCGCAGCACCGATCGAGGGCAAGGCGAGCCGCCTATGAGGCGGCCTGCAGCGGCTTGACCGGCAGGTCGAGCCCGCGCACGGTGTCGATCAGCTTGTCGAGCGCGGCCTTGCGGTAAAAGCCGCTGCGCCAGGCGAGCGCGATCCGACGCAGCGGCCTGGGCTCGGAGAACTCCACCGCCTTAACCAGCGGGTTCGCGTACTTCGGCACCAGCGCGGTCGCCGGCAGCACCGTGACGCCGAGCCCCGAGGCCACCATCGAGCGCAGGGTTTCCAGCGAGTTGCCCTGGCGGCCGGGCTCCGGCGGCCGCGAGAACTCTTGGCAGGCATCCAGCACCTGGTCTCGGAAGCAATGCCCGACGGGCAGCAGCAGCAGCTCGCCCGCGTCGAGCTCCTCGACTGCGATCGACTTGCGCCGGGCGAGCGGGTGCTGCGCCGGCGCTGCGACGCGGAACCGTTCCTCGTAGAGCGGCGCGGTCTCTATACCCGGCCCCTCGTAGGGCAGGGCGACGATCACGGCATCGATCTCGCCCGCCTTGAGCATGCGGTCGAGGGTCGCGGTCATGTTCTCCTCGACGTCGAGCGGCATGCCGGGCGCGCTCCTGCGCAGCGCCCGCACCAGCTCGGGCAGCAGGTACGGGGCGACGGTGTGGATGATGCCCAGCCGCAGCACGCCCTTCAGCGGGTCCTGGCGCGCGCGCGCCACCGCCTTGACGCGCTCGGCCTCGGCAAGCGCGCGCCGCGCCTGCGCCACGATCTGTTCCCCCACCGCCGTGAGGAAGACGCCGCGCTTGCCGCGCTCGAACAGCCGCACGCCAAGCTCCTCCTCGAGGTTCTTGATCGAGGCGGACAGGCTCGGCTGGCTGACGAAGCAGCGCTCGGCGGCGCGCCCGAAATGGCGCGACTCCGCGACCGCCACGACGTACCGGAGCTCCGTGAGAGTCATAGGAAGCAGCTATTGCATGGATGCTAACAAAGTATTGGCCTAGAGTGAAGACCCGATCGAGAATGCGCGCATCAATCGTTTTCAGCGATCAATTCAAGGAGAGCCGATGAATCCGCGCCGTGAAGGCATGCCGGTCCCGCAGGTGACGTTCCGCACTCGCGAAGGCCACGAATGGAAGAGCGTTTCGAGCGACCAGATCTTCAAGGGCCGCACCGTGGTGGTGTTCTCGCTGCCCGGGGCGTTTACCCCGACCTGCTCCTCGACCCACCTGCCGCGCTACAACGAACTCGCGCCCGCGTTCTTCGCCAGCGGCGTCGACGCCCTCGCCTGCGTCTCGGTGAACGACGCCTTCGTCATGAACGAGTGGGCCGCCGACCAGGAAAGCGCCAACGTGCAGATGCTGCCCGACGGCAACGGCGAGTTCACCGAGGCGATGGGCATGCTGGTGGACAAGAGCGAGCTTGGCTTCGGCAAGCGCTCCTGGCGCTACTCGATGCTGGTGCGCGACGGCATCATCGAGAAGCTGTTCATCGAGCCGGAGAAGCCGGGCGATCCCTTCGAGGTGTCGGATGCGGACACCATGCTCGCCTACGTCAATCCGAAAGCCAAAAAGCCCGACCAGGTGGCGATCCTCACGCGCGAGGGCTGCAGCTACTGCGCGAAGGCCAAGGCGCTGCTCAAGGAGCGCGGCTACGACTTCGTCGAGGTCTCGCTCGACCACCGCACGCGCGGCCGAGTGCTCGGTGCCATCGCCGGGGCGCAGACCGTGCCCCAGGTCTTCATCAACGGCGAGCGCATCGGCGGCTGGGAGGCGCTGGACAGCTGGGCGAGGAGGGCGGCCTAGCGGTTTGCCCCGCGGCTAGAATCCGGCCTTCGCGATGCGATTCGGAGGCCGGAGTGGCGTTCGGCGCGCTGGTGATCGGCGATGAGATCCTGGTCGGCAAGCGCCAGGACAAGCACCTGTCTTTCCTCATCCAGGCGCTGACGCGCCGCGGCCTGCGGCTGGCCTGGTGCGAGTATCACGGCGACGACCCGGAGCGGCTGACCGCGGCGTTGCGCCGCACGTTCGCCTCCGGCGATATCGTGTTCTCGTTCGGCGGCATCGGCGCCACGCCCGACGACCATACCCGGCAGTGCGCGGCGGCGGCCCTCGGAGTGGGCGTCGCGCTGCACCCGGACGCCGAGCGGGAGATCCGCGGCCGCTTCGGCGGCGAGGCTACGCCGCAACGGCTGAAGATGGGCGAGTTCCCGCTCGGCTCGGAGATCATCCCGAACCCGTTCAACCGCATCCCCGGCTTCGCGCTGCACGAGCACTGGTTCGTGCCCGGCTTTCCGCAGATGGCCTGGCCGATGGCCGAGTGGGTGCTCGACACGAAGTATCCGCACCTGGTCGACCGCGACCGCTGGGCCGAGGGCTCGGTGCTGGTCTACGGGCTTCCCGAATCCGCGGTCGCGCCGCTGATGGAGGAGCTGAACGCCAGGTATTCCGGCCTGAAGGCGTTCAGCCTGCCGAGCATGGGCCAGGGCGGCACGCGCCGCCACATCGAGCTCGGCGTGCGAGGAGCGCCCGCCGAGGTCGGCCCGGCTATGGCGGAGCTGCGCCGGGGCGTGAGCGCGCTCGGCGGCAGCTTCGAGCCGCGCTAGCCGAAAACGAAAAGCCCCGCGCGTGGCGGGGCTCTCCTACTTCCTCTTGCGTGCCGCCCGTGCGGGCGATGCGCGCCGAGCGCTAGTTCGGGCCTTCGCCCGCTTGGCGCTTAGGCGGCCTTTTTTGTCTTGGCGAGGCCCTTCACGGTCTCGGTCGCCGCGGCGACATTGGCTTCGGCAATTTCCGTCGCCTGCTTCGCAACCTTGTTGAAGTTGTCGTACGCCGAGTTGGCCGCGGCGAGCATCTGCTTCACCGCGCTTACCGCGACGTCGGAGCCGGCCGGGGCGTTCTTCGCGGCCTTGTCCAGCATCGACACGAAGTTCTCGTTCCACTCCGCGACGCGGCGCTCGGCGGCCTTGGACAGCTCGCCGTTGGTCTCGGTCGCGACTTCGTAGATGCTCTTCGAATAGGCGATCGCCTTCTCGATCGCCGGCTGGGCGAAGGTGCTCTGCAGGCTGAACAGCTCCTGCACGTCCTTGGCGCCCGCCAGCGCGCGGGCGTTGGCGATGCCGTCCTCGAACGCGGTCTTCACCGCGTTGGCGTTGAGACTGGCGAACTTCTCCAGCGCGGCGAATTGGGTGCTCGCGAGGTTCAGGATCGCCTCCATGTTGGCCTTGTTAGTGGCCTGGATCTGCTCAGGTGTGACGTACATTGCAATCTCCTTGGTCAAATTCGGTTCGGAATTCTTTGGGCGCATTGTGCGCCGCAGCAATGCCAATGTATGACGTAACTACCCATAAGTCAAGTAATTTTTGCGATGCAGCATAAAGTGCTGATGTAACGCACAATTCTTGGGCAGGGATACTTCTGGCGTATGAAGCGGTCCTCGAGAAGCAAGGAAACGCCACGCCGGGGAAAGTTCCGCTTGCGAGAATGCGGCACCCTGGGTTTCTGTCAGTAGATACTTACTTACCAACCAATCGATGACGGTCGAGCACTCCGAGCACGTTCCTCGCAGGCTCTGGCTGGTCCTGGCGGGGCTGACGCTGGTCTGGGGCTTCAACTGGACCGCGATGAAGGTCGCGATCTCGGAGATCGCGCCCCTGACCTTCCGCACCCTGTGCCTCGGCATCGGGGCGGGCGTGCTGTTCGGGTGCCTGCGTGCCAGCCGGCAGCCGCTCGCCGTTCCTCGCGACCAGTGGGGGCGCCTCGTGCTGATCGCGTTCTTCTCGATCACCTGCTGGAACCTGCTGGTGGTATTCGGCCTGCGCCTGATCCCATCGGGCAGGGCCGCGATTCTCGCCTACACGATGCCGGCCTGGGCGATACCGCTGTCCGTCCTGATCCTCGGCGAGCGCATCACCGCCCGCAAGCTCGCCGGACTCGGCCTCGGGATGGCCGGCATGCTGCTGCTCGTCTGGGACGAGTTCGCGCGGCTGCACGGCGCGCCGCTCGGCGCGGCGCTGGTGCTGTGCGCGGCAATCACCTGGGCCGTCGGCACGCTGCTGCAAAAGCGATTCCCGGTGCGCGCGCCGGTCGCCGCCTACACCGCCTGGATCATGCTGCTCGGCGGCGTGCCGATCTATATCGGCGCGCTCCTGCTGGAGGACTTCACGCGCCTCGGCGCCGCGAGTCCGCGGGCGCTGGCCGCGACGGCGTACAATGCGCTGTTCGCGTTCGCCTGGGGGCACTGGGCGTGGATCAGGCTCGCGACCAGCATGTCGGTTACCGCCTTCTCGCTCAGCATGCTGGTGATTCCCGTGGTCGGCGTCTTCAGCGGCATGCTGTTCCTCGGCGAGCGGCCCGGCTGGGCCGAGTACGCCGCGCTCGCCTTCGTCCTCGGATCGCTCGCGACCGTGGTGGCGCCGCAGAGGCCGCCGCGCTAGGCCGTTCCGGGCGGCATCGCCCGGAGCCTCGGCACCCAGGCGGGGTCCCAATGCGCCGCGGCCCATTGCAGCAGCTCCGCCGGCGTCAGCCCTCCGGGTATCTCCGCGCCGAGAAACCGCAGCGCCGGCGCCATGTCGCCCGGCCCGGCTGGCGCGGCGCGCGTCTGCTTCGAGAGCTTCTCGCCGGCCGCGTTCAGCGCCACCGGGACGTGGAGGTAGCGCGGGTTCGGCAAGCCGAGCAGGCGCTGCAGCACGATCTGGCGGGCCGTGGAATCGATCAGGTCGGCGCCGCGCACCACGTCGGTGACGCCCTGCGCGCCGTCGTCCACCACCACCGCCAGCTGGTACGCGAATGCGCCATCGGCCCGCCGCAGCACGAAATCGCCGACGGCCCGCTCGACGCACTGAACCTGTTCACCTTGCACCCGGTCGACGAACCGCACCGGCGCCCCGTCGGTGCGCAGCCGGACCGCACGCAGCGCGCGTCCCGGGGCGAGCCCGCCGCGGCAGGTTCCCGGGTAAACGCGCGCGCCGTCTATGGCGAGGACGGAGTCCTCCAGTTCCCTGCGGCTGCAGGCACAGGGGTACGTGTGCGGCGACAGCTTTGCCAGCGCGTCGCGGTAGCGCGCCAAGCGCCGGCTCTGGAACTCGATCGCGCCGTCCCAGGCGAGGCCGCAGGCTTCGAGCTGCCGCAGGATCGCGTCGGCGGCGCCGTCCACGACCCTCGCCGTATCGAGGTCTTCGACGCGCAGCAGCCACGTTCCGCCTGCGCTGCGTGCGTCCAGCCAGCTAGCGAGCGCCGCGACGAGCGAGCCGAAGTGCAGCGGCCCTGTGGGCGAAGGCGCGAAACGGCCGACGTAGGCCATGCGGATTTGAAGCCTCGGGGATCGCCCCAATATACACTGTCCGTTTCCGCGAGGACGCCATGGCGACGATCGAGCTGAACAAGGATAACTTCGAGCAGACGGTGGACGAGAGCCCGATCGTCATAGTGGACTTCTGGGCGCCTTGGTGCGGCCCGTGCCGCGGCTTCGCGCCGGTGTTCGAGAAGGCGTCGGAGTCGCATCCCGACGTCGTGTTCGCGAAGGTGAATACGGACGAGCAGCAGGAGCTCGCGGGCGCCTTCAACATCCGCTCGATTCCGACCTTGATGTTGTTCCGGGAGAAGGTGATCCTGTTCCAGCAGGCGGGTGCGCTCCCGGGCTCGGCGCTGGAGCAGGTCCTCGAGCAGGCCAAGACGCTCGACATGGCCAAGGTCCACCAGGAGATCGCGCAGCAGCAGGGCGACGCCGGCGGCCCGTCCGGCGCCTGAGGCGGGGCGGCGCATGATCGAGCTTCGCCGCAGCGACGAGCGCGGCCATGCCGACCACGGCTGGCTGAAGTCCTTCCACAGCTTCTCGTTCGCCGACTACCGCGATCCGGCGCACGACGGCTTCGGGCCGCTGCGCGTGATCAACGAGGACCGCATCCAGCCCGGCACCGGCTTCGGCACGCACGGTCATCGCGACATGGAAATCATCAGCTACGTGCTCGAGGGCGAGCTCGCGCACAAGGATTCGATGGGCAACGGCTCGAGCATCGTGCCGGGGGACGTGCAGCGCATGAGCGCGGGGCGCGGCGTGCTGCACAGCGAGTTCAACCACCGCGAGGGCGGCGTCACCCACTTCCTGCAGATCTGGATCGAGCCGCGGGTCCGCGGCATCGCCCCGAGCTACGAGCAGCGGCATTTCGACGCCGCCGCCAAGCGCGGCTGCCTGCGTCTGGTCGCCTCTCCCGATGGCGCCGACGGCTCGGTCACGATGCATCAGGACGCGCGCCTCTACGCGGCGCTGCTCGACGGCGAGGAGCGCGCGACGCATCCGCTGGCGCCGGGGCGGCGAGCCTACGTCCACGTCGCGCGCGGCCGCGTCACGGCGAACGGCGTCGCGCTCGGCGCGGGCGACGCGCTCAAGCTCTCCGGCGAGGCCGGGATCGCGCTGGAGAAGGGCGCCGGCGCAGAGGTGCTGGTCTTCGATCTGCCATGAGCGGCGCGCGCACCGAGAAGGATTCCTTCGGCGCGATCGAGGTCCCGGCGGCGCGCCTCTGGGGCGCGCAGACCGAGCGCAGCCGGCGGTTCTTTCGCATCTCCGGCGAGCGCATGCCGACCGCGGTGGTGCACGCGCTGGCGCTGATCAAGCGCTGCGCGGCGCGGGTCAACGCGTCGCTCGGGCTGCTCGAGGCGAGGAAGGCGGAGGCGATCGTGCGCGCCGCCGACGAGGTGCTCGCCGGGCGGCACGACGACGAGTTCCCGCTGGTGGTGTGGCAAACGGGCTCCGGCACGCAATCGAACATGAATGTGAACGAGGTCCTCGCCAACCGGGCCTCGGAAATCCTGGGAGGCGAGCGCGGGCAGAAGCGGCTGCTGCACCCCAACGACGACGTCAATCTCGGCCAGTCCTCGAACGACGCCTTCCCCACCGCCATGCACATGGCGGCGGCGCGCGCGCTGCACGCCGATGTCCTGCCCGCGCTCGACCGCCTGTGCGCCGCGCTGGCGGCGAAGCGCGACGCCTTCGGCGCGATCGTCAAGATCGGCCGCACGCACCTGCAGGACGCGA
>Ga0335085_10006523_pt1 | contig 18370 bp, 16 predicted proteins | sample Lox_Sample_45_FD_206712 | JGI IMG/M metagenome (GOLD analysis project Ga0335085, IMG submission 206712) | Soil microbial communities from Loxahatchee National Wildlife Refuge, Florida, United States - Lox_Sample_4.5 | ecosystem: Environmental > Terrestrial > Soil > Wetlands | place: USA...
CGTCGCCGCATCGTCGACCGACTTGACCTTGCCTCCGAGTACCGGAGGATGAGCGATTGCGGCATAGAGCATGCCATCGACGCGGATGTCCATCCCAAACAACGGCTTACCCGCACACACATCCGTCACGTCGTAACCGGCTGCGGGTTTTCCGATGTAGCGCCACTGAGAAGGATCCTTCAGTTTTGCAATCTTAGGCAGGGGCTGTTTCGCCGCCAGCGCTGCAAGTTCTCCATAGCCAAGCGTCCGATTTGAACCCTTATGTGTAACCACGTGTACCGGATCAGCCACGCACTGCGACTCCGGAACTCCCCACTGCTGGGCCGCGGCGCGGATCAGCATCAGGCGCGCCGTGGCGCCGGCTTCGCGCAACGGTTCGAAGAATTCGCGCACCGAGTGCGAACCGTCCGTGTCCTGCGATCCATATCGCTCGTCAGCATCTCCCTGAATGACTTTCACACGGCTCCAGTCGGCATCCAATTCGTCGGCGAGAATACGTGGCAGGCTTGTCCGCACCCCATTCCCCATCTCTGTTCGGTGCGCCACAATCATCACTGTCCCGTCCGGCTGGATTCCAACAAAAACACTCGGATGAAACGCAGTCGTTTCAATCGTGGATATAGATCCTGAAGTAGTGGCAATTGCGCTGGGTGCCCCATCTCCTGCTGCAGTTGCCAGAAGCGGCGATTTTCCAACCGCAAGTACGAAAGCGCTCGCCGAAAGCGCCCCCTGCAGGAAACCTCGGCGCGTGACGTTTACGATGGAAATCTTTTCAGACGTATTCTCCAGAGTGGTCATGCCATCTCCTTGGCCGCTTCTTTGATCGCGGCTCGTATCCGCTGATATGTCCCGCACCGGCAGATGTTCCCCGCCATCTCGTCGTCGATATCAGCGTCGGTCGGATGCGGCTTCGTGGAGAGCAGGGAAACAGCCTGCATAATCTGTCCTGGCTGGCAGTAGCCGCATTGCGGCACGTTTACCTCGGCCCAGGCTTTTTGTACGGTGTGCGGCCCATGAACCGAGATGCCTTCGATGGTTGTGATTTCGTGGCCTTCCAACGTCCCCATTGCCTTCGTGCATGAGCGGATCGCTTTGCCGTTTTCGAGCACGGTGCAAGATCCGCACAGCGCCATGCCGCAGCCGAATTTTGTTCCCGTCAGTCCGAGAATGTCGCGCAAGTACCAAAGCAGCGGCATCTCCGGATCGCCGTCAAACGATTGAGTGATTCCGTTTACTTTGAGATGAACCATGGAGCACGTCCTGGATTGAGGTAGGAATTCGGGCCTATTCTACTGCTACACGCGACGGGCCTGCATCGGAATCTGCTCTAGAAAGACCGGGATCGAATTAAAATAGTTCCGTGCAGCGTTCCGGCATCGCCGACCTCCCTCTCCACGGCGGAAGCGTCCCCAGATGGCTGGCTGATCGAATGACGCTGCTCGGCACGGCGATCACCGAGCACATCATTCATCATTACGGCAGCACCGCCTTCCTTTCCCGCCTCTCGGACCCTTTCTGGTTTCAGGCTCTCGGAAGTGTGATGGGAATGGACTGGCACTCCTCGGGAATCACTACGTCCGTGCTCGGAGCCTTAAAGCGGGGTTTGAACCCACGTAGCCAGGAACTCGGACTCTATATCTGTGGGGGCCGTGGCCGACACTCGAAAAACACTCCTGACGAATTGCGCAACTATGCCAATCGCACCGGAACTGATGGAGAGTCACTCGTGCGCGCCAGTCGCCTCGCGGCGCGTGTCGACAATAACGCGATTGCCGATGGGTTTCAGATCTACCTGCATGGCTTCATAATCAGTGCCAGCGGGGAATGGACCATCGTTCAGCAGGGATTGAACGATGCTACGGGCCTCGCCCGACGCTATCACTGGCATTCCGCAAAGGTAAAAGACTTCACTATCGAGCCCCATACCGCAATCGTCGGCCACCCTCAGGGTGAGATCATGAATCTGGTAGCTTCGCCCGCATCTCCCGCTCAGCAAGCCATTCTGGAAATCTCAAGAATGCGACCCGTGTCCACATTGAAGGATTTTCAGAAACTCCGAATGCCGGCACATCACGAGGTACGGGCTGCTGATGTGGATCTCAACCGCCTCGGTGCGGTGCTGGCCGTCGCACACGAGCGCGACTTCCGCGACTTCGCGTCCCTGCTCCTGCTGGAAAAACTGGGTCCGCGGACACTGCAATCCCTGGCGCTCGTCGCAGAAGTAATCCACGGGACACCGACCCGCTTCGCCGATCCTGCCCGCTTCTCGTTCGCCCATGGCGGCAAGGATGGCCACCCCTTCCCGGTGCCGTTGAGGACTTACGATGAGACGATCCACGTTCTCCAACATTCGCTGGAACAGGCAAAGATCGGAGAAACAGAAAGGGTCGATGGCCTGCGCCGACTGGAGCGCTTCGTCAAAGCCGTGGAAGAACGTAACGCTCCACGTGCTGACTTCAGAAAGACTGTCGCGCGCGAGAAAACAATCTCAAACTCGTTAGGGGGAAGAACAGTTGGGCGCCGTGAGCGGAACGAGCGAGGAAGCACGCAACTGTCGCTCTTCTAGCCGGTAGGTGTACGCGGACGCCTCGTCTGCCTGAGCGAAGCCAGTTTCTCCTCAATTCTCCCAATGGGTCGAAGCGAACTTCGAAGGATCAAAGACCTCCGGATCTAGCTTAACGTTCGCCTGAATGTCCGAATAATCCTCGGAAAAGACTTTCTTGCCACCCGAATACACTTCAACGCCTGCTGCAATCCAAGCGTCGGCCAAAGGCTGGTAGTGGATAAACCGAATGTCATCCAACTCCTTCGGATCTCCTGGAGACGGTTCGATCTCCCGCACGAACAAGAGAGGGTCCTTCGTTACCCAGAACTGTTTTGACTTCACGTCTCCTTTGCCTGCGCCCACGACGTATACCGGTCTTCCGTCCCAGGTATCCTCGCGCAGCTTCGATAAATCGTAACCTTCCCCACGGACCACCTGAATCGTCTTCTCCGGATCCTGCCGGTAGACATCGAATCCGAACACCAGCAGCATATTCATCGAGTTCCGCGTCGCGGCAACCTTGTTGTCCTTGATGATGTGGACTACTCCGTCGACAAGCACGTATCCTTTCCCATCGCTGGCCGGCCCGATATCGATCCGCAACTTGCCGGGGAGCAGTGCCGCCTCGTACCACGTCTCCGCGTTGCTCGTCCCATCCGGCTTGTAGGTAGTGCTCTTCTGGGTGAAGGTGACCGTCTGGTACCAGGAATCCTTGTACCGCTCGTGCATTGCGCGTAAAACATCTTCGCCGTTGCGGATGGTTTGACCCCGCGCGAAATTTACAAGCAAGAAATAAAGCAGGAAGTGCTCGGCAAGTTTCATGAACCCCTCGTGTCCAGCGCGTTAGACTCCCCGCGTTAGACGAGGAACGATAGTAAACGGGAGCAGGGAACCATGTCTCACTTATGCGATTTAGCGCCGGGCGAGCGCTGCGGAGATGTCGTGCTGCCAGTTTTGCATCTTTGCCGCGTACGAACTCTCGGAGAACTTCTCCACTACGTCCGCTCCCGCTTCTCCCAGGATGGTTACGGTGAAACTCGCTGTCACACTGCTGCATTCGACACCGCGAGGCTCGACCCTCACCACGATGTGGGCTGTGTGCGACTCAGGAGCGACCCGGACGTACTCCGCTCGGTGCGATGGCCAATCGACCGTCACGATCGTCCAAACCGCTTCCTGCGCGCCTGCACCTTCACGGAAGATCGTGTCTGGCTGAAATTCAATGGTCCCCGGAAAGACCGGTCTGGGATTCCAGGTCTTTATCCATTCCCGCTCACCTTCAGGGCTGAAAAACGGAAACGCCACATCCGCGCTACAGGGAAGAGAGAACTCCCCCGTCCGGCTGATTTGTTGTACCTGTGTGGACACCAAATTTGCCGAAGCCATAATTGCCTCCCTATAAAAGTGAACAATCAGTTCGAGTTATCCATCAGAATTGGGTGCCCCACTTCTGGCCGGGTTTGCCAGAAGTGGGGATTTTCTCCCTCAGCTAGCCTTGCCCACTGCGATCGCGAAAGCCGCCGCTGCATAGATCACCAGGTTCCCAACTCCATACATGCCGTGGAGCAGATGCAGCAGAATCGCCATCACAAACACCGCGAGCAATAACCACGCTCCGCGAATTGCAGTCTGCGGAATCAAGAGGAGGACACAGCCCACAATCTCTCCTATCCCTAAAAGCATCCGAACGAACGCCGGCATGTGCGTCCGGCCAAAGTCATGCGCCGCACTCGGCAGAACGAATCTCACCGCCTCGATCAGGACCACGATGCCCAGCGCCCACCGCAGCACGCACATTCCCGTCTTCGGCCCCGGCCAACTCATGCATTCTCCTTCTGGCTGCGCAGCGATTTCCGTTTGATCTCTTTCAGTCTGTGGCTCGCCGATGAGTCCAGATCAAGCTCATAAAACTTCTTGAGCTCCCGGATCTTGTCGAGCGATGCCGGACTGAACGGAGTCTTTCCGTCGAAGGAGTGGAGCACGATGCCCTCCAGTACGTCTCCCAGGGTCATGTCGTGATATTCGGCAAAAGCCTTGAGCACTTTCAGGATGCGTTTTTCCATCCGCACCCCGGTTTGTACCCGTTCAATCTCAAGTCTGGCGTCATCCATGTGTACCAATGTACCATGGTAACAATATAAAAGCAAGGAAGATGAGAGCTTCCTTGAACCCTGGAGGAACTCAACTCCACACAATCCTTTCTGGCTCTCTCCAGCTCGTTGGAATTCCAGCCCGTTCACGGGGCGGAAACCGTTGCGATTCCGGACATTGCGGCCTTAGCTCTCTAGTTACGCCCGTCACTGCGAATCCCCGATTTCCGTTGTCCACCGCCACTTTCAGCATTCCAATATTCTGGGGGATTTTATGAAGAGACTCTTCCTGCTCGGGATTGCTTTATTGATGTTCGCGGCCGTAGGCGCCGCGCAAGATAGGGTTTTCGACTGGATTCGTGCCAGTGACGAGAACGCGCAACTCGATCCCATGGACTACCACGTGGGACGCGTCTATCGCCCCGCGGTTGGCGGTGGCAACATGCACATCGACATTCACGCCAAGCTTCCGGTGACGGTCATGCTTGCTCCCAACGATCAGTGGGAAGCCGTCATGCAGCATCCTGAAGCGCCCCCCCATCTCGACTTCATCTGCATGCGCGACCACATCGTCAATACGACCTATGAGTGCCACCTGCCCGACGGACGCCCGATGGTCCTGCTGATCCGGGACGAGCGCGTGCCCGACCGCGCCGTGGTGCAGGGCATTGTTGCCGTCTTCAGTCACGGTGCCAAGCGCTTTGTCTCTCCCAACGATCTTCGCATCACCTACTACCGCTGGGATTGCGTCCAAAACTGCATCCAACCCGAATTCGGCTGGTCGGTGCTGGTAAAGGAAAAATACGAACTTTCGCCCGCTCCCAAGGTCTACAGCCTGCTCACTCCGGATCGAGATGGTCAGCCCGTCTGGATCCACATCAAAGCCCCAATTCCAATGACGGTGGCGCTGGTTCCGTCCGCTGTGGCCGACAAGATCTACGACGATCCCTCTTCGTTGGCCTCCGCCCTGCAGAGCACATCTTGCAAGCAGCGGGGTGTGCAGTCGCTCAATTTCAATTGCAACGTCAATCTCGCTGATGGACGCCAGTCTCTAGTCGTCCTACCCGAAACCCGCGACAAGGTCCCACACAAAAAGGCCGAGATCGAAATGCAAGCCAACGAGTGCACCGCCAACTGCGACATGCTGAACAGAAAGTAGTAACAATTTCTTCAACCGTTATCCGTCCTAAGGCCCGTGAAGCTTGCGGGCCGAGGGACTCATGTACCGCTCCGAAGAAACTGCTCTGGAACCCCGCCTTCGTTTTCGTCCTCGCCACGACTGAAAACTGAGTAGAATCTCCCCGGAGCCACACCATGCCCGAAGATCAAGACCTGAAGAATTCCTCAAGACGCAATTTTCTGAAACAAACCGCCCTCGGCAGTGCCGGTCTCGTCCTCGCCAACGAAGTTCTCTCTCCGAACCTTCTCGCCGCAGCCGCCAAAACCAACAACCCAACCATGATGGGCGTTCCCTTCGAGGTCAAGGAGCGCGTCCGTCTCGGCATCATTGGAGTCGGCGGACGCGGCACCAGCCTCCTGCACGACCTGCTCGCTGTCGAAGGCGTCGAGATCAAAGCGATCTGCGACGTCGTCCCCGAAAAGGTCGAACGCGCACAGAAGGCCGTCACCGATGCCGGCCAGCCCAAGCCGGCCGCATTCACCAAAGGCGATTTTGATTTCAAGAACCTTACGCAACTCGATCTCGACATCGTTTACATCGCCACACCCTGGAACTGGCATGCCCCCATGGCGATTGACGCCATGAAGAACGGCAAGCACGCCGCCGTCGAAGTCCCCGCCGTCAACACACTCGAAGAATGCTGGGACATCGTGAACACATCCGAATCTACGCGTAAGCACTGTGTCATCCTCGAAAACTGCTGCTATGGTTCGTCCGAAATGATGGTCCTCGAGATGGTCCGTGATGGAGTCTTCGGCGACATCACGCACGGCGAAGCCGCCTACCTGCACGACCTGCGCAAGATTGTGACGGCGAATGAGGGCGAAGGCCTGTGGCGCCGCGTTCCCCACATGAAGCGCAACGGCAATCTCTATCCCACGCACGGGCTCGGCCCCGTCGCCCACTACATGGACATTCACCGCGGCGATCGCTTCGACTACATGGTCTCCGTGAGTTCGAAGGAAGCTTCACTAACGGCATTCGTAAAATCCAACTTCCCTGACGGCGATCCCAAGCGCGCCGAGAAATACGTTTGCGGCGACATGAACACCAGCATCATCAGGACCGCCAACGGACGCACGATCCTGCTCCAGCACGACGTCGTCAATCCGCGCCCCTACAGCCGCCTCAACATGATTTCAGGTACAAAGGGAATTTTCGCCGACTATCCGCCGCGCATTTTTGTCGACGGTCAAAAAGATGAGGAGTGGCAGAACCTCGATCCTTTCCGCGAAAAGTACGAGCACCCGCTCTGGAAGAGTACCGGCGACCTCGCGCGCAAAACAGGAGGCCACGGCGGCATGGACTACGTCATGAACTACCGCCTGATGGACTGCATCAAGCGCGGCCTGCCGCCCGACGCCAACGTCTACGACGCGGCCGCCTGGAGCGCGCCAGCCCCGTTGAGTGAGGCCTCGGTAGCGCAAAACGGCGCCCCGCAAAAGTTCCCTGACTTCACCAGAGGCCACTGGAACTCCAGTCCAGACCCAGCCGGTTTCGCGCGATAGTGATGGGAAGTCGTGATGGGCACACCCGTGATGGAACAACCGTGACGGACACAACCGTGGAAGAGCGGCCCTTCAGGGCCGCGTGAAAGCCGAAGAAAAGGGGCTTTAGCCCCCGTGATTTCCGCAACTCGAGGATCTGTTTGATACTCTTCGTCACCGGAGCCCAATGCCCGAAACCGCACAACTCGACATCCAACAAACGGAGATCGCGGCCAAACCTCAAGCCGAACCCTCCACCCGCATCGTCTCCCTCGACGCCTTCCGCGGCCTCGTCATGACGCTCATGCTCGGTGAAGCCATGCGACTCCCCATGGTCGCCGCTTCCTTCCCGCACAGCACCTTCTGGGCTGTAATCGCCTATAACACCGAGCACGTTGAGTGGCAAGGATGCTCCCTGCACGACCTCATTCAACCCGCCTTCTCCTTTCTCGTCGGCGCCGCGCTTCCATTCTCCATTGCAAGCCGCCAGAAAAAAGGTCAGACCTTCGGCCAGATGGTCGGCCACGCAGCCTGGCGCGCCCTACTACTGATCGCTCTCGGCATCTTCCTTCGCTCTCTGTGGTCGCCCCAAACCTACTTCACTTTCGAGGATACGCTCACCCAGATCGGTCTAGGCTATGTTCCACTGTTCCTCCTCGGATTCACCCGAGTCCGCACGCAAGTCATCACGTGCGTGTTGATCCTGATCTTGTTCTGGACGGCCTTCGCCCTCTATCCCGCGCCAGCCGCCAATTTTGACTACCCCGGCGTCGGTGTTCCCCAGAACTGGGAGCATAACTACACCGGCTTCCTCTCCCACTGGAACAAGAACTCGAATCTCTCGTGGCGCTTCGATGTCTGGTTTCTGAATCTCTTCCCGCGCGAGCATCCCTTCATCTACAACCAGGGCGGATGGTCCACGCTCAGCTTCATCCCTACTCTCGCCACCATGATCCTCGGCCTGCTGACGGGAGAATGGCTGAAGACGCCGAAATCCACGCGAGAAAAGCTTCGTGGACTCGCGGTCGCCGGCCTCGGCTTGATTCTCCTCGGCTTGATCTGCCAATGGCTCGGCATCTGCCCCATCGTCAAGCGCGTCTGGACTTCCTCCTACACGCTCTACAGCGGAGGTTGGGTCCTACTCATCCTTGCCGCCTTCTACGCGCTCATGGAATGGAAAGGATGGCGCCGCTGGGCTTTCCCGCTGATGGTTGTCGGAATGAACTCGATCGCTGTCTACGTAATGAGTTGGACCATGGCCGATTTCTTCCGCCGAGCCGTAGCCCGCCACTTGGGAAGCGTGATCAACGCGGTCGTGAGTCCGACCTTTCAGCCGGTTATCTACGGCTTCAGCGTAATGCTGATCTTCTGGTCGATCCTGTTCTGGATGTACCGCCGCAAACTCTTCCTGAGGATTTGATCGGAAGCTACTCGGAAGCTATGTAGCAATGGGTGCCCCACTTCTGGCCGAAGTTGCCAGAAGTGGGGGTGTTCGTGGCGCAAGAAAATATTCCGGGTTCCCTCACGCCTTACCCACCACATACTGCCCACCGCGCTGGTAAGCCAGATTTCCGATATGCCCGGCCCGAGCCGCCGCCACACCAGTCTCCACCGGAGCATTCGGCTCCTTCCGCGACGTGATGCACTCGAAGAAATTCTCCATGTGCGAGATCGTTCCATCTTTGTAGCTCTTCTCGCTTAGCACGGGATTCTGCTCCCGCGGCACGCCCTCGCGATGCACGGTGAATCCGCCGCGATCAATCTTCAGCGTGGCATCGGTCCCGCGGAATTCGATCCCGCCGTCATCAATCGACGAGCTCATCATCCCCTCATACACCACATCGAATCCCGGATACCGGAACGCCGCCTGAATCGTGTCCGGACAATCCCACTCCTCGAACACATACTTGTCCGCAATGATCTGCGCCTGGCGCGGCTGGTCCGCCTTCATCGCCCACTGCACCACGTCGATCCAATGCGTGAATAAGTCCGTCATCGCACCGCCGCCGAAATTCCAGTACCAACGCCAGCGGCTGAACTTATCCTCGCTGAACGCCTGATCCGGAGCCGTGCCGAGCCAACGCTTCCAATCCAGTGCCTGCTGATCGGTGGGCTTAATCGGCCAATTCCGCTGATAGTTTTGCCACCAATACGTCCGCGCCTGTAGTACGCGTCCCAGGCTCCCCGCTTGCACCAGATCGACGGCATCGCGGAAGTGTGTCCAACTCCTCTGCTGCATTCCGCATTGCAAAATCTGCTTTCCGGACCGCACTGCCTTCGTGAGAATTGCGCCCTCTTCAATCGTGTGCGTGACCGGCTTCTCCAGATACACATCCTTGCCCGCCTTCAAAGCGTCCACCGCCATGGGCACGTGCCAGTGATCCGGCGACCCGATGATCACCGCATCAATATCCTTCTCCAGCACTTCGCGATAATCCAGATGTGTCGTCGCCAAACCATTCGACCGAGCCTGCACGGCGTCCCGGTTCGGTCCATACACATCGCTGACGGCGACAATCTGATAAGGCGCAACCTTGTCCGACGAATCGAGCAGCCCCTTCATCCGCCGTCCGGCCCCAATCACTCCTATCCGAATCGTGTCATTCGCTCCAAACACACGCGTCGACGCAAGCGCGGTCATCCCACTGGCAACCAGAAAACTGCGGCGAGTAATCATGAGACCCTCCAAAGTGCGGGAATGATCCTATATCAACAAGACCGTTCTTTGCGTCCTTAGCGAGGTGTTCTTAGCGAACTTCGCGGTGAAAGTTTTTTGGGGACGGGCGAAGCTGTTGTATGCTCGTCAGCACCATGCGCACCCAAATGTTGATCTGCCTATCGTTCGCCATTCTCCAGACCGCCGCTCTCTACGGCCAGGAAACCACGGCCAAGCCCGAAGACACCGAAGTCTGGCAGCCCGAGCCGAAGATCGTCACCCCCGCCGCGACAAACGGTGCTCCTCCCTCCGACGCCATCGTCCTCTTCGACGGCAAGAATCTCGACGAGTGGGTCTCGGCCCAGGACCGCTCCACTCCCGCGAAATGGACCGTCGCCGACGGCATCCTCACGGTCAGCAAAGATGCAGGCAACATCGAGACCAAGCGCACCTTCCACAACTATCAGTTCCACATCGAATGGAAGATTCCCGAGAACATCACCGGCAGCGGACAAGCCCGCGGCAACAGCGGGCTCTTCCTCGCCTCCACCGGCACAGGCGACGCCGGATACGAGATGCAAATCCTCGACTCCTACAACAACAAGACCTACGTCAACGGACAAGCCGCCAGCATCTACAAGCAGAGTCCGCCGCTGGTGAACCCAAACCGCAAGCCCGGCGAATGGCAAACCTACGACGTAGTCTGGATCGCTCCAGTCTTCAACGCCGATGGCTCAGTGAAATCGCCCGCATGCGTGACTGCCTTTTTCAATGGCGTACTTGTGCAGAATCACTTCGAACTGAAAGGCGAGACGCGCTACATCGGCCAGCCGTTCTACAAAAAGTTTGACGGCGCGCCCATCAAACTCCAGGCCCACGGCGACCCCAGCGGCCCGATCAGCTTCCGCAATATTTGGGTGAGGGAACTGAATTAGCCCTTAGCGGAACGATGGTACAACGCAAAGACTCCCATTGGATGGGCGTCTTGAAAGGGTGCCGGCTTCAAGCCGTGCCGTAAGTCTATTTCGACACGCGGAAGCTCACGTTGCTGGTGAGGGTCCCGGTGGGAGTGGCGACAACGACAGGGCCGGTCGTGGCACCAGCGGGCACGACCGCAGTCATGTAGGTATCCCGGGCTACGTTGAAACTGATGGCCGGGATGCCGTTGAACGTGACCGAAGTCGCCCCGGTGAAACCCTGGCCGAGGATTTGCGCTTTCGTTCCCACCTTGCCTTGGGCACGCACGAACGTGATGAATGGCCCGAGGCGCATGTTGAGCGTGTAGATGCTGCCTAGACCGTTGGCCCCCCCGGAGACCGTCGGCCCAAAGAACGTTCCGTTTGTGTGCTGCGTCGGAGCGGCGGTGGGAAATGCTGGGTGGTTGCTTGGGAAACTGTAGAGTTGCTTGTACACTCCATCCAGACTGATCTGGAATATCGTGCCCGACGATGCCGTTCCGCCGCCGGAAGTCGTTCCATAGAGGTTACCGTCTGTACCCTGGGTCAGCCCGCATGCGGGGTTAAGCCCGTCATTGTTAATCTTCTTGAAACTGTACAACGTCGTGAACGTCCAATCGGCAGTTATTCTGAAGATAGTACCCAACTGGTCCTTTCCTCCGCCCTCCGTGGTGCCGTAGAAATTGCCGTCGCTGGCCTGGAGCAGAGGCCCAATAGGAGCCCCACCTCCGTCGCCACAATCAAAGCTGTAGGTCGCTTCTATTTTTCCGTCAAGCGTCATTTTGACAATTGACCCGCAGCCGAAGGCAGCACCCAACTGCATCGTCAAGTAGAGTTTTCCGTCAGCGCCCTGAATTAGAGGATCAAACGGGTTGTACCCGACGGTCTGATCAAAAGTATCGAGAGTGGAGAACGTTCCGGACGCCGTAAGTTTGTAAAGAGTGGTATTCGCACCGCCGAAATTGCTGGTAGTGCCATACAAGTTGCCATCGCTAGCCTCGACAGGCGGTGCAATAGGAAAGCCACCATCTGCACCGCCGGTGAAATGATGGAGCACAGTTAAGACACCGGCGGATGTGAGTCGGAAGAGAGTGCCTTGGTTGAATGTTCCTCCCATAATGGCACTACTGTAGAAGTTTCCGTCTCGTGCGAGCGTGAGTCCGGATTGCGGTGCTGTGCCATCTGACCCGTCGAACTTGTGAACGACGACGACAGCACCGCCCGCGCGTTCCTTGAAGATCGTTCCGAGATCGTTGCCGAAGTTCCCCTCGGCTGTTCCGTACAGCCTCCCGTCGCGGCCTTGCGTCAGGACCATGGTTTGAGGAAACTCACCATCGGCTCCGTTGAAGCTGTGGATGGTTTTCACATTTTGTGCCGCCAGGCCACCGATGCTCAGGGCAACAATCATGACGGCGCAAACTACCCTTGGGCTGAGGACTGAAGCAGTGGAAGAGATATGCACGGGATACTCCTTGAGACAATTTGTTTCTAATGAACTCCGTGTACCGCATCTACAGCGGCTTGATAGCTGCAATTGCCACTGCCAGTACTTCCTCCGCATCCTGTGCCTTTCCCGACGCATTGGAAGAACTGGCTCTGATGGCCGAAGTCAAGACTTGGAAATACATCTCCGTTGGTTCCTGTGCAGGTGCCCATTGTGTTGCAGTCGGCCCCGCTGGGTGTGCAGAATGCAGGATCGTACGCTAGCAGAGCATCCTGGTTATAGAGTTCCAGAATTGTCATATGCCTGTCTGTCGTGAATGGCACCAGTAGGTCTGCCAGATTTCCAGTCTTGCTTGTACTTCCATTTTGCGCACAGGAGAGCCCAGTCGCAGTACCGGTTGGGTCGGAGCAGTCAATTTGTTGCAACTCGAAGTCTGTGTATCTATAACTCACGCCACCAGCCCAATATTTGTCGAACTGGTTGCACCAGTCGGACGCGCAGGGTGAGCTCGGGTAATTGGCCTGTCCGAGGCTTGCAGGCCTTGAGCTCCGAAGCCAAAAACCTTCTCGTCTCCCCCGGTGTACTGAACCGACAGGCCAGCTTCCTGCGTTCCATAGTCGGTATCGAATGGGGGACCAGACCCGGCCTCGTTGACCGGAGTCTCAATATGTAAGCTTGTGCCAGTCACGGCACCCATCAGAAAACTGCTCATGTCGGCATAGAAGTTCAGCCAGTTCTGCTTGGTGCCCGCTCCGCCAGGCCAGTTGGACAGGCACTCGGGCAAGGCTTCACCCCCGCGCGGCCCGCGAAATCTCGGACGGCACCAATAATTCGAGGGAAGGATCAGGTGAGCCAACCGCCCCTCACGGTTGGGATCACCTGACTGGGGCGATATTATGCACACTCGGGGGCGGGGGATGTCAATCGTGCAAGAACTTGCGCCTTCTTGCACGGAGGCGAGTCCCCGAGCTCAACAACGCGTGGGTGACAAACCTAACCTGCGTTCCCCCCTTGCGCGGTCCGCAACACCCTCTGGTACCATCTCCGCAAGAGCTGTTCTGGGAGGACCCGTTTGCCTGCGAACTCGATCCCTGAACCCATCTCAGATTTCCCCACAACTCCAGCCCGCCTCCGTGTGCTCGGCATTGTTCTTGCCGGCGGCAAGGGAACTCGCCTCTATCCACTCACGCGTGAGCGCGCCAAACCCGCGGTGCCCTTCGGCGGCAAGTACCGCATCATCGATTTCGTCCTTTCCAACTTCGTGAATTCCGGCATCAACTCCATCTACGTGCTCACCCAGTTCCGCAGCCAGTCGCTGCTCCAGCACCTGAGCGAAGGATGGCAATTCGGAGGCCTGCTCAAAAGCCACTTCATCACTAACGTCCCCGCGCAGATGCGCTCCGAAAGCGAGTCCTGGTATCAGGGCACGGCCGACGCAATTTTTCAAAACATCAATCTCATCGAGCAGTCCGATCCGCACGTCGTTGCCATTTTTGGCGGAGATCACATCTACCGGATGAACATCGGCAGCATGATCGACTTCCACATGGCCAAGAAGGCGGAAATCAGTGTCGCCGCCATTCCTGTCCCCAAACATGAAGCCGTCGAATTCGGCGTGATTGAGGCCGCCGAGGACGGACGCATCATGGGCTTCCACGAAAAAAAGGCCGACGCCCCTACAATGCCCGGCGATCCCGACCGTGTCTACGCCTCCATGGGCAACTACATCTTCTCCACACGCACGCTGGTAGATCTGCTCATCGCCGACGCGAAACATCCCGGCAGCCGGCGCGACTTTGGAATCGACATCCTGCCCAAACTAGCCGGTAACGCCCCCATCTTTGCCTACAACTTCGAAACCAATCGCATCCCAGGTGAATCCGAAGACGCAATTCCGTATTGGCGCGATGTCGGCACCATTGATGCGTACTACGAAGCCAACATGGACTTGAACGACGTCAAACCACAGCTCAATCTTTACAATCGCGAGTGGCCGGTGCGCAGCACCAGTTATCCCGATCCGCCCGCGAAATTCGTTTTCGACGAAGCCAACCGCCGCGGCGAAGCCATCGACAGCATCGTCTCTGGTGGATGCATCCTCTCTGGAGGTATGGTTCGCAAATCGGTTCTCGGACGAGGAGTCCGGGTCCATGCCGCCGCTAGCGTCGAAGGTTGTGTCATTATGGATCACTGCGATATCGGGCGCCGCGCCAAAGTACGTCGCGCCATCATTGACAAAAACGTCCACATCTCTCCCGATACTGAAGTCGGCTACGATCCCGAAGCCGACCGCGCCCGCGGCTGGCACGTCACCGAGTCGGGAATCACTGTCATCGGCCGCCAGCAAAGCGCGGTCCCCATGGCAACCATGTTTACCTGAGATGCGAACGAAAGATTGATGAATGGGTGCCCCACTTCTGGCCGAATTTGCCAGAAGTGGGGATTTTCGCTGCGAGGAAGAATTCAAGCAGACACTGGTCAGTTATCATCGTCTACGCATGCCGCAAACTGCGACTGTCCTGGAACGTGGTTTCCTGAAAAATGCAATTCTCCTGATCCTCGGCGCAGTCGCGCTGCTCATGGTCTCGAACTATGTAACCGGTGCGATTCTTCTGTCCTTTCGTCCATCCGATTCGGATTTTTCGGAACTGTACTCCAGTTCCTGGCTTTGGCGTCACGGTCATAACCCCTACGACCCGGAACTCGCCACCGCGGCACGTCAACAGATCGTGGGAGCAACCGCTCCCATCTTTCTCGTGAACGTTCCAACGTCGCTCGTGCTCGTAGCCCCGTTCACGCTTCTGCCGTGGGGTTGGGCAAATCTCACGTTCTTGATCGTCGGCATGGTTGGTCTTGCCGTTTCGATAGGCCTGATCCTGCTCCTTCGAGGCTCTCGATGGGAATTGGGTACAGCCGCGCTGGTCGTCTTTGTCTTGACCTTCAGCCCGCTTCGCATCGCGTTCCAATGGGGAAACGTTGTCATCCTGATCTTGCCGCTTTCGTTGCTGGCCATCGAACTCGCAGAACGGGCGAGGGACTGGCCGGCTGGCTTGCTCATCGGCCTCGCATTCTGTCTGAAGCCTCAGATCGGATTGTGGCTCGCCGTCTACTATCTGACACGCGGACGTTTCAAGATCATCGCCTCAGCGGCGACCGTCGCTGTCTTCATTGCGGCCTCGTTTTTCCTGCACCCGGTTCCACTCTCCACTTTGGTCGCTTCGTACCGCGCCAACATGCTGCACTGGTTCGGTCCGGGAGGGCCATACGGGTTTACGAATGGATCCTTCACATCGTTGCTGCTGCGGACACAGGGGGCCTTCTTCCGCTTGACGCACAGCATCGCGGCCTCGAACTGGATGGCCCATCTTCTGTTTCTTGCCGGACTTATAGTCTGGGTGACTCTCCAGCGGCGCGGCATGCTGCGCATTCCACCTACGTTGGCGATCTCCGCGCTCTGGTCTCTAAGCTTCTTGTCGATCTATCACAGTGTTCCAGACGCAGCTGTACTGCTCATTGCATTGTGCGATGTGTTCCCCGGTTCGAGGCTATGGACGATGGGACAAAAATTGGCCGTTGCTGTGCTCTTTCTCATGATGCTGCCACAGCGTTCCATCCTTGTCTTCTTGAGCCGCCATGTCAGCGAATCAGTAGCAAGGGGTTGGTGGTGGGACCTGTTCGTAGCACGCTACATGGTCTGGCTACTGGTCGCACTCAGCGTTGCCTTGTTGTTTCGTATGCGGGAAGTGCAAAGACCAACGGCCGCGGTGGTGCCTGGGACGAAAACTTCGTGAGAAAACTTCACGCATCCACAGCTGCGCTGGCTGCTTCGGCCAGCACACCCGTCGTTACTGCCTCCCGAGTGCGGCCGCTGCTGAAGCGGGACTTCAGCTTCAAAATCGGAGACTCGAAGTATCTCCACGACAGTTCGGCGAGCAGCATGGTCATGGCGAGACTTGCCATCAGCGTGAATCCGCGGTCTGCCCAATGGAACCCTGAGAGATTCGCGAACCAATCCGTGGACATCCGAATGACGAACAGGTGCAGCAGGTAAAACATGTAGCTGACAGTGCCCACCCGCACCAGAACCTTCGATCGCAGTGCGCGGCATGCCAGACTGCCGCTTCCTGCACGACCGAGCACGAAAGCGACCACCAGCGCCATCGTCACGGCGATCAGTGTGTAACCAAACACAGAAAACCAGAGACTGCCCCTGGGATTGTCAATCAGCAACAACGCGGATGCAGTCGCGGCTAACCCCGCGATCACGTACCACCCTGAGATTCGCCAGCGTCGACCGGAATCCCAAATGAGCGCGAGAGCGGCACCGAATGCCAGCGAGTCCATTCTGCTCGGAAAGAAGAAATACTCCCGGCATTGCAGCGAATGAAGATACCAGCGCAACACAGGCGCGAGAAGAATCACCGCAGCGACTACCAGAATCAACGCGCCCTTTCGCAAAAACCTCACACCCGGTGCCCACAGCAGGTAGAAGAGCTCTTCAATCGAAAGCGACCACGTAACTTCGATTGCGCTCGCAGGATTAGGAACGGAGGCCAGCGCTCCGCTATACCAAGGCAGAATCACGATAAGGCTCGTGGCATAGAACAAAAAAGAACTCCAAAGCCTTCCCGACGGGTGATAGCTGCGGCTGAACAGCACCGCCACGAAGCAGATCAGTAAGAACAAGTAATAGGGCGGGAAGATCCGGAGCGTCCTGCGCATGTAGAAGTTCTTGAAGTAGTGCGGCGCCCCGCGCATTCCCAGGAGAATGGTTGTGATCAGATAGCCCGATATCACGAAGAATAAATCAACGCCGATCCACCCCGTGCTGGTGAATCTCGCCAGCGCCGGAAAGCTGATCGCGTGGTGAGCAAAAACGGAGAGAGCAGCAACGGCGCGCAAGCCGTCCAGCTCGCGGATTCTGGGCATCTCAGACAAAAGGATTCGCTACCGCCCAAAAATATATCGCAGCGCCTACATTGCCGAAAGAACAAAGCTCAGGATCTGCGTGAACTCTCACTGCTTCCCATTTGCAGCCTCGACATCTTCGGCAGGTTTGGTTTCACCCGCTTTTTCCGGGCGCAGCAGCGGGAACAGGATTACATCGCGGATGGTGTGCTGATCTGTCAGGAGCATGCAGAGGCGGTCGATGCCGACGCCTACCCCGCCAGCGGGTGGCATTCCATAGGAGAGTGCGCGAATGTAGTCTTCGTCCATCTGGTGGGCTTCTTCGTCGCCCCGCTCGCGCTCTTTCAGTTGCGCTTCGAATCGCCGCCGCTGATCTTCCGGATCGTTCAGTTCACTGAAGCCGTTGGAGATCTCCATTTGTCCGGCGAAAATTTCAAAGCGCTCCGTCCATTCCGGCTCGTCCGGTTTCTGCTTGGAGAGCGGCGACACGGCGGTTGGAAATTCATAGATGATTGTTGGCTGCAGCAGGTGTTCCTCGGCTGAGGCTTCAAACAACGCGGCGACCGTCTTGCCTGCCGGAGCGTTGGGATCGTATGGCATGTGCGAATGACCGGCATTGAAGCGGTCAACCAGTTTTTTCACGGCATCGTGAGTCGCGAAGTCGCTCATCCCAGGCTTGGCACCAGCGCGCTCAGGCCAGAACTTGATGATGGCCTCCCGCATCGTAAGGCGCTGCCAATTGGACCAGTCGAGCTCGTGCACTTCATTTTTCTCGGAAAGCGTCCAGGTGGATTTGGCTGAACCGTTGACGGCCTTCGCCGCCTCGGTGATGACTTCCTGCGTAACGTTCATGATGCCCTGATAGTCGGTGTAGGCCTGGTACGCCTCCATCATCGTGAACTCAGGATTCCATCGCCATCCGAGACCTTCGTTGCGGAAGTTGCGGTTGATCTCGTACACGCGATCGAGACCGCCGACCACCAGCCGCTTGAGGTACAGTTCCGGCGCAATGCGGAGATAGAGGTCCATGTCGAGCGTGTTGTGATGCGTGACGAACGGTCGCGCGACCGCGCCGCCGGCAATGGGCTGCATCATCGGCGTCTC
>Ga0335085_10006524_pt1 | contig 18368 bp, 16 predicted proteins | sample Lox_Sample_45_FD_206712 | JGI IMG/M metagenome (GOLD analysis project Ga0335085, IMG submission 206712) | Soil microbial communities from Loxahatchee National Wildlife Refuge, Florida, United States - Lox_Sample_4.5 | ecosystem: Environmental > Terrestrial > Soil > Wetlands | place: USA...
AAGGGCTCGAAGGGTTTGCGGTAGTCGGGGCGGTCGGTGGCGGCGAGCGTGGCGAAGAGGCGTCCGTGGAATGCGCCCGAGAACGCCACGATGCCGGGCTTCTTCGACCATTTGCGGGCAAACTTGAACGCCGCCTCGTTCGCCTCCGCGCCGGAATTGCAGAAGAATGCCTGATCGGCGAACGAGCGGCCGACCAGCTCCTCGGCGAGCCGCTCGCCAGGCTCGGTGCGATACAGGTTCGAGACGTGGATCAGGCCGCTCGCCAGGGCGCGCTCGATGGCACCGCGCACCACGGGATGGTTATAGCCGAGGGCGTTGACGCCGATGCCGGCGACGAAGTCGAGGAAGCGCGTGCCGTCTTCGGCGATGAGCTCGACGCCCTCGCCCGCCGTGAAGAGCGGGCCCACGCGGGCGTACACGCCCAACAGCGCGGTGACAGCCGAAGGTGTCGCGGTCACGCGGGCTCGGCCACGGCGGCGATGATCCGGGTACCGGCGGCTGGGCGCTCGAGCATCGTGAGGTCGCCGATCCGCACGGCGCGCGCGCCGCCCCGCAGGGCGGCCGCTGCGGAGCGGAGCTTCGCGGCCATTCCGTCACGCGCGACGCCCGACGCGATCAACCCTTCGATCTCGGTCACCGCAATCTCGGGCTGCGCCACGCCGCCGACCGCGACGCCGGGGACATCAGAGATGAACAGCAACTCGGCCGCCCGGAGCGCCGCCGCAACGGCAGCGGCGGCCTGGTCGGCGTTGACGTTGAACGGCACGCCTTGCGCCCCACCCTCTTCGACCAGCGCCGGGGCGAGCGGGGCGAGGACCGGAGTCAGACCCGCGAGCAGCAGGCTTTCGAGGAGTGCAGTGCGCACCGCCGTGATCTCGCCGACGTGGCCGAGATCGCCGGGGGCTCGCCGCGCCGTGAACAGGCCGCCGTCCACGCCGGCCAGCCCAACGGCATCGAGGCCGGCGGCGCGCAACGCCGCCACCACCTGCCGGTTGATGGGCCCGGCCAACACCATCTCGACGACGGCGGCGATCTCGGGCGTCGTCACGCGCAGGCCGTCGCGCTTCTCGACGGGAAGCCGCAGGCGCTCGGACAGCGCCGTGATCGCGCGGCCGCCACCGTGCACGACGACGAGCGGCTCGACCCATTTGAGCGCCCGGGCGCATTCCTCGAGCCATCCCTCGCGGTCGAGGTCGTTGCCGCCGAGCTTCGCAACCTTGGTGCTCAGCACACGAGCCCCGTCGTTTCCGGGATGCCCAGCATCACGTTCATGTTCTGAACCGCCTGGCCGGCGGCGCCCTTGACGAGATTGTCGATCGCGGCCACCACCGTTACCCGCGGCCGCTGCACGTCCGCGACCGGCACCACGCCGAGGGCGACCCGGTTCCGATACACCACGTCACGCAACGAGGGCAGCCTGCCCTTCGTGATCTGGATGCAGCGCTCGCCGGCGTACGCGGCCTCGTAGACCGCTTCGGCGCCGGCTTGGTCGAGCGGCCGCGTGAGCGGCACGTGAATCGTCTCGAGAATGCCGCGCTTCAGGGGCAGCAGGTGCGGCGTGAAGACGAGATCGCCGGAGAAGTCCCCCTCGCGCGCCAGCGTGGCGCGCACCTCAGGGAGATGGCGGTGCGTGTTGCCCGCTGCGTAGGCACGATAGTCCTCGGCGACCTCGCCGAAGAGGTACTCGCGCTTGAGCGTGCGGCCCGCGCCCGTCACACCGGAGGCGGCGTCGATCACCACCTCACGCCCGGCGTCGATGAGCCCGCGCTGCGCGAGGGGGATGAGGGCGAGCAGCGCCGCCGTGGGATAGCACCCCGGATTGGCCACGAGCTCGGCACCCGCGACCCGCGGCCGCGCCACCTCGGTGAGGCCGTATACGGCCTCGGGGCTGAGGCGGAAATCGGCGGACAGATCCACCGTGCGGCGCCCCGCCGACCGAGCCGCGCGCACGTAGCGACTCGAGACCCCGTGCGGCAGGCACGAGAAGACCAGCTCGGCGCGCTCGAACGGGGCGTCCTCGGTCTTGAGGAGCCGCTGCCCTTCGACCACCTCGCCGGCGGCCGACTCCGCGGTGGCAAAGGCGACCGAGGCCCCCGGGTGGCCCGCCAGGAGCCGCAGCAACTCCTGGCCCACGTACCCGGAGGCCCCAAGCACCCCCACGGGGACCGGTGCATTAATATTCATCTGGTCGAGAAATTATGCACCCGCACTCGTGCGGGCAAGACCCGCCTCTCGGCGTCAGCGCGCGGCGGGCCACGAGAATGTCGCAACCAGCGTGTCACGGTCCGAGAGCGGGATCCGGCGCGCGACGTTGTCGAGGCGGCCGCAGCGCGCCGGCGCCGGGCCGGCAGATGCCGAATCCAGCACCGTGAGGCAGACGACGTCGGCGCCCGTCGCGAGCGCGCTATCCCACGCCGTGCGCGGCGGCTCGGGTCGCGCCAGCGCCACATCGAGCGTGTGCGAGTCTCCCGGGCCCAGGGTGAAGGTGACGGACTGGCTGGAGGCGTCGGGGACCATGTCGAGCACTTTGATCGCGCTGCTCGTGTCGCCGCGCGACAGCGTCAAACGGACCACGGCACGGCGGGGCCGGACCACAGCCGCGAGCGCAATGGCAACGGACGAGTCCGACACGACGAGCGCATCGGCGGGCCGCGTCTCGCCGCCGACGAAATCACGCCGCACGGTGATCTCGAGCCAGACGGCGTGGCTGCGAGTCGTGCGCGGCTGGCCGAACGGGTAGAGGCGGGCCACGCCGCCCCAGGCGACCCGCGCGGCGCGTCGATAACCGTCGAACTCCCACAGGGGAAGGCCGCGCCGCGAATATCCCGCGCGGTGGCGCCCGAAGAACGCACCCGACAGCGTCGCAGAGTCGGGCTCCGCCGCCACGCGGAGCAGCGCGTCGAGCTCGACGGTGTCGGTGCGAAGGGACAGTCGCAGATCGGTGTCCTCCGGTCCGCTGACCATCCCCGTGGCGATCACGCGAGCCTCGTCCCCCCGCCGCTCGAGCAGCCGCATGTTGTACGTCACGCGGTAGCCGGGGGCCTGGAGGGAGCCGAGCGCGACAGTGAGCAGCGCCGCCCGGGCGGCGCTACTCCACGGTGAACGTCGCACGTGAGGCCTCGAGCGAGCCGGGGCCCGGCCCTCCCCACCAGAGGTGCGCCAGCCACCCCGCTCCGAGCCCGACCAGGAGCGCCACCGCGACCCACTTGGCCACGCTGCGGGCCCGGATCGCGGGACGGGGCACGGTGACGGCGTGAGGCTGCCCCGCGGACCGTGCCATGGCGACTCGCAGCTCGAGATGGCTCGCGCGCGCGCCGGCGCACGCGGTGCAGCCGGCGAGGTGGCGCGCCAAAGCCGCGCGCTCCGGCAGCGTCAGCTCCCCGTCGAGCTCCGCGTCGATCTGGCTCACCCACTCGTCGTGGTCGCTCACTTACGGCAGCTCCTCCGAAACGTGATACCGCAAGACGCGTCGCTGCATCCAGCGCACCGCGAGCGCATCGACGAACGATCGAAACACCCGGTTCCACATGCCGTACTTGGTGCGCCCAAAGCGACGCTGCCGATGCCGCACGGGCATCTCCGCCACGCTCCCGCCGTACAGCTTGATCAGGGTGGGCAGAAAGCGGTGCATGCCGTCATACAGCGGCAGAGCCCGCACCGCATCGCCGCGAAACGCCTTGAGCGAGCAGCCCGTATCCCGGATCGTCTCGCCGTTCAGGCGATTCCGGACCGCGTTGGCGATGCGGCTCTGCACGAGCTTCCAGCTCGAGTCGTGACGATTCACCCGATATCCCGCCACCGCTGTGACCCCAGTCGCCATCAGCCGGTCCACGAGCGCCGGGATGTCGGCGGGATCGTTCTGAAGATCGGCGTCGAGCGTCACGATCACCTGCCCCCGCGCCGCCCGGAATCCTGCCGCGAATGCAGCCGTTTGGCCCGCATGAGGGGCGAGCGCCACGATGTGCAACTCGGGACGCTCCGTCTTCAGGCCCTTCAGCAGCTCGAGCGATCCGTCCACCGAGCCGTCATCGACGGCTACGACCTCATAGCGCCGCCCCTCGAGCGCGGTGGTGATCTCCTTCATGAGCTGGGGCAGGCTGTCGCGCTCGTTGTAGACGGGGATCACGAGCGAAAGATCAGGCGTCGACGAAGTCATGCCGGAGCTCGGGCGCGTCGGGATACTTGGTGCGAAGGCGCGCGATCAGCGCATCGGATTTGGCCCGGTCTCCCTGATGCGTGCGGTAGATCTCCGCGAGCCGGATGCCCGCCAGGATCTCCCGGTGGGGGACGGGCGGCGGATCGGCGACGAGGCGCTCGAGCATTTCGGTTTCGCGCGCGAGATCGATGTGCACCGGCGGGCCTCCGTCCTCACCTCCGCTCAGCTGCCCGGTCAGGAAGGCCAGGAACGGCTGGACGATGACGGCGAGCACGTCATGCAGGACGCCCCAAACGAGCCACAGCACCCCTACCCACGTCGCCAGTCGCGTGTCGAAGTGGCCGCTCGAGAAGAATGCAACGACGAGCGCCGCGGTCGCGATGACGAGGGCCGCTCCCAGAAACCCGCGCACCACGGCAAGGGGGCTGGGCGGGTCCGAGGGATCGTAGTCGAATCGCACCGACCAGAACGTAGGGGTGGGCACAAGCCCGGGCAAGTTGACACGCTTCGCGGACCGCGCTAAAACCAACGCCATCCCTTCCATGAGACGGCCTTGCGCAGCTGGCTCTGGGCGCTGAGCGCACTCGCGGTGTGCGCGTCCGCGCTCGGCGCTCAGCGCGTGTGGCAGAGTACGTGGTATCCCTACCTCTACTATCAAACGGCCGACGGTCTGTGGATCGGCGGCCGCTATGTCCGGTACAGTCCCGTCGGATTCGCGGCGCGGCCCGAGCCCTGGGCGGCGGCCATCTCGCTGGACGCTGCCGGAAGCGTGCAGGGAAGCTACGCCGTCGTCGCCGACGCCCAAGCGCCGGCGCTGTGGGCGGGGTGGCGCGCCGGGCTGACGCTCGCGGTGGCGCGGGAGAACCGCCTGGGATTCTACGGGATCGGTAACGACACGCCGCCCGCCGCCGACAGCGTAACGGCGACGGCCCCGTACTATTACGAAGTCAGCCGCACGCATGGAGGCGCCCGTCTCACGCTCGAGCGGCGCCTCATCGGCCCGCTGCGCGTGCTCGGCGGCGCGGCGTTCGAGCGCACGGACTTCCGCCCTCTCCCCGGCCCGAGTGTGTTCCGGTCGAGCCTGGCGAGCGGCGTGGTGGACTCCGCCGCCATTCCGTTCAACGACGCGGTCGTCCGAGCGGGCGTCGTCCTCGATACGCGCGACGACGAGCTCGATCCGCACGCGGGCATTCTGCTCGAAGGGTTGTTTGCGAGCGGGCGAGGGTACACGCGCACGACCGGAATGCTGTGCGCTTACGCGCATCCCCTCGACCGCCTGGTCATCGCCGGACGGCTCGCGGGGGAGGGCACGGGCGGCACCGCGCCCGTCGCCGCTCAAGTCGTGATGGAGGCGAGCGACCAGCCGTTCATCGCGGTCGGCGGTTACCGTTCGTTGCGCGGGTACTACGACGCGCGCTTCGTCGGTCCGGCGAAGCTGCTGGGAGGTGCGGAGCTGCGGTACGCCGTGGTGTGGTCTCCCACCGTGCTCGAGCTGAAGCTGACCGCCTTCTACGACGCCGGTCGGGTGTTCGCACCGGGCGAGCCGTTCAAGTTGACGACCGACGGCCTGCACCAGGCGGGCGGCGTCGAGCTGGCCCTCCGCTTTCTCCGTAACGCCCTCGCCGTGGCGGGAGTTGGCGCCGGCACGGAGGGCTCGCAATACGTGTTCGGGACGCGGTGGAGCTATTGACCGCCGACGTGACGCGGCAGCGCCTCGTGCGGGCGGCTCTGGAGCTGTTCACGGCGCAGGGCTACCACGCCACCACTACGCCGCAGATCGCGAAGAAGGCCGGCGTCGCCGAGGGCACGATCTACCGGCACTTCACCAGCAAGCAGCAGCTCCTGAACGAGCTGTATCGCGGCGCGGCCCGCTGGGCGGCGAAGCTCGTCGCCGAAGCCGACGCCGCGCAGCGCGACCCCCGCGACAAGCTCGCCGAGCTGGGACGCAGTCTCGCGGCCGGGGCGGCGCGTGAGCCCGCCGTCGTCCGCCTGTTCTTCCTCGAACGGCACGGCGCGCTGCTGGACGAGGAGAGCCGCAAGACGGCGCGTGATTTCCGCCTCGCCCTGGAGGGAGTCGTGGCTCAGGGGAAGGCCGCGGGCTCGATCAAACCCGGGGCGGCCGAGCTATGGGCGGCGGTGTGGCTCAGCATCGCGACGTTCGCCATCGAGCGAGTCGTCACGCGCGAATGGGCGAGCGATCACGGCGGGATCACGCAAGCGCTGGATGCGGCGTGGGATGCGATACGGGCAGATGGTTAGACGGTCAGGCGGTTAGTTCGCCCGCTACCATCTATCCGTCTACCCGTCTGCCGCCTGCTCTCCTCAGCTCGAACAGTTCGATCTCCGGCGGCACGAACATGCGGATCGGGACGCCCACCACCCCGATCCCGCGGCTGACGTACAGCTGACTCGCGCCACGCTGGAAATGCCCCATGACGTACTTGGTGATCAAACGGCCCGCGGACCAGCCGAAGCCCGGGAGGTAGAACTGGCCGCCGTGGATGTGTCCGGAGAGCGTGAGGGGAATCCCGTGCGGCACCGCGCCATCCCACGCACCCGGGCGGTGCGCCAGGAGGATCCTGAACGCTCCGCTCGGCGCGGCCTGCAGCGCGCGGGCAATGTGCCAATGCTGGGGGTCGTCGAACTGCCAACCCTCCGGGTCGTCGATACCGAGCAGCGCCAGCGCCGCGTTGCCGCGGGTCACGACGTGGCAGTCGTTGAGTACGAGCACGTGCCCCGCCTCGCGCACCCCGCGCGCGACGACATGCACGCCCGTGTAGTGATCGTGGTTTCCCAGCACGGTGACGCAGCCAAGCGGGGCCGACAGCTCCCGGAACGCCCGGACGTAGGCGGGGACGTAGCTCGGGGAGATATCGATCATGTCCCCCGTCTGCACGATCAGGTCGGGACGGAGCGCGTTGGCCTGCGCCACGATCTCCACCATGCGGTCGGCTTCGAGGTGGACCCCCGCATGCAGATCGGAGAGATGCAGGATGGTGAGGCCGTCGAACTCGACCGGCAGGTCGGGGAACACCAGGGTGCGGCGGGTGAGGACCGGAAGGTGGTAGGCGCTCCAGATGCCGTAGGTGGACAGCGTGGCCCCGGTCGCGGCGTAGGCGTAGGTGGCGCGCGCGAGGAACTGGCGCCGGGTCAGGCGATCCTTGGACGCCTTGGACAACTCGAAGTTGACCACGCGATCGACGTGACCGAGCCGCCACTGCTCCAGTCGCCCCACCAGCCACAGCACGGCTTTCACCGCGAGGTACACGACCACCAGGGCGAGGAATACCCACCCCAGGAATTGCCAGGCGACCCACGGGCCCGTGAAGGGGATCCAGCCAATGCCCCATACGGATCCGAACAAGACCCGTCGCGCCACGAAGATCCACGGCAGGTTGAAGAGAACGAAGACGCCGGTGACGACGGCGCGCACCAGCCGCGCGCGCGCCGGCCGGGCACCTTCGGGCAGCCGCTCGCGCAGGTACAGGTACAGCAGCGCCTGCGGCGCCATGAAGAGGAACAAATAGATTAGGCGCATGCCGCTCCGGGTCCTGCTCGCTGTAATGCTGCTGGTGGCATTGCCCCGCCCCCGCATGGCCGCGCAGCAGCTGTCTGCAGCCGATCGGGAGGAATTGGTGGCGCGCCTGTGGAGCGAGGCGCGCTACAACTTCGCCGGGTGGGACCGGGTCCGGGCGAACTGGGATTCAGCGCTCGGCGCGACCCTGCGGGCGGCCGCCCAGCCCCAATCGGACTTCGCGTTCTGGCGGCGGTCGCGCCGCCTGACGGCGCTGCTCGGCGACCTGCAGACGACCGTCGTCCCTCCTCCGGCGCTCCGCTCACGCGTGGCGCGCCCGCCGCTCGCGCTCGTGAGCGTCGAGGATCGCCCGTTCCTCGTCGACTATGCGGAGAACGACGAGATGCGGGTGGCGCGCCCCGAGCGCCTCGCCGAGATCATAGCGGTCCAGGGCGTGCGCGCGGAGGACTGGATTCGCGACTCGATCCTCCCGGAGATCGGGGGGGCGACGCCTGCCGCGCGCTGGGAGCGCGCGGTGACGGACATGCTCCAGGGGGAGCGGGGGACGTCGCTGCACCTCACGCTCAGGCTTCCGGGTGGCGAGGACCGCGGGGTGAGCGTCACGCGCACCGTGTCGCTCAACGATCGCTGGCCGTTCGACCACAGCGCCATGAGCATCGACACGCTGCCCGACGGTGTGGTGGTGGTGCGCCTCATGTCGCTCGGGACGAACGAGCTGGTGGAGCAGTTCGATCGTGTCTTCGCCTCGTTCGCCGGCGTCCGGGGGCTGATCGTCGACCTGCGCCAAGCGGTCGGAGGGCGCGAGTCCAATGCGTACGACCTGCTCGCCCGGCTCACGCCGCAGCCGTTTCTCGGAGTGATGCAGCGCACCACCATCTACCGCCCCGCCGTCCCACTCGTGGGGCACCCCGAGCCCGCCATCTCCTGGCAAGTCTTCCCAGCCGACTCGGTGATGCCCCGGCGCAACCGGCCTGTCTACAAGGGGCCGATTGCCGTCCTCAGCTCCGCGGCGACGCTCGGCGCGCCGGAGGATTTCCTCGCGGCGTTCCGCAACACGGGGCGAGGTGTGATCATCGGGGCGACGTCGGCGGGAAGCCCGGGCGAGGCGCTCGAGCTGCCGTTGGTGAAGGACTGGATGCTGCGGCTCTCGGCGGTGACCGAGGCCTTCCCCGATGGCACCGACTTCAGCGGCGCCGGCGTCGCCCCGGAGCTGCCCGTCCCCGCGAGAGTGGACGATCTGCTCGCCGGGCGCGACGCGGCGCTCGAGCGGGCGCGCGGCTATCTGGCGGCGCAACGGGACTGAGCCCGCGACAAGGTGTCGCAGCGAGAGACACCCGTCGCCCTAGTGGCCGTACGTGACCCTCCAGATGCGGCCGCCCATGTCGTCGCTCACGAGCAGCGCACCGTCCGCCGCCACCGCGACGCTCACCGGACGGCCCCAGGCGGACTGGCCGACGAGCCACCCCGTGACGAAGTCCTCCACGGATGCCGGCCGCCCGTTCTGCACGCGAACGCGAACGACCTTGTAGCCCGTCTTGTGCGACCGATTCCACGACCCATGGTACGTCATGAAGGCATCGCCGCGGTACTCGGCTGGAAACGCCGTGCCCGTGTAGAACGCCAGCCCAAGCGGCGCCGAATGCGCCTGGACGGTGAGCGCCGGGGGCTCGACGCCTGAGCAGTCGGCATTGGGATACTGGTCGTAGTTCGGCTTGCCGGGCAGATAGCATTGCGGCCAGCCGTACCACTTTCCGTCTTTGAGGATGTTCAAGTGCTCAGGCGGGAGGTCATCCCCCAGGTAGTCGCGGTCGTTGTTGTTGGCCCACAGCTCACCCGTCGCGGGGTTGAACGCGAGACCGACCGAGTTGCGCAACCCGGTGGCGAAGGTGTGGGCGCCCGAGCCGTCGAGGTTGTAGCGGGTGACCGCCGCGCGGGGTGGTGCATCGTTGCAGAGGTTGCATGACGAGCCTACGGCGACGTAGAGACGGTTGTCCGGACCGAACGCAAAGGTACGGGTGATGTGGTTCCCGCCTCCCGGAAGACCGGACACGATCGTCAGCGGCTTCCGGGCCCCCGGGTCGAGCCGCTTCACCGTCGTCTCCTCGGCGAAGTACAGCGTGTCGCCGCGGAACCCGATCCCCGAGGGGTTATTCAGGCCGGACAGGACCAGCAGGGAGGATTCCGCGGTGCCGTCCCCGTTGGCGTCAACCAAGCGGACGATCTCCCCCGAGCTCGACAGTGTCGCGTAGACAGCGCCACCGGGGCCCGGCGCGAGAAAGCGCACGCCGCTCAGCCCCTGAGCGAAGAGGTTCACTGCAAACCCCTTCGCCACGAATAACTGGTGGCCCGCGATATTGACGGTGTCGGGCGGGCCGGTCGGGACGTCGGCCGCCCCCGTTGACATACGCCCGACTGAGCCCAGGAGGACGCAGATGAGCGCGGTGAGGGACAGACCGGTCGCCTTAGCCGGCATAGACGGCGTCGAGCGCCGAGGGACCCGGTGGCATGTGCTCGCGGCCCGCCAGCGCGGTTGCAGCGGCTTGCTCGATCTCGGCGGTCACCGTGCCTTCGACTTCCTGTAGCGCGGTCGTCGTGTGCCCCTCTTCCTTCAGGTACTCTTCGTACAGGCCGACGGGGTCACGCGTTCCCCACGCCTTGAACAGGGTGTCCGGTATCACGGCGCGCGCCTCGGCATCGTCGTGAGTGGCGTGGCCACCCATCCGAAACGTTTCAGCGGTGAGCATCACCGGACCATCGCCGCGCCGGCACCGGGCGGCGGCGAGTGCGGTGGCAGCGTACGCATCGAGTACGTTGTTGCCGTCGAACGCGGCACCGGCGATCCCGTAGGTGGCAGGCCAGTCGCGGAAATCGGGAGGCAGGTGGTGCTGCGCGACCGGCGTGCCCAGGGCCACCTGGTTGTTCTGGATGATGAAGATCGCCGGGAGGCGTTGCACCGCAGCGAAGTTCGTGCCCTCATGCGCCGCCGCGGTCTTGGTGGACCCATCCCCCACCCACGTCAGGGCGACGCGCGGCTCGCCCCGCAGCTTGAACGAGAGCGCTACGCCGGCGATGACCGGTACCATATCGCCGACGTGCGAGACAGGCGGGAGAACGCCCGTTGCCAGGTCGCCCGCGTGGAGGTCGCGACCGTGCGAGGGGCTGTCCGCCGTGCCGAGGTAGGTACGGAGCACGGCGACGGGCGGCATCCCGAACTCCGTGCAGGCGGCCGCGTTCCGGATCATCGGCGCCACCACGTCGCGGCCGCGCACCAGGGCGTGCACGGGTCCCACCGTGACCGCCTCCTCGCCCGTACCGAGCCATGCCTTTGAGATGACGCCCGTCCGCACCCATCGCTTCAGCTGGATGTCGAGCAGGCGGGCGCGGAGCAGTCCGGCGTAGAGTGCGAGCCTGGTCTCGTTCGACAGGTTGGCCACCACGGCGGCGCGCTCGGCGTCCGCCTCGAGCGTGGTCCGGAACGAGCGCACCAGCGCCGGGTCGGGGGTCCAGCCGACGTACTCCGGGGGGTCGAACGCCGCGAAGCGCCGCATCGCCTCAGGGCGCGGTGGCCGCGACCCTCATCTGAGCTTGTCCTTGATCTTGCCGAGCACGCCGCCGGAGGGAAGCGGCGCTTCGAGCGCGGCCGCGAACTCGAGCGCCGTTGCGAAGCGGTCGTCGGGGTTCGGCTCCATCGCACGGGCGAGCGCCGTCTCGAGCCACGCAGGCAGCTCGGGCCGGACCTGCCGCAGCGCCATGGGCTTCCCGCGCAGCCGCGCGATCATCATCTCCTGGGCGTTGCGTCCCTCGAACGGGAGCCTGCCCGCAAACATCTCGAAGGCCACGACCCCGAGGGCATAGACGTCCGAGCGCCCATCGAGCGGCTTGCCGCGGATTTGCTCCGGGCTCATGAACTCAGGGGTTCCGAGAATGATGCCAGTGGCCGTCAGCTTCTGGAGGGCCGGATCCGCGCGGCGCTCCTTCGCGAGACCGAAGTCCATCACCACCGCCCGCTCGCCCTTCGATCCCTCGGCGACGAGCATGATGTTCTCGGGTTTCAGATCCCGGTGGACGATGTGCAGCTCGTGCGCGTGATGGAGGCCGGCGCACACCTGTTGCAGCACCTTGATGCCCGCAGCAAGCTCCATCGGCCCACCCTGCACTTCGCGATCCGACAGGAGCTGGCCCTCGAGGAACGGCATCACGAGGTAGATCAGCGCGTCGGACTCACCGAGGCGCAGGATCCGGCAGACGTTCGGGTGGTCGAGTCGCATGGCGAATCCGGCCTCGCGCCGCAGGCGCTCGACCGAGCGCAGGTCGCTGGCGAGCCTCGGTGAGAGGACTTTGATCGCCACCTCACCGCCCGTGCGAATCTCACGCGCGAGATAGACGAAGGACATGCCACCCTCGCCCAGTTTCCTCAGGACCTGATAGCGGGCGTCGAGCAGCTGCCCCGTCATCGTGGAGGCGCGCTCGGGCGAGCGGGGGGGAGAGGGGCGAGGCGCGGGCGCGGGGGGCCGTGGTTGTGCGGCTGGGGCGGATCGGGCCGGCGCCGCCGGCGCGCCGGGAGATCTCGACTGTGCCTCCACCAGCATGCTGCCGTCCTTGGCGCAGAAGCGGGCCGCATCGGCGTAGACGGTGCCGCACCGGGGACAGCGCCGCTCGCTCACTGGCGCACCAGGTTCCGGCCTTCGTTCTTGGCGCGATACAGCGCCTGGTCGGCCAGCGCCACGAAGGAGTCGGCACCGGTGACGCGGTCGTCGGGGAACGCGGCGAGACCGATGGACACGGTGCGGCGCAACGGCTCTTCGCCGACGTCGGCGAAATCGTGGTTGGCGATGAGGCGACGCAGCCGATCCGCGAAGATTCCCGCTCCATGGAGGGCAGTCTCGGGCATCACGATCACGAACTCCTCACCGCCGTAGCGCGCGACCACGTCCACCGACCGGGCCGCGCGCAGCAGGATCTCTCCCACCTGCCGGAGTACCGAGTCTCCCGTGACGTGGCCTCGCGTGTCGTTGACCTCTTTGAAGCGATCGATGTCGGCGAGCAGGATCGTGATCGCGAGGTTGTAGCGACGGGCGCGGTCGAGCTCCTGCTCCAGGGCCTCGGCGAGCGCGCGCCGGTTCAGGCAGCCGGTCAGCGCGTCGGTGGCCGCCAGCTTCTCGAGGCGCTTCTTGTCGGAGACGGCGGTCTCGAAATCGTAGGCCTTTTCGATCGCCGCAACGGCCGTGCGAATGACCGTGTCGGCGAACTGCGCATCGGCGCTCGTGAGCGGCGGGTCCTCACCGGTCGTGCGGAGAAAGAACGCGCCCACCTGCTGGTCCTTCATGGAGAAGGGGAGCGCTACCGCGGAGCGCGTATCGACCGTGAGCCCTTCGCGCTCCCAGCGCCGCCGCTCCTCGGCGTAGAGCGGATCGGTGGCCACGTCCTCGATCAGGACGGGCCGTCCCTCCGTCAGCGCACGATGAATCTCGGGGTAGCGGGCAAGCTCCACGGGAAGGTTGCGCAACATGGGATTCTCATACGCGGTCACGACGACGCCGGTGGTATCGCCCGGCTTGGCGAGCACGAGCGAGCACTTGGAGATCTGCAGCACGCGCGCGATGCGCCGTGCCAGGATGTGATAGATCTCGTCCGGCTTGAGGGAGTCGGTGACCTCCTGGAGGATGTCGACGATGGCCGCGCGGCTCTGCGCGTCCTCGCGCGCCTGGCCGAGCTCGTGCGCGGAGCGCAGATGCGCCTTCACGCGCGCCACCAGCTCGCGGACCCGGAAGGGCTTCGGGATGAAGTCTGCAGCGCCGAGGCCGAGCGCCCGCACCGTCGCTTCCTCGGGCGGCATGGACGAGATCATCAGGACCGGGAGGTCGCGGAAGCGATCGTCGGTCTTCAGGCGTTGCAGGAGCTGCAGCCCGTCGGTCTTGGGCATCATGATGTCGAGCAGCAGCAGGTTGGGTTGCTGCTGTTCGAGCGCGCCAACCAGGTTCTCACCGCCTAGGGCGACGACGACCTCATAGCCCTCCTTCTCGAGGATCCAGGTCAAGGTCCGGACGAGCGACTGGTCGTCGTCGGCGACGAGGATCTTTGGCGGGCGGGTGTCGACCATCCCGTATCAGTCCTCGAGCAGGGAGGGGTCGACGTTGCCGCCGCTGACGACGAGCACGGCCGGCAGCGCCGGCTTGAGGGCCCCCGACAGCAGCGCTGCGGTGGTCGCCGCCCCCGAGGCCTCGACGGCGAGGTGACAGGTCTGCCACAGGAAATGCATCGCCTCGCGAATACTGTCGTCTTCGACGAGGACCACACCCGCCAGCCTGGCGAGCCGACGGCTCAGCTCGGCGAACGGCACAGCGCCGACGGTGAGGGTGATCAATCCGTCGGCGATGCTCGCGGTGCGGGCGAGACGCTCCGGGCGCCCCGCGGCGAGCGAGCGCTGCAGCTTGGGCGCGCCGCTGGGCTCCACGCCCCAGACCTGCGCCCGGCTGCCGGCCGCCTCGAGTCCGGCCACCACGCCCGCGATCAGACCACCCCCGCCAACCGGCACGACGACCGTGGCCACGTCGGGGAGCTGCTCCGCGATCTCGAGTCCGAGCGTCGCCTGCCCTTCCACGATGTCGGGGTGATCGAACGGCGAGATGATCGTGAGACCCTCGCGCCGGGCGATCTCCTCGGCTTTGCGCTGCCGGTCCTCGGACGTGCGCCCTTCGAGCACCACCTCGCCGCCCCACCGCTTGACGCCGGCGACCTTCACCGCCGGCGCCGTCTCCGGCATCACGATGACGGCGCGCATCCCGACGAAGCACGCGGCATAAGCCACCGCCTGGCCGTGGTTGCCGCTCGAGTAGGTGATCACTCCGCGGGCCCGCGCGGCTTCGGGGAGCTTGCGGATCGCGTTGTAGGCGCCACGAATCTTGAACGCGCCCATCGGCTGCAGCAGCTCGAGCTTGAGGTAGGCGCCGAGCGGCTCGACGAACTGGAGCGGGGTGCGCACCGCGACGCCCGCGAGCGCCCGGGCAGCGTCCCGCACCGCCTGCGCGTCGAGCACGCTATTTCTTCTTCTTGGCCGAAGGCCGCGCCGGGCGTTTGGCCGTCTTGGCGGGGGCTCCCCTGGCAGGTGCGGCCTTCGCCTCGTCGCCGTCGCCCTCACCCTCGCCATTCTCTTCCTCGTCTTCCTTGACCACCCGGGCGACATCCACCACCAGATCGCCGGGCGCGAGGTTCATGATCTTGACGCCCTGGGTGTTCCTTCCCGAGATGCGGATGCCCTCGACGGGCACGCGGATCATGATCCCCTTTTTCGTGATCATCATGAGCTCGTCGTCGGGCAGCACTTCCTTGAGGGCGACGACCTCACCCGTCTTGTCGGCACGCTTCAGGGTGATGATGCCCCGCCCACCGCGGTGCTGGACTCGGTATTCGTCGAGCTCCGAGCGCTTGCCCATCCCCTTCTCCGTCACGGCAAGCAGCGTCGACTTGCGTCGCACCACCACGAGGTCGATCACCCGGTCCTTCTTCTCGAGCGCGATCCCCTTCACGCCGGTCGCCGTGCGTCCCATGTCGCGGACGTCCTTCTCGTGGAAGCGGATGCTCATCCCGTGCCCGGTGGCGAGGACGATGTCGTTCTTCCCATCGGTGACCTGGACGTCGATCAGCTCGTCGCCCTTCTCGACGTTGATGGCCCGGATGCCGACCGAGCGCGGGTTGCCGAACTCCGACAGCCGCGTCTTTTTCACGACCCCGTCTTTGGTGGCGAACAGCAGGTACTGGTCGTCGGAGAACTCCCGCACCGGCACGAGCGCGGCGATGCGCTCGTCGGGTTTGATCGCGATGCAGGACGTCATCGGCTTGCCGCGCGACGCACGGGACGCCTGCGCCACCTCGTGCACCTTGAGCCAGTAGCACTGTCCGCTCTGCGTGAAGAACATGACGTAGTCGTGGGTCGAGGCGATGAAAAGGTGCTCGACCCAGTCGTCTTCCTTGGTCTGGGCCGAAATCACCCCCCGGCCGCCGCGTCGCTGCCGGCGGTAGGCGGTCACCGGCAGCCGCTTGATGTAGCCGGCGTGCGAGACGGTGATCACCATGTCTTCCTCGGCGATCAGGTCTTCGATGGAGAACTCGCCCTGGTCGGCAACGATCTCGGTCCGACGCTCGTCGCCGAACGCCTGCGACACCTCGGTCAGCTCGTCCTTCAGGATCTTCATGCGGCGCGGCCGCGATCCGAGAATCTCCTTGCACTCCTTGATGAACTTGCGGACTTCCTTCAGCTCGTCCTCGAGCTTGGTGATTTCGAGCGCCGTCAGGCGTGCGAGGCGCATGTTCAGGATTTCGGCAGATTGCTTCTCGGAGAGCTTGAAACGCTTGCGCAGGGCGGCGTCCGCCGCGGGCGTATCCTTGGACTTCCGGATGATCCGGACCACCTCGTCGATGTGATCGACGGCGATCTTCAGCCCCTCGAGGATGTGCTCGCGATCCTGCGCGCGCTTCAGCTCGAATTCGGTGCGGCGGGTGATGACAGTGTGGCGGTGCTCGATGAAGTGCTGCAGCAGCTCCTTCAGGTCCATTTCCTTCGGCACGCCGTCCACCAGCGCCAGCATGATGGCGCCGAAGGTCACCTGCATCTGCGTGTGCGAGTACAGCTGGTTCAGGACGACGAGCGGTACGACGTCCCGTTTCAGCTCGATGACGACGCGCAGGCCTTCCTTGTCCGATTCGTTCCGGAGATCGGTGATCCCTTCGAGCTTCTTCGCGAGCACCAGGTCGCGGATCTGCTCGATCACCCGCTCGGGCGACACCTGGTAGGGGAATTCGGTGACCACGATCTGCTGCTTGCCGGTGGATTCGGTCTCCTCCACCGTCGCCCGCGCGCGCACGATGATGCGGCCGCGCCCCTTCTCGTAGCACTCCTTGATCCCTTCCCGACCGTAGATGATGCCGGCAGTCGGGAAGTCCGGACCCTTGATGAACTTCCGGAGATCCTTGACCGCGGCGTTGGGGTGATCGACGAGATGGTTGATCGCGTCGACGGTCTCGCCCAGGTTGTGCGGGGGAACGTTGGTCGCCATGCCGACCGCGATTCCGGCCGACCCATTGACGATCAGATTCGGCAGCCGCGCCGGGAGGACCGTGGGCTCCTGCAGCCGGTCGTCGAAATTCGGGACGAAATCGACGGTGTTCTTGTCGATATCGTCGAGCATCGTCATGGCGACGCGCGTGAGCCGCGCCTCGGTGTAGCGGTACGCCGCGGCGGCGTCACCGTCCACCGACCCGAAGTTCCCCTGCCCGTCCACCAGCGGGTAGCGCAGCGAGAAGTCCTGCACCATCCGGACGAGCGAGTCGTAGACGGCCACGTCGCCGTGGGGATGGTACTTGCCGAGCACGTCGCCCACGACCGTCGCACTCTTCTTGTGGGGCCGTCCGGGCACGAGGCCGAGCTCGTGCATCGCGTAGAGGATGCGGCGGTGGACCGGCTTCAGGCCGTCGCGCACGTCGGGGAGCGCCCGCTGCACGATGACGCTCATCGAGTAGTCGAGGAACGACTCCTTCATTTCCTCTTCGATGAGGCGGGGGAGAATGCGCTCGCGGACGTTGGGTGCGGTCATGAAGGCAGGCTATGTAAGTTTAAACAAAATAACCACTTAGACTGCAAAATGCAACTCAGGAAGGCAGCTCTATCACCACCTTCCCCAGCTGTTCACCCCGCTCGAGTCGCTCGAAGGCCGCCCGTGCCTGGGCGAGCGGGTAGACACGGTCCAGCACGGGCCGCAGGCGGCCCTGACCGAGCTGCCTCACGATCTCCTGATACTCCGATTCATTCCCCATCGTCGAGCCCAGGATCGTGAGCTGGTTCCAGAACACGCGCCGCAGGTCCGTCACGGCCTCGGGACCGCTGGTCGCGCCGCACGTGACGAGCCGCCCGCCCTTGCCGAGCGCGCGGAGCGATTCCTCCCAGGTGGCTTCGCCAACGGTGTCGACCACGACGTCGACGCCCCGCTTGCCGGTGAGCGCACGCACCTCCCGGGCGACGGGCCGCGTGCGGTGGTTCAGCGTAACGTCTGCGCCGAGCCCGGCGGCCGCGGCAAGCTTCGCGTCGTTCGAGGACGTGACGATTGCGCGGGCGCCCTGAAGCTTCGCGACTTGCAGCGCGGCGAGCGACACGCCGCCTCCAATACCCCAGATGAGCACCGTCTCCCCGGTGCGCACGGCGGCTCGAGTGACGAGCATGCGCCACGCGGTCAGCGTAACGAGCGAGAAGGCGGCCGCCTCCGGCCAGGACAGCGGCGGATCGAGGGTCGGGACGAGGGCGAGGCTCCGATCCGGGACAACGATCGACCGCGCGAGCGTCCCGGGAAGATGCTCGCCGAGCAGCTGGTAGTTGATGCACAGGGAGTGCTCCCCGCGCCGACAGTACTCGCAGGTGTAGTCGGCGATGCCGGGGTTGATCATCACGCGGTCCCCCGGTTTGACGCGGGTAACGCCGGGACCGACGGCGTCTACGACGCCCGCTCCATCGGCACCGAGGATGTGGGGGAACGTGTAGTTGCCGGGAAGGCCGCGTACGACGAAGAGGTCGAGGTGATTGAGCGCCGCCGCCCTGAGCGACACACGGACCTGCCCCGCTTCGAGCGGGCCGTCCGGGGTGGCGCTGCGGATGTCGAGGACCTGGATCTGGTCGAGACCGCCGGTCGC
>Ga0335085_10006525_pt1 | contig 18368 bp, 13 predicted proteins | sample Lox_Sample_45_FD_206712 | JGI IMG/M metagenome (GOLD analysis project Ga0335085, IMG submission 206712) | Soil microbial communities from Loxahatchee National Wildlife Refuge, Florida, United States - Lox_Sample_4.5 | ecosystem: Environmental > Terrestrial > Soil > Wetlands | place: USA...
GAGGCGGACAGCCGCAAGGACAATTTTCAACGTCCGACCCGTCGTGCCCGCGGCTTATTTCTCCTGCAGCGACTCCAGGTACTTGCTAAGGTTCGCAACGCGCATGTGGACGACCTCCTCGTGGCCCTGGCTCATCTTCCAGAACACCGGCCCCCACACTGGCATATCCTGATCGCCGTGTGCCATCAGGTTGGCTTGTCCCCGAAGCACGGCAGCTACCTTGTCTGAGGGAAACTTACCTCCATTGCGTTTGGCGAGCGTGGTGAGGTCGGCAGGCGCTTGCTTGAGCGAGGCAGCGGCCGGTCCGTCACCTTTAGCGTCCTTGCCGTGGCAGGAGGCGCAGTAACTCGCGAACATCTGCTTGCCCGACGAGGGGGATGTTTCTTCTGCAGGTGCGCGCTTGACGCTGGTCTTGGACTCTTGGGTGACGGCGATTGTGCCGGTCAGCACGACCGCGAGCGTCACGATCAAACATGTCGAGTAGCGCACTCTCATGAATCCCTCCTGAAGGCTGTCGGACTCCACGTCCGCGATCGCAAGCCTGGATCATTGCCGCTTCTAGTGCACTACCAACATCGACTGCAGGCCCAGCCAGACGCTTTCCAGGCAAGCGGCTGGCATGGGCAACCCTTTCTTCAGAACGTAAACCTCATCGAGAACTGCAACTGCCGTGCGTTAAACATGGTCCGGGGCGTGCCGAACGTCGGATTGGGGAACGCCGGGATAAACTTACACGACGGCGAGATGTCCGGTGGCATACACGATCCCCCGCTTTCAGCGGTGATCGGAGTAGAGGCAAAGCTGCCCACACCCGGAATCGCGAGGCCGTCGCCGACCGGGCACGCGGTAGAGGCATCTTGCTGCTGAATCGCGCGGGTGATCCCGTCGTTGTAATGGCGCGGGACGACCGGAGGTGTACCGCAGAAGACTGGAGAATTGTAGACCGAGGTCACCTCATCCACGTTCGGACGGTTAAGAACGTTGAACGCATCGAAGGCCAGATTCAGTCGCATACGCTCTGTTATATGGAAGTCTCGCGCAATGCGGAGGTCCCAACTGTAAAGCGGATCGCCGATGTAAGTGTTCCTCGGGATCATGGTCTGGCAATCTTGAACGGACGGGCAGTGCCCGTTGACGGGCGCCCCTCCGACACGGTCAGTTGCGGCGCCAGCGATGTCGTTCAGAGTGTTATTCCCATAGAACATCGTGAAGGGCCGGCCCGATTGCAGCGTGATAATGCTGCTGGCCTGAAAGTTGCGCCACGGCCCATTGTTGGGGGCGAGGGCCGTGAAATTCATCACAAAGCGATGGCGGGCGTCCTGGTTAGAGTTGGAGCGTTCGGCGGCGTAGTCAAACTGATTGACCGGAAGATTGATGAATGTAGTGAAGTTCCCATTATCAATCGTGTGCGAGTAGGTGTAGTTGGCAGTCATGTTGAAGTGCTTACTACGCTCGAGCACCGTCAAAGTCCCGCCATGGTATGCGGCATTGGCTACGTTGTTGTTGTAATCTTCAAGGCCTCCACTCAACGTTTGTAAGCCCGAGCCGAACACCCCACCAAAGAACGGACCTAAGCCGGCCAGAGCACCTGACCCCAGGGTCGGCGTGCCATCGCAAGGCGAGAGAGTACCGTCAGCATTGAGGAGTCCAGCCATCCACGCTCCCGTCGGGTCGGTCGGTGGTCCCGATTTGTTCGTGCCAACAGGACAAGGAATGTTGATGTTGTTGCCGCGAACCAGCCGATGCGCGCCAACAAACTGATAGGTCAGATTGATGGCGAAGCCTTTGCCAATTTGCCGGTCAATCTCGAGGCTGGCCTGCTCCGCGTAGGGCAGCTTGGAATTCTTTTCCATCCCGCCCTCGCCAATGCCGCACGCGCCGGTCGTAAAGCAGGTGCCGGCCATCGAAACGCCATTTGGGAATGCGGTGTCGTAAGCCCCTGTCTGGATGATGCTGGCGGCTGTGAAGGCTGCACCTTGACTTGCCGGTATTCCCAACAACTGGTAGCCCTGGTTGGCCTGCCCCAGATTCGACATGATATTGGGGAATTGCTGCGGGATAATCCCCGCGCCAGCACAAACGGCGGCAATCGCCGCAGAAGCATGGTTGCCGCACTGGTAACCTGCGACAATCTTCTGGGTGTTGGGCACGAAGAAGAACGTCAGGTTCTGGCGATCGAAGAACATCCCAAATCCGGCGCGGATTACGGTCTTGGGGTCCGGAGAATAGGCTAAGCCGAGGCGTGGCTGAAATCCGCCGAAATAGTTGTTTACGTATGCCCCCAGGCCGGTTTCGACGTCCCAGCGCAAGCCGGCATTCAGCGTAAATTTCGAAGAGACACGCCATTGATCCTGGGCGAAGATGCCCCAGTATTCATGATCAATCAATCGGCTGTAGCGGTTGAAGAAGTCGGGCGGATAGGCATTGGCCCATGGTGAATTGGGGAAGCCTCCCCCGTTCAATGGATTCGCCATGGTGACTGTCGGTGCACAAGGTGTGTCGGAACAGGCTGTAGCATCTGTCGGCAGGGGTACACCGGCGTAAGCAAAGACCACTCCGTTGTCGGGAGGGGCGGCGACCGGACATGGCGGCACATTCCCCCGCAGGGCCTCGATGCTGTCAATGGGATAATCACCACTGCCTTCGAGGCTGTTAAAGTATTCACCAAAGGCCACCAGGCAATCGACACCGGGCATCAGCATACGCACCGGTGTAAACCCCGGGAAATTCTCCAGGCTGGAGAGCCAATTGCCATCGAACCCGAACTTCGCAATGTGGTTGCCTTTGACCCAGGAGATCGAATCCGAGAGCTGGACGCGCGTTTCATAAAGACGATCGTTCGTCCCGAAGTTGTGACCCAACTCAAGATCGTTGAGGACGCTGAAGTCCGGCTCGCCGGTTGCCCCAAGGAAGTTGTAATGGCGCCGCGCATATTGCGCGAGCACGCTATTGACGACATTGGGCGTGAGCAGCGAGTTCACGGTAGCGACCACCGACTGATCGCGCACAAACAGATCGCGGCCGCCGCTGGGGGTACCGATGCCGCCGCCGTCGAGGGTGCTCCCCACCAATTCACCGAGGGACCGAATGTCTTCCAGGTTGTAGCGAAGTGCAAGCCGGTTATTGGTGCTGAGCTGATGATCGATTCGGACAAATCCGAAGTCATCGTCGCCCGTCTTCAGGAAGCCCTTCAGGAAGCCGAACGCCTGGTCCTGCGTGATGTTCGCCGGATCACCGTTGAAATCTGGCAGACACTTCGCAACTCCGCCAGTACACCCCTCCGGGGAGAGTCCCATGAGCGCTTTCGTCCGATCGATCAGCAGAATGTTGTTGACAAGGTCGGGCGGATAGATCGGCGATTGGGCGCTCCGTTTGCCCTCGTAGTTCGCGAAGAAGAAAGTTTTGTTCTTGACGATCGGTCCGCCAAGCGCGGCGCCGAATTGATTCTGCCGATATTGGTGCGGCAAAGGTGCGGGTTGAAGAAGCGAGCGCGCGTCCATGGCGCTGTTCTGGAAATATTCATAGATCGAGCCGTGGAGATCGTTCGTACCCGACTTGGTGACGATGTTCACGATGCCGCCGACCGCCCGCCCATATTCCGCGCCGAAACTATTGTTGACCACGCGGAATTCCTGCACCGCTTCCTGTGGCGGCGTAGAGCGCTGAATGCCGCTGGCCGCGTTGACGAAATCCGCGCCGTCCACCGTGATTTCGTTGCTGAAGGAGCGCATGCCGCCGAAGGAAATCTGCGTGACTTCGAACTCGGTAAAGGTCGTGCCGAGGCTGGTGCGGCTGCTGGCAACGCCCGGCGTCAGAAGCGCGAAGTCGGTAAACACGCGGTTGCTGATCGGCAGATTCTGCACCTGCTGTGTGCCGACGACCTGGCTGATCTCGCTGCGCGTCGGCTCAATCGTCGGAGCCTCGGTGGTCACCACCACGACTTCGCCCTGTGCCGCTACGCGCAGGGGCACGTTCACAGTCGCCAACTGGCCCACTGTCAGCACAATGCCGGTTTGAGTGAAGTTCGCAAAACCGGAGGAGGACGCCTTCAGCTCATAGGTGCCGTGAGGCAGATTCGTGACCGCATAGAAGCCTTGGGCGTTCGAGGTCGCAGAGTAGACGGTGTCCGTCGCGGTATTACGCAGCCGCAGAGCAGCGCCGACAACGGCGCTCCCGCTCTGATCGGTCACCGTGCCATTCAATTGGGCGTTGGCAACCCCTTGCGCCGTTGCGATATGGACACTGCAGAAGAGAACGGTGAAGGCCAGCAAGATCCGCAGTGTTGAAGAGTCTTTCATCAGCGCCTCCTAAGGTTTACGTACGAGGTCGTCGCCGAAAGGCATACATGGCCCTTCCGATACCTAGTGAACGCTTGCGGTGAGAATCCCCACTCCAAAACTGCCGGACTGTTTATCACCTTCAAATGACCGATGTCAACGCAAAAAATGTATACGATTTCGCATTTCCTGGGCACATTTTTGTAACCCATGGCACGCAATGTATGCATTCCTGACCACGAGAATCAGTGACAGCCTTTGTTGTCAGTACGGATAGCTGATGTGGGTTCAATCGGTGGCGGAGTTAAAAGTGACCTGGCATGTCACCATGACTCAAATCAGTTACGAGAGGATCGCTTAGAGGCTGCGCTGAGGGTCAGCAGTTCTGTCAATTCCCTCAGAATCCGGTGAGGCCGACGGCCTAAGGGCTGCCTGAGCCAGTCCTGCTTCTTGCTGATCCCAGTGGTGACGCCGAAACCGATGGCTCGGCCTCGGCGCGCCATGATCATTTCTACGAGAGGATCATCGCCCACGACGCCAATTCTGTTCATGGGAACGCCAAGTTTCCGGGCGACGAAGCGCAACGCATTCAGCGATGGTTTGCCGGTGAGCACCATGGGCGCACGTGTCATCTTGCGCACGGCCGCAGTAATTGCGTGCGAATATCCCATCATGCGTCCGTGCGCGGTGGCGAAAAAAGGCACATCGGAGGCAACGTACAGTGCGGCTCCGGACCAGATTGCCCGGATTGCAGCTTCAATATCCTTCATCGCGCAGTGCGGATGCCAGCCGATGTAAACCGCATCGGCGTGCTCGGCGCCATCGTCGCCCGGCACAAGCGTCTGGAGCCCTGCCTCGCGGAGTGCGTGTCCGACTCCGGGCGTACCCAACACCAGCACCGTTTTGACGCCGCGGCGAGGCATGAGGTCCGCGGCAACGGTGGACGGTGTCAGCAGACTCTCATCAGGAATGGGCAGCCCGAGTGCGCGCAGTTTCGGCGCCTGCTCGCTCGCAGGATAGTGGGTTCCATTCGTCAGAACGACAAATGGGAAACCACGGTCGGTAAGTTCGGTCAATACTTCCACCGCGCCCGGCAACAGCTGGTAGCCGCTCAAGGATCGGTCAGTCAAAGCGAGCGTGCCGTCGAGATCGAACATGAAACCTTCGACCGGCATCGCATTCGCACGACTGCGGCGGCGAGGGTTTTTCATGTGCGCGTTTCTTCCGCAGCCGTGCTCAGTTCGAGCCTGAAGCCGGGTTTGTCAACGGAGAGGTATGCGATATCACGGCGCGCGGCCAGTTGGCGAATCAGATTCTTCACTGGAACCATCTTGGGGTCGTAGGTTTGGATTGCCGGGCCAGCCGCCTTCATGGCGTCCACTTGTGGGGCAGGCATGGTGGCCCGCAGCAGGAACTCTTCGTCGCAGAGCGACTCTCCTATTTTCTTGCGCAATTCTGGCAGCGGCGGCATGCCGGGCTCGTTTCGAAGTTCGCGCGTGCGTGGCAGTGATTCGATGCGATCCATGACCTCCGGAGCGATAGGAACATTGGGCTTTCCGAATCGTCCGAGCGCGTAGCGGATGACTTCGTCGGGAACCACGGCGTAACGCTCCTTGTTGGTGACGTTCATGACTGCCTGGGTCAGCACGATCTGCGAGAACGGAGTCATCACAATGGGCCAGCCCAATTCCTGGCGCACTCGGCCGATTTCTTCGATCACTTCACGTTCGGTGTGAGCGAGTCTGCTCTCGGCTAAGTGACGGCGCATCGTGCCGATCATTCCGCCCGGCAATTGATGCTGAAGATAGCCGGCGTCAAACGGCTGAGGCTGCCCTGAAGGCAAACCCTCGGCCTCGGCGAGACGAGTGAAGTAGCGGCTGACCTCGGCCAGCGCTTCGTCGTCGATATCGACCTGGTGCCCGAGCGCGCGGAGATTAGCCACAACACGTTCGGCTGGCGGATTTGAAATTCCGTCCGAAGCAGCGCCCGAAGCGCAGTGAACCGCACTCACGCCCCATTCAGGCCCATGCATATAGGCGAGTTCTCCCAGGCCGATTGTGCAATGAGAATGCAGTTCAAGCGGCTTGTGACCGATGACGGCAACGATCGCGGGAACCAGCGTACGGGCGCGCAGGAGTGTCAGCAGACCACCCGGATCCTTGATGTAGATGGCATCGACGTCAGGACTCGCAGCAAGCTTGCGGGCGCATTCGACGTAGTGAGCGTCATCGTGAATCGGGCTCAACGTGAACACCAGCGCCGCCACCACATATTCGCCGCCCGCGGCCTTCGCCATGCGGGCGCAGGCAACGTTGGAATCGGCATTGTTCATCGGGTCCGCGAGAGCGAATCGGCGAATGCCGTTGTTTACGAGCGACCGAAAGGCGAGCGCCATAAACTCCGGACTGGCCGTTTCCCAGGAAATAAAGCGAAATCCCGTCGAGAGAAATTGCAGCGGCGTGCGCGGCATGGCCTTGGCCATCAACCGGATCCGCTCCCACGGATCCTCCTTCTTGTACCGGACCGCAACGGCCATGTGTGTCGACGTCGTGAAATCGATAGCTTGGAAACCTACTCGTTCCATCAACGGCGCGACACTTAGGGTCTTGGCGGTATCCACACCGAGCGCAGCCCAGAGGCTTTGGTTTCCGTCGCGAAGAGAGGTCTCAACCAGTTGAACATTTGCCATGGCTTAAGCCCCAGGACGCACCCGCAACAAGATCTCGCCATATTCAACCGGCGCGCCATTCTCGGCGAGCACCTCGACTACCTGGCCTTTTACACCGGCGCGGACCGAGTTCATCAGCTTCATCACTTCGATGATCCCGATCACGGTGTCCTCGTCAACGTTCCTGCCCACCTCGATGAATGGCGGTTCGCCAGGCTTAGGCGCGCGGTAGAAGATGCCAAGCATGGGAGAGAGCACATCGGAGAGGCCGGATTCTGACGGTGGTTTGATCTTCTTCTGGATCGGACCAGGCGTTGCAGTCGTCGGCGTGACTGTCGATGCCGCCCAAACATCGTCATTCTTCCGGGAGGGCGAATTGCGCCTCAGGCTAAGCTTTATTCCATTCATCTCCAGAGTCAGGCTGTCGAAGGTCGATTCTTCGAGCATCCGCATGATCTCAGCAACGTCTTTGGCGGTAAGACTCATCGCCGGCCTCCAAAGATGTTCATGACGTGATGAACCGGATTCTGCGCCGGTTTCGCGATGGGAGATGCTTCCTTGGCCGACCATACTGTTTCGGGTCGGCTCTGCAACAGAAAGACTCTTCCGGTTCGGTCGATCGCCCATTCAATATCTTGCGGTTTTCCGTAGAGGCGTTCGACTTTTCGGCCGATATCTCTGAGTTCGGTTAACTCCGCGTCGCTGAGACTCGGGGCACGCCGCATCTGATCCGGTGTTTTCACCTCGGCGACGCCGCCACCTGCCAGTGGCAGGTGACGGACGTGTTTGTCGGAGATGTTGCGGACCGAAATCTCCGCGGTGATCTTGCTGATCACAAATCGGTCGGGCGTAACCTCGCCGCTCACGACAGCCGAGCCGAGGCCCCAGGTCGCCTCGATGGTGATGACCGAACGGTCGCCGGTCAACGGGCTCCGCGTAAACATCACACCGGCGGTTCGCGCATCCACCATCTGTTGTACGACGACCGCCATCGCAACAATGTTTTCCGGAATCCCGTGTTTGCGTCGATAGACGATCGACGGAACAGAATACAGACTAGCCCAACAGGAGCGTACGCATTTCAACGTTGCCCCGGCGCCCGTTACCCACAAATACGTATCTTGTAAGCCGGCAAAGCTCGCGTCTTCCGAATCCTCGGTGGTGGCGGAGGAACGAACTGCCAGCGGACAATCGCGATGCTCGCCGCAAAGCTGGCGATGCGCGTCAAGGATCTCCGACTGCAGGTCAGCCGGAAAAGGCGCATTCTCCAGCCGGGCGCGCAGCCGCTTGGAAAGTGCAGTCATCCCATCGAGGTCGTGACCGCCGACAACCTCAACGCAACGCCGGATTGGATCCTCTTCGTCGAGCGCACTCAGGTGTCGTTCGAAGGCAGTGCTACGTACCACGAAGCCCGGCGGCACAGCGATGCCCGCGCGAGTTAATTCCCCAAGAGACCCGCCCTTGCCGCCGACCGCAGGGCGGCTCTCGAGAGTGATATCGGGGAACCAACTGATGTTTTCGGATGCGCGCATCGCCAATCGTTCAGACGTAGAGTCGTTTGTTGACCGGAATACCATGCTCCCGGCAATAGTTTTCGTAGTGGTTGATGTACCACCAGACGTCGAGAGTTTCCACGAAATTGCCCCTGTCATCGTAGAACTCGAGCGGACCTTGCAGCCATCCGAACAGTTTGACGCCATTCGGATCGTCGCTCACCAGGGTGTGGATCAGCCCCGGCGTCTCGTAGATAAAGTCGCCAGGACGCGCGACCCAATCATATTCGAGATATCGGGCACTGCCTTCCAGGCACACCATGGCGACGGTCCCTCGATGTTTGTGTGTGCCAATCACGCCTGCGGACTTGATCCACAAAATATTGCTGAACACATTGTGCCGGGTATCGAACAGGAGATGACGAATCGCGGCATTGGGTCCGAATGGCACCCAGGGGCTCTCGCTCTCCGATGGACCAACAAAGGTGCCCGGCAATCCGTGCCGCTTGATCACGGCCGCTAAGGGTTCGGGAACGTCGACGATCCGGTAGGCGGTCGATGGAGGAGCCGACATCGTATCCGGCAGTGGCTGTGTTTTACTTCGATCCATACAACGTCCCCTTTTACTAATTGCCCAAGCCTACTGAAGTATGGTCACCACTCCCCGTCCCCCGTCCACGCGGATGCGCTGGCCGTCTCTGATTTTCTGAGTTGCCGTGCCCGTGCCCACCACTGCAGGCAGGCCGAATTCCCGCGCGACGATGGCCGCGTGGCTCATTGATCCGCCAATATCCGACACAGCCCCAGCGATCTTCTGGAAAATGGGCGACCAGGTTGGATTCGTAACCTGGCAGACGAGGATGTCTCCTTGCCGCAGCCGGCCGATCTCTTCGACCGACTTCACGACTCGCGCTATGCCTTCCGCCACACCGCTGGACGCGGCGAAACCCTTGATCTCGTTCGAATCGGGCTGTTCGCCTGCAGTCAGCCACGCGTCCAGATTCTCACGGGTGATGCCCCACAACATGACAATCGCGGGATCATCAATGACCTCGGGAACCGGTCCCAGCGCCGGAGGAGTGTTGTGCTTGGCCCACTCCGCGATGGCCGCCTTGCGTTCTTTGATAAGCGCCGGCCACCGCGACGGGCCGCGCGGCGGCGAGCCGTTACCCCAGGAGGTCATGAGGTCGACGATCGCTGCTTCGACCTCGTAGTGAGTGAGATGGAAGACGTCCTCCGCATCGGGGAAGAAACCATTCTTGGCCAGTAGCGCTCCGAACTCCCGAATCTTGTTGAAGAACAGGTTGGTGTACCAATGCTCGCAATAGAACTTATGACCCTCCACGTACGGAAAAACGCGGTGCGCCAGGCCGATCATCTGATCGTAAGCCGTGCGATCCTCGTCGGTACTGAGCAGCTCGCGATACTCGGAAATGAGTTGCTTGCGCTCGGTCATGAGTTTCTCGATCGGCCGCTCGATGTTGTGTCCCCCTTTTAGGTTCGCGATGTAGCCGGGAAGCGCGGCAAAGGGCAACGAGAGATCGTCGTTCCAGGAACGGTGATAGTGATAGAAACCGTCGCCGACGTTGATGTTGAACCAGGGGTCGCGCGCGTTCGTAAACTCTTCGAGCCACTTCTTGCCCGGCTCCGACTCCTCCAGCGACTTCATGATCGAGTCGGGAGACAAGCCCTCGCGTATCCTGTTGTCAACGCCGAGTTCCATCGCACGCCTTGCCAGGTGCCTGAGTTCGTCGTCAGGCCGGAAGATCTCGGCCTGCATGCCCGCCACCATACGAGCTACCGTCTGGTCACTGATTTCGGGAAATGCCTTTTTGCAGAAATCAAAGAAAGTCAGATAGGCGCCATAACCCAGCAACAGAAACTCGAAGTGGTGTTGCCACATCCGGTAGTAGCCTTCGAGCGTCCTTTGATAGGTGTCGAGGAGATAGTGATTCGACGCAATGCCTCGTCCGGCATGGACATGTTCCAGAGGCTCAAACTCCGGGAGTTCAACCTTCGGCAGCCGCTGAGATTCCCGGATGAGAACCATCATCTTGTCCTTCCAGTATGCAAACAGCCGCTCCCAGTTTTCGTAGTAATAGAAGCCTCTTTCCTTGAACTCTTCGGTACGCCGCGCAATCTCAGCCTGGTCGGTGACCGCGTTGCCGCCGATATAAATGCGGCCATTCAGGATCCGGTAGTCGATGCCAAGCGTCGTTGGCAGGGAGTGCACGCGGGTGTTGGCCGCGCCCAGACCACAGTAGGCCGCTTCGGCGGTGACAGTGTCGAATAGGCACATGGGCTCGGGAAAATGCATCGAGTTGTAGAACCAGAAACGCTGGTCGTCTTCCTTGGTGAACTGCATGTAGTAGGGGTAGGCGGCCTGAACTTGTTCGGTCCCCGCGACTACGCGAAGCGAACTCGGGAGAGGGAAATGTTTGGATTCAACCATTGTCATCGATGGCCTGCCATCGGGCTCTTTCTACACCCTTCCGATCTGCTTAGCTGATGCGATCCCTGTGCCATCATCAGTATGAACGCGCAAAACGCGGTCATCCGTCTCCCCGAAAAGGATGTCGAGAAGCTCAGGACGGTTCTTCTGCAACCCGCGGCTGTTCACTGTGCCCTTTTCAGTTAATTCGCCCGCCGCGCCGGACGGCGGCACCTCGACCAGCAAAGCGGCGACAATTCGATTGGAACTACCGGTTCCCATCGCAGCCAGCTTGACCAGTCGCTCGTGGACAACCGCTCTCAATGTGAGGTTCGAGGCGATCTGCTCGGAAGAAGCACCGAAATGCAGTCCGGCAGTTGCAGCGCACTCTTCCCAGTTCGGAAAGATAAGCATTCTCACGTCTTCTCGATCGGCACCGACGATCACGACCTCGTTGGCTAAAGGACGGAGTTCGTCGAGCGCCGTCAGCCTCAACTTGCCTGCGCTGACGCGCGTCCCGGAAGTAAGCTTGAAGTCTTCACTGATGCGGCCATCAAAGCGCAGCCCAGCTTTGGGTTGCCGGGGATCGATGAAACTCAGTAAGTCGCCCGACTTGAAAAAACCATCTTCGTCGAATGACGCGGCCGTTGCGACTGGATCGCGCCAATAGCCGGGAGTGATGTTGGGGCCGCGATACCATGCCTCAAAACTCTCATCGTGCGGCACGAGCTTGAGATCCATTCCCGCCACCGGTATCCCCACCACGCCCGGTCCGGTGGCATACAAATTGCCAAAGAGCGCGATGGGGCTCGTTTCCGTCATGCCGAGCCCGGAGACGGTGAGAATCCGTTGTCCGGTCGCTTCGACCGCGAGGCGTTCGAGGGCCATCCAGGTCGAGGGCTGCATCGATGCGGCTGCATACCAGATGAACTTGATTCGCCGGAAGAAGTTCTCACGGAATGTTCGATCCGCCTCGAGATGCGGGATTAACAGATCGAACCCTTTGGGCACGTTGAAATAGATGTTCGGCGAAATCCGGCGCAGCAACTCCAGGCTGGCGCCGAACAACGCGGGTGTTGGCTTTCCGGGATCGATATAGAGCGTACCGCCATTATGGAGCACGATGCTGAAGTTGCTGTTGCCGCCAGCCGTGTGATTCCAGGGAGCCCAATCCACCATGACCGGCGGCTCATCCGCAAGAACCGGTGCCACCTGCCGCTTCATCTGGGCGTTGGAACAAAGCATGCCATGCGTGTTAATTACGGCTTTCGGAACACCGGTTGAGCCGGACGTGAACAGGTACTTCGCGACTGTGTTCCGATTGACACGGGCAGCCGCGGCTTCAACATCGTGTCGCCGGGTTCCCGTGCCGAACAGCGATGACAGACTCATCATGTTTGCCGACGGGTTGCGAAGAGCGGCAACGGGAATGTCGCCCGCCAGGGTCTTCTCGATGGCGTCGCGATAGAGTCCGCCGTCGTCGACCACCACCATCCCGGGCGTCAACAGGCGAAGGCTGTGCGAGAGCTTAACGTAGTCGTTACTCTGGAGCGCGTAAGCGGGCGCGATCGGGGCAAACGGAATACCCACATACACAGCGGCCATCAAGATAAGCGCATAGTCGATGCTGTTCGCGGCCAATATCGCAATCGGTCGCTCGGGACCGAGGTCATACTCCAGCAGCCCTTCGGCCAAGCCGAGCACCGCTTCGCGAGCCTCGCCGTAACGGATAGCACGCTCGCCATGGCTCGCCTGCTCGACAATGAAGGTGCGCTCGGGAACTGCCGCCGCCCAGCGGTCGAGCCAGTCGCCGATGCGGTGGTCGTAATCCGCGAGAGGCTCGGCCGATCGCATGAGGAACGCTCCATCGGCTTTCCGGGTCAGTTCGACTTCAGGCGAAAAGAAACGCACTGGCCGCAAGGGCGCGTTCAGGATGGTCCCCACGATCGTTAAGTATACTCAACGAAGGCTCGCGCCGCGGTTGACCGTGCTAGACTCGTGGCTGGAGTCGAATGATACCCCGCCTACGACAGCGGACTTCTCAGCTTCAAACATGAATCGCCGAAATCGCCGCGTCGCATGGTCCCAACCCTCAAAGAAGCGCCAAGAGCAATTATCCGACGATGTGTACGATCAGCCTGGTCACTTGATTCGGCGGGCACAACAGATCGCTGTATCGATGTTTTATTCGACGATGGGATACGGTGTAACGCCGGTTCAGTATGCTGTCCTGCGAATTCTCCAGGACAACCCCGGCATTGACCAGGTCACTCTGGCGCGACTCTCCGCCCTCGATACTTCGACTGCGGCGAATCTGGCCGTCCGGCTGGAAGGCCGCGGTCTTGTCAAGAGAGTTGTGCCCGAGAAAAGCAAGCGCTATCGCTTGCTGCACCTGACCCCGCGCGGCGCCTCCCTGCTCAAGAAAAGGCTTCCGTCGGGTCGCCTGTTGAGCCGTCGTCTGTTGCAGGCTCTAGGGAAGGAGGAGCAAAGAGTTTTTATGCGACTCCTCAGAAAATTCGTGCATTTGAACAACGAAGAAAGCCGTTCGCCGCTCGATCGCACGTCCGTTCGCAACGGCGAATCAGCACGTCGGGTTTAGCTCCGAGTGGGTCTTTTTTCCTGCGGTCTCGTCGCAGCGTCGAATTTAGCTTTTATCGCGTCCGGAATTGAGCGCGCTTCGAGTTGCTCCGGATCTCCGTTTCGGTTGGCGGCCCAAACCCGCGTCTCCAAACATTCAACCGCAATGGCATCACCCTTCAGCAGAAGGTGGTGAACCACAAAGCTGCTTGTTCCCCACTTTGTGACAGATGAATCAACAACAATATCGTCGCCGAAGCGCGATGCGATCTTGAAAGTCGCCTTCATATCTACAACCGGAATGCCCACAATATCGTAGGTCTTCAGCATGTCGCGTTTGAATAGACCAGCGCGCTCAAACAGGGCTCGGGTGCAGGCATCAAAAAACTCGAAATAGCGCGGGAAGTAGACAATTCCGGCCGGGTCGCAATCACCCCATTCGATACGTATGTTTTGTCGATTTGTAAGCATAAACTTCGCAGCCACAGTGCCAGTCTAGTGCGTACGTCTCACGCTGCAGGCGTTGGAATCGCCCTCTTCCTTTGGCGGTCCCATTGCTCGAAACTTGAGTTTTCCCCTGCCAGCTTCTCGAGCAGTCCCGCCGGCCGCCAGTAGGGGCCGAGCTTTTCCTGATAATGCCAGATGCGTCTGGCGACATGCGCGAGACCCAGCGTGTCAGCATAGAACATTGGCCCTCCCAGGTGGCGCGGGAAACCGTAGCCGCTTGTCCAGACTACATCGACATCAGATGCGCGTGACGCAATCCCTTCTTCCAAAACCAGTGCGCCGACATTGATCAATGCCAGAATGCATCGTTCAACGATCTCCTCATCTCCGATTTTCCTCCGGGCAATCCCTCGTTCGCGAGCCAGCGTTTCGATCAACTTCTCCACCTCGGGATCGGGCAACGCATCCCGGCCGCCGTCTTGGTAACGATAGAAACCTCGCCCAGTCTTCTGCCCAAGCCTTCCCAGTTCCGTCAAGCGATCGGCAATCACGAAATAGGGATCGGGGCGGCTCTCCCGCTTGTAGAGCTGCAAGCGGACTTTGGTGCCAACATCGTTCCCGCCCAAATCGCTGACCCGCTGCGGCCCCATGGCGAAACCAAATTGTTCCAGCGCCGCGTCGACCTGCTGCGGGGATGCTCCCTCCAGCAGCAACTGCTCGGCTTCACGAAAATAGCCATCGAGCATCATGCGGTTGCCGATAAAGCCGAACCCATCTCCTGAAACAACCGCTATCTTCTTGAGAACTTTCGCAACATGCAAAGCGGTTGCAATCGTGTCGGACGAGGTTTCTTTCCCGCGCACAATTTCCAGCAGCTTGGAAGCATGGGCAGGAACGAAGAAGTGCAAGCCTAGCACTCGGCCGGGATGGGCGGTAGCGCGTCCCAGTTCGGTGATTGAAAGGGTGGAGGTATTGGTTGCGATGAGTCTTTCCGAGGGAAAGAGGGAATCGAGATCCGACAAAACCCTCTTCTTCAGGTCCATGTCCTCGAACACGGCCTCGATTGCAATGTCCGCAGACGACACAGCGGAGAGCTTCGTGCTTCCGCTGATCCTGCTTGTCCTTTCGTCGACGGTTTCTTGACGGATCCGCCCGCGCTTGACGCTGGAGGCATAGTTGGAGCGAATAATATCTCTGCTGCGCGTCAGGGCGGCTTCGTCATTATCGATCAAGGTTACGCTTCGACCCGCATCGGCGAATGCCATCGCAATCCCGTTTCCCATCGTTCCAGCGCCGACGATTGCCACCCGCTCGATCTCGGGCTGGGTCGAGCGCTCAGGCACGGCCTCGACCTTGCCAGACTCGCGTTCGGCGAAAAAGACGTGCCGTAGCGCGAGGCTCTCGCGCGAGGCGAGCGATTTGTTTGCGATCGCGGCCTCAACCGCAATGCCCTGTGCGAAGGGCAGTGTCGCCGCCTTCACCGCCTCAACGACCAATGTCTGGGTGGTTCGTCCCCTTAAAGCACGAGCATGGGCGCCCAATGCCTCCGAGATCACCGATTCGTCGAGGCGGTCAGGTACGGTAAGGTCGCGAGTTGGCCGCGGCCCACCTCCGTCGTGCACCAGTTGTTTGCAGAACTTGATGGCGGAGTCGTGCAGATCGCCTTCGATTACTTCGTCGACCAGCCCTTTGGACTTCGCATCGGCAGCGGTAATTGGAGCGCCCGAAAGAATCATTTCCAGTGCCGCGCGTGACCCGATCAGCCGCGGCAGCCGTTGCGTTCCGCCGGCGCCGGGAACAATTCCTAGTGTGATTTCCGGCAGCCCCAGTTTCGCGCTCTTGTGTGCAAGCCGATAGTGGCAAGCCAGCGCAAGTTCCAGACCTCCGCCTAGGGCTAATCCGGAGATGGCGGCGACAACCGGCACCGGTGCCATCTCGATTGTTTCCTGCAGTTGTTGCAGAGAGGGCCCCGCCAGTTGACCATCGAATTCCTTCAGGTCTGCGCCCGCGCTGAACATACTTCCCGCGGAAGTAATCAGCACAACTTTGACGCGAGGATTGGCGGTAGCCTGCGTTAGCGCCTCTGCCATCCCGGTTCGAACCTCACGATTGAGAGCGTTGACGGGGGGATTGTCGATCCGGATCTTTCCCACGAAGCCGAGCTCATCGTAAGTGACGGCTTTTGACGGGTCGCTCACAGGGCTCTCGTTTTCAACGAAATAGGAGAGTATGCATTCGCGCTGAGTCTTGTCAACGCACGGGTATTGCAAAATTCCACGAGGTTCAGTATACGGAATTGTCGCAGAGGGTTGGCCCGCTCGACCCGGCTGACGTCTCAGAGGGAGGCCTGAAATGAGACAGACAAGTTTGGAAGATCTACTGCAAGCCGCCGGAAATCCGGTAAGCATGTTGCGTAATTCGCAGATTGGGGCCTACGTTTATCCAGTCGTCCCTGCTGAGTTCTCCAACTGGCGCGATGAGCAGCGTGCCTGGCGCGAGACCGCCGTCCTTTTCGATCAGTCTCACCACATGGCGAACCTCTACGTGGAGGGCCCCGACGCCTTGAAAATGCTCTCCCATCTCGCTACCAACAGCTTTGCCAAGTTTCCGGTCAATCGTGCGAAACAATTCTCGCCATGCAGCTACGACGGTTACGTGATTGGCGACGGAATTCTGTTTCATCTCGAAGAGAACAGGCTGGTATTCGTCGGCCGTGCGCCGGTTTCGAATTGGCTCCAATTCCACGGTGAGACCGGAGGCTATGACGTCAAAATCGAAAAGGACGACCGCTCACCCTCAAACCCGAAAGGAAAAGCCGTCGTTCGCTCCTGCTATCGCTACCAGGTTCAAGGCCCGAACGCTCCGCAGATTCTTGAAAAGCTGCACGGCGGTCCGCTTCCGGAAATCAAGTTCTTCCACATGGGCGTGATCAACGTCGCCGGGCGCATGGTGCGCGCCCTGCGACACGGCATGGCCGGCGCTCCTGGTCTGGAGCTGTGGGGACCTTACGAAGAGCGCGAAGAAATCCGGGTCGCAATAGCCGATGCCGGCAACGACTTCGGACTACGCGAAGTTGGCGCCAGGGCGTACTCGACGAACACGCTCGAGTCCGGATGGATTCCTTCTCCTCTGCCCGCCGTCTACACCGGCGCCAAAATGAGACCTTACCGGGAATGGCTGCCTGCCACAGGCTATGAGGCCTCGGGTTCATTAGCCGGCAGCTTCGATTCGAACCGTATCGAGGACTACTACATGTCGCCGTACGCCTTGGGTTACGGGCCATTCATCAAATTCGACCATGACTTCATCGGTAGAGAGGCGCTTGAGAAAATGCAAGGACAAACGCATCGGAAGAAAGTCACGTTTGCCTGGAATGCGGAGGATGTAGTCACGGTGTTCGCCTCTATGTTCGAACACGGAGACATTTTCAAGTACATCGACCTGCCGCAATCGAATTACGCGTCAGCCTCCTACGACAAGATCACTCTCGGGGGAAAGACTGTCGGGTTCTCGATGTTTAGTGGCTATAGCTACAATGAGCGTTCCATGCTGTCGCTGGGTGTGGTAGATGCGGACGTCGACGTCGGCACGGAAGTGAAACTCGTGTGGGGAGAACCGGACGGGGGGTCACGGAAACTGACGGTCGAGCGGCATCGCCAATTTGAAATCCGTGCCGTTGTGAGTCCGGTGCCTTACTCCAAGGTCGCAAGGGAGACGTACGCAAAGGGTTGGCGCACGGCTCAAGGGTGAGTTGCGGAGCTTCGCAGGCCGCGCCGGGCGTTGATCCAATCCACCGTTTTGTCGAATCCGCCGAAGACGTAGAAGTGCAGTCCGGCGATGCCGAGTGGGAGCGACTGGGAATCCCCTGCCTTCTCGCTGCGGGATCCGTCCAAATCAGCGATCCCGCGAATGATGGGTTCCGGACCTTTCTCGACGAGCAGTCTCGCGAACACAGGATTGTGTGTCAGCGCGTGCAGAGAATTTCCAATTCCACAGCGGACGGCATACCGTACCAGCGTGATGAGACTGGCCGGCCCGGCAATACCGATCCGCACGGGAACGTCAATGCCGCGGGCGCGAATCTTCCCCAGCCATGCAATGATGGGCTGGGCTTCGAAACAGAACTGCGTGACCACAGAAAGCTGGAGCCCTCCTGCGCGCGCGAAGTTTGCCTTTTCTACAAGAGCCTGATCGAGCGCGTTATCGCTGATGTCGCGATTCCCTTCCGGGAAACCGGCAACCGCGATGCGAGCAATGCCTGACTTTTGAAATACATCGGTCTGCATGATCTGCAGGCTGGAGTCATAAGGGCCAGCCGGTACCGTACGATCGCCGCCAATGATGAGTATGCGGTCAACGCCCGCGGCTTCGACCAGACGCGCTGCAAGCTGCTCCAACTGGGAAGCGCTCTCGATATGACGCGCGCCAATATGTGGCACCGGCATGAGGCCCGCGCGCTTCAGTTTCGCCGCTGC
>Ga0335085_10006527_pt1 | contig 18367 bp, 16 predicted proteins | sample Lox_Sample_45_FD_206712 | JGI IMG/M metagenome (GOLD analysis project Ga0335085, IMG submission 206712) | Soil microbial communities from Loxahatchee National Wildlife Refuge, Florida, United States - Lox_Sample_4.5 | ecosystem: Environmental > Terrestrial > Soil > Wetlands | place: USA...
TTGCGTTGACGGCGAGGCCGGCGCAGTTTCTGTTCAACTTGAGTCCCCTTTCAGGAGCGCTGACGTCCATGTCTCGCCATCTAACTTCTTGCTCTTTCTCTAAAATCGCGCGCAGCGGCGTGGCCGGAGCGGCGCTCACGGCGGTGGTTTTCGCTCTGCCGGTGCGGCCGGCGGCTGCGCGGGGACCGGAGAACATCGCCGACGTTGCCGAGCAGGTCATCGACGCCGTTGTTAACATTTCGACATCGCAGAAGGTCGAAGCTCATATCAGTGGCATGCCCAATCTGCCGCCGGGCTCGCCCATGGAGGAGTTTTTCGACGAGTTCTTCAAGAACCGCCGTGGTCAGGGCGGGGGCGGTGGTGACAACGCGGACCGTTCGCCGCGCCGCATCAACTCGCTGGGCTCTGGCTTCATCATCGATCCCTCCGGCCTGGTGGTGACCAACAATCACGTCATCGCCGACGCCGACGAAATCAACGTTATCCTCAACGACGGCACCAAGCTCCCGGCAGAACTGGTCGGCAAAGACACCAAGAGCGATCTCGCATTGCTGCGCGTGCATCCCGAACAGCCGCTCAAGGCGGTGAAGTTCGGCGACAGCGACAAGCTGCGGCTTGGTGAATGGGTTATTGCCATCGGCAACCCGTTCAGCCTCGGCGGCACCGTGACCGCCGGCATCGTCTCGGCGCGCAACCGCGACATCAATTCCGGGCCCTACGACAACTACATTCAGACCGACGCCGCCATCAACCGCGGCAATTCCGGCGGGCCACTGTTCAATCTCAACGGCGAAGTCATCGGCGTCAACACCGCGATCATATCGCCGTCGGGCGGCTCGATCGGCATCGGCTTTGCCGTGCCGTCCGATAGCGCCATGCCGGTCATCGATCAGCTCCGCCAATATGGCGAAGCGCGCCGCGGCTGGCTCGGCGTGAAAATCCAGCAGGTCACCGACGACATCGCCGAGAGCCTGAGCATCAAACCGCCGCACGGCGCGCTGGTCGCCGGCGTCGATGACAAGGGCCCGGCCAAGCCGGGCGGCATCGAGCCGGGCGACGTCGTCGTCAAGTTCGATGGCCACGACATCAAGGAGATGCGCGATCTGCCGCGCGTCGTCGCCGATACGCCAGTTGGCAAGCAGGTCGACGTTGTCGTCATCCGCAAGGGCAAGGAAGAGACCCACCAGGTCAAGATCGGCCGGCTTCAGGATACCGACAAGGTCGCGGCGGCGGATACGAAAAAGGATGCAGTGCCGGAGCAAAAATCCGTCGTCCAGAAGACGCTGGGGCTCGAGCTCTCAAGCCTGACCGATGACGTCAAAAAGAAGTTCAAGATCAGGGACAGCGTGAAGGGCGTGGTCGTCACCGGAGTCGATCCGAGCGTCGACAATTCCGCGCCCGACAAGCGCCTTTCGCCCGGCGACGTCATTGTCGAAGTGCAATATCAGGCTGTCGGCAATCCGGCAGACCTGAAAACGCGCATCGACGAGCTCAAGGCCCAGGGCAAGAAGATCGCGGTGCTGCTGGTGTCTAATGCCGACGGCGAAACGCGCTTCGTGGCATTGAATCTTCAGTAACGGAAGGCGCGAATAGCGAGTGGCGAATAGTGAATAGGAGACGTCTATTCGCTATTCACCTTTTTCTCAGTCCAGCACGTGGCTGACCGCGCCGTCGGCAAGCTTCGGCTCGAACCAGGTGCTCTTCGGCGGCATGATCGCGCCAGCGTCGGCGACCGCCATGAGGTCGCTCATCTGCGTCGGGTAGAGCGCGAACGCGACCGCCATCTGGCCTGACGACACCAGCTTTTCCAGCTCGCCGAGCCCGCGACCGCCGCCGACGAAGTCAATACGCTTGTCGGTGCGCGGATCAGTGATGCCGAAAATCGGCTCGATAATGTTGCGCGTGGCGAGCGCGATCGGCAGCCGGTCGATCGGATCGGCCGATTGCGCCGCCTTCGCCATGGCGTTGGGCTGCAGCGTGAGGCGATACCAGTGCCCGGCAAGGTACATGCCCACTTCGCCGGCGCTGGTGGGGCGGACCGGTCGATCGCTCGACTCGACCGTGTAACGCTCGCGCAACTTTGCCAGCACGGCTTCGGGATTGTGACCGTTGAGGTCGCGCAGCACGCGGTTGTAGTCGAGGATGGTCATCTCATCTTGCGGAAACAGCACGGTGAGAAAATCACGGTGTGAGCCGTTGCCACCCCGTGCAGCCGCGACGCGGGCGGCCGCGGCGGAGCGGTGGTGGCCGTCAGCAATGTAGATCGCCGGCATGGCGTCAAACGCGCGCGTCAGCGCATCAATCGTTCGATCATCGCTGATGACCCAAAGCTGATGACGTACGCCATCATCGGCCGTCACATCGAACGCCGGGACACCGGTCGCGGCGCGCGCCAGCATGGCGGTGATTTGCGGCGAGGTCGGATAGCCGACCATGACCGGCCCGGTCTGCGCGTTGACTGCCTCGATCTGGCGCACGCGGTCGTCTTCCTTGGCGGGGGTCGTGTGCTCGTGCTTGCGGATGCGGTTGCTCGCGTAGTCGGCGATTGACGCCACTGCGGCGAGCCCGGTCTCGACATGACCGTGCCACGTCAGGCGATAGACGTAGTAGCTCGGTTGGTCGTCGCGCAGGAGCACGCCGGCGGCGACCATGCGTTTCAGGTTCTCCGCGGCCTTGGCGTAAACCGCGCTATCGTGCACGTCGGTTGACGGATCGAGATCGATCTCGGCTTTGGAAACGTGAAGGAAGCTCCACGGCCGGCCCTCGGCGCGCACACGTGCCTCCGCGCTCGAAAGCACGTCATAGGGCGGCGCCAACACCTCCGCCGCGCGCCCAGGCGCCGGCCGCAGTGCGCGGAAGGGTTTGATGAGGGCCAAATCTTGCTCCGATATTGCCGGTATCCGAGTTGAAGCAGATGCTGTCGCCTAATGCATTTCATTTCGCAAAAAAACGCATTACGTCAAGCCCGTGACAGAACCGAAGAACGTGATCCTCATTGCCGGCCCGACCGCGAGCGGCAAATCGGCGCTGGCATTGGCCGTCGCGGAAAGATTCGGCGGCATTATCGTCAATGCCGATTCCATGCAGGTCTACCGCGATCTGCGCATCATCACCGCGCGTCCTACGGCGTCGGAGGAAGCGCGTGTGCCGCACCGGCTCTACGGCCATGTCGATGCAGCCGAAAACTATTCGGTGGGGCGCTGGTGCAGGGACGTCGCTGAAGTGCTGGCCGATGACAGGCGCGCAGCCGCGGCTGTTATCGTCGGCGGCACTGGGCTCTATTTCAATGCGTTGACGCGCGGGCTTGCCGCCGTGCCGCAGATCCCGGCGAGTATACGCAGCACCGTGCGCGCAAGGCTGCAAAGCGACGGCGTCGCGGCGCTGCACGCCGAACTTTGCGAGCGCGATCCCGTCACGGCTGCGCGACTCAAACCCAACGATCGTGCGCGCGTCACGCGGGCGCTTGAGGTGGTCTTGGCCACCGGCCGCTCATTGCTCGACTGGCACGAGCGCGGCATGCCCCCAATCCTCAATCTTTCCCATGCCGTAGCGATCTTTCTCGCACCCGATCGTGACGAGCTTAGTGGCCGCATCGATGCGCGCTTCGATACGATGATGGCGTCCGGCGCCTTGGACGAGGTGCGCGCCCTTGCGGCGCGCAATCTCGACCCTAATTTGCCGGCCATGAAGGCTCACGGCGTGCCGTGGCTCATTCGTCATCTCAAAGGCGAGATCGATATCGAGGAAGCGGTCGAGCACGCCAAGCTCGAAACGCGCCAATATACCAAGCGGCAGGCGACTTGGTTCCGCAATCAGCTTCCTGAGTTCGCCTGGGTCGCGCCGCAGCATGCGCTTACGACTATTGAAGCGCAGTTGCAGGCGTCGGCGCTTTGAGAACATGACGAATTGGCACTAGGCTTGGAACATGGCGAGTTGGCCATCCAGGGAATGCGCTCAAGCCGGAGAAGGACATATGAGATCCATCGCAGCTCTACTGCTTGTTCTGTGCGGCGCAACGGCCGTGCTGGCGCAGGACTATCCGACGCGCAATGTCACCTTTGTCGTGCCGACCGGCGCTGGGGCCGCCACCGACCTTCTGGCGCGCATCCTCGCGCCGCAACTCGGCGATCGACTGGGCAAACCCTTCGTGGTGGAAGACCGCCCCGGCGCCGGCACCATGACGGCATCCAATGCCGTCGCCAAGGCGACACCCGACGGCTACACCATCCTGATGGGAACGAGCACGCCGCTCGCCATCAACTTCACCTTGTACAAGCATCCGCCGTTCGATCCGGCGAAAGACTTCATGCCGCTGGCGCTCATTGCGACGATCCCGTTCGTGCTCGTGGTCAACAACGATCTGCCAGTCCATTCGCTGACCGAGTTCATCGCCTATGCCAAGGCGCATCCGGGCGAATTGTCCTACGGCTCGACCGGTCCCGGCTCGCCGTTTCACCTCAATGCCGAATTGTTCAGCGCCATGACCGGCATCCAGATGGTGCACGTGCCCTACAAGGCGGTGGTGGATGCGCAGGTCGATCTGATGGGCGGCCGTATCCAGGTGATGTTCACGGATTTCACCTCGTCAGTGCCGCTGATCAAGGACGGCAGGATGCGCGCGCTCGGCGTCACCACCAAGACACGCGCCGCCGCCATGCCCGAGCTTGTCCCGATCGCCGAGCTTGGCGTGCCCGGCTATGAAGCCGCGGCCTGGCAGATGGTCGTCGCGCCCGCGGCGACGCCGAAGCCGATCATCGATAAGCTGCACGGCGAACTCGAAGCCATCATGGCGCTGCCGACGACGCGCGAGGCGATCACCCGCATCGGCCTCGTGCCGGCGGATAATCATTCGGTCGTGGAATTGCAGGCCTTCATCCGGTCGGAAATCGTTCGCTGGAGCGAGATCGTCAAGCGCTCCGGCGCGTCGGTAGACTAGACCGTGATCGAATGAGAATTGATTTGGATCATAGTCCGGATCCCAGTCGGGATGATCTTTTCGCCGGTGAGTGATTTCCGGGTCGCGTCCTGGATCGCGCCGCGGCTTTGTTGCATCAAGGACGAGTATGGACACGCAAGTCATCATCGTCGGGGCCGGTCCTGTCGGCCTCACGCTCAGCATCGATCTCGGCAAGCGCGGCATTCGCTGCATTCTGATCGAGAGGAATAACGCCCCGCTCGGCTATCCGAAAATGGAGCGCTGCAATCCGCGCACCATGGAGATTTTCCGCCGGCTCGGTCTCGCCGAGAAAATACGTGCCGCCGGCTATCCGCCGGACTGGCCGATGGACACCTATCTGGTGTTCGATCTGATGCGGCCGCCGCTGTTCAAGATGGCGCATCCGACTGTCGCCCAAGCCAAAGCCAAACGTGATGCGACGCTCGACGGCTCGATGCCGCTCGAACCCTACCAGATCATTTCCCAGTATACGCTTGAGCCGCTGCTCAAGTCGGTGGCGGAGACGCTTCCCAGCGTTGACGTGAAGTTCGGCCACGAGCTGATATCGTTCGCCGAGGAGGCCGGCGGCGTCACCGCGCAGGTCCGCAAGTCGAGCGGCGAGAGCGTCGCCATTCGCGCCCAGTATTTGGTCGGCTGCGACGGCGGATCGAGCGTGGTGCGTAGGCAGCTTGGTTTCAAGATGGACGGCGAGCCGCACATCCTGGAAATGCGGCAGGCAATGTTTCATTGCCCCGAGCTTTTCGACAAGGTGCACGCGCCGCGTGCGCGCCACTACAACCGCATCGACGATCATTGGACCCTGATGATCGTTCAGGATTCGCGCCAGCATTTTACGCTGCATGCCGTCGTCGAGAAGGACGAGGACATGCCGAAGCTGTTCGAGGCGATTGTCGGCACGCCGGTGAAGTTCGAGATGGTGCATTGCGCCAAATGGGTGCAGCGGCTGCTGCTCGCAGAGCATTATCTGCAGGGTCGCGTCTTCATCGCCGGCGATGCGGCGCATCTGGTGATCCCGACCGGCGGCCTCGGCATGAATACCGGCGTCGGCGACGCCATCGATATTTCCTGGAAGCTCGCTGCGACGCTGCGGGGCTGGGGCGGGCCGAAGCTTCTGCAATCCTATGAGGCGGAGCGGCGCCAGATCGGCGCCATCAACGTCAAGGCCTCGGGCGGCGGTACCTACGGGCGCATGAAATGGCGCGCCGCTTATCGCCCCAATATCGAGGACGACACGCCAGAGGGCCGGGCGGCGCTGGCGCATCTCCTGGAACTTGCGCGCGAAGAGGCGCCGAAGACGTTCCGCGTCCTCGGCGCCGAGCTCGGCTATCGCTATGCCGGCTCGCCGGTGATCTGCGACGAGCCGGGAGGGCCACAGCCGAATATAGAAGTGTACGAGCCGACGACGTGGCCTGGCGCCCGCTTGCCGCATGTCTGGATCGAGCCCGGCAAGCTCTCGGTGCACGACCGGATCGGCGACGGTTTCACGCTGCTGCGGCTAGGGCGCGAGAAGGCCGACGCCGCAGGGTTGCAAGAAGCACTTGCGGCGTTCGGAGCATCGCTGACGCTGCTCGATACCGACAGCGACACTGTGCGGCGGGTCTATGGCTACGATTACCTTTTGACCAGGCCGGACTTGCATGTCGTCTGGCGCGGCAATGTGCTGCCGAGCAATGCGGACTCGGTCGCGCGCGTCATTACCGGGCACTGAAGGCCGCGCCCCAGCTCAGTGCGATATATATTGCATTCCCGCCGAATAAGCGGCGCCGCCGATCACACAAGGGATGCCGAGCTCGATCTGGCCGGTTGCGGCGGCGACGACGCAGCCCATCGATAGCGCGCCTTGGCCGACCTGGCCCCAGGCAGTCAGCTCGCGCTTGGAGTTCGGACCCTTCTGCTTGAGCTCCTCGATGGCGGCGAGCGATTCCTTGCGCATGCGTACGGTGTCCACCGTCTCCGCGGTCTCGATGACGTCGTCGAGGACGACGGTCACGTCCTGCGGCTCGGTCTTGGCAGCCCGTTTCAAAATGGCGAGCAGTTCGAGATCGCGCACGGCGTTACTGGCGAGGGTGAATTTGGCCGCGCTTCCAGTCGTCAGGTTGTCGACGCTGTCCTTGTCATTGGCGAGCGGCAGGAGCTTGATGATGCGCTCGACCGGCGCGGCGGTGCCGGTCGCGAGGTAGGAGCCCCACAGCACGTCGATCAGCTCCGGGCTGGGCTCGAGCACGACCGGCTTCGGCGGCCGTGCATTCTCCGGAGTGAAGGCCGCTTCGATTCTGGCGAGCATGCCCGGCTTTGCGTTCCGATACGCGATCTGATCGAGCGTTGGCAGCTTGCCGTCGAGATATTTGTCGATCATGGCGCGCCGTGACGGCATGCGATCGACGAAGGTGGCGAGCAACTCCCTCCAGTTCGGCAGGCCCGAATAGGCAATCGCGCGTACCAGCACCCACTGATCCGCCGGATCGATCGAAAGCATTTTCGCCACAAGAAGCTCGGCGCAGGCCGGATTGGCGCCAAGCACGCCGGCGGTGAAACCGATATAGGCGCCCGCGCTTTCGGCATCTTTGAAAGCTTGCATCGCGCTCAGCGCCTGGACCAGCGCCGGAAGGTTGTCCGGGTCCGGCCGGCGACGGTAGCCGTTGATCCAACGCAGCATTGCGTCGGTCGAGCTGAACGCCGCGCTCTGCGGTCGCGCGGCGGCGGCGGGCATTGTTGGCAAGGTCGCGATCACCAGCACGGCGCAAAGACCGGCGGCGGCCTGACGTAACACTCCCGCAACCATACCCCCTCCGCGAAGCAGGGATAAACTGCACGATCAAACGATCCGTGCCCCCAGCGGGGGTGAAGTCGACCAGCAGGCCTTGGCGAATTGCGGGCCGGCGGCGCGCGGAATCGCGGCCGACTCGTGACATTGGCGATGATTGTTAATGCCCGCTGCAAAGCCGCATCTGCCGCCAATTCGGGCTCAAACGGCCGTTTCATTTATATCAAACACTGGTTTGAAATTTGCGGCAGCGCGATGGCCGCGGCCGGATTTGGCCGCATTTTGCTTGACCCTCGCCATCGCAATGCATATAAAAAGGCCAACAAACGAAGAGGCCTGCCTGTGCGGACTTTTGTTGCTTTATCGCTGCTTATCGTATCGAGGCGTACCGCCGAGGGTGGATGATCCCACCCGCGAGACGTGGCGGTGCGCGATCCAGGGGCTTTCGAGCCCCTTTTTTATTGCTCAGACCTTTGACCGAGACCAACGAAGAGCAGTCGCAAGAGTGGAGCGAGCGATGACCGAGATGACCGGCGCGGAGATGGTGATGGCGGCCCTGGCCGAACAGGGCGTTGAACACATATTCGGCTATCCGGGCGGCGCGGTGCTGCCGATCTACGACGCGCTGTTCCAGCAGGATAAGGTGCGCCACGTCCTGGTGCGGCACGAGCAGGGTGCCGTGCACGCCGCCGAGGGCTATGCGCGCTCAACCGGCAAAGTCGGCACCGTTCTCGTCACTTCCGGCCCCGGCGCGACCAATGCGGTCACCGGTCTCACCGATGCGTTGTGTGACTCGATCCCTCTCGTTGTTATCACCGGGCAGGTGCCGACGCATCTCATCGGCAACGACGCGTTCCAGGAATGCGACACGGTCGGCATCACGCGGCCCTGCACCAAGCACAATTATCTGGTGAAGACGGTCGAGGATTTGCCGCGCGTGCTGCACGAGGCGTTTCATATCGCGGCCAGCGGCCGGCCGGGGCCCGTCGTCATCGATATTCCGAAGGACGTGCAGTTCGCCAAGGGCGACTATTTCAAGCCTAAGGAGTTTCAACACAAAGGATACCGGCCGAAGCTCAAGGGCGATCCGGAAAAGATCCGCGAGGCGGTCGAGATGATGGCGGCCGCGAAACGCCCGCTGTTCTATACCGGCGGCGGCGTGATCAATTCCGGCCCGGCGGCGAGCGAAGCCTTGCGCGAGTTGGTCAAGCTGACCGGCTTTCCCATCACCTCGACGCTGATGGGGCTCGGCGCCTTCCCGGCCGCCGATCCGCAATGGCTCGGCATGCTCGGAATGCACGGCACTTGGGAGGCCAACTGGGCGATGCACGATTGCGATCTGATGATTGCAGTCGGCGCGCGCTTCGACGACCGTATCACCGGCCGGCTCGATGCTTTCTCGCCGGGCTCGAAAAAGATTCACATCGACATCGATCCATCGTCGATCAACAAGAACGTCAAAGTCGATCTGCCGATTGTCGGCGACTGCGCCCATGTGCTCGACGATATGTTGCGGATCTGGCGCGCCAGCGCGCCGAGGCCGGACAAGAAGGCGTTCGATTCCTGGTGGAGCCAGATTGCGAAATGGCGCTCGAAGAACTCGCTCGCCTATCGCAACTCCAACGAGATCATCAAGCCGCAATACGCGATCCAGCGCCTCTACGAGCTGACCAAGGATCGCGACACCTACATCACCACCGAGGTCGGCCAGCACCAGATGTGGGCGGCGCAGTTCTATCAATTCCAGGAAAGCAACCGCTGGATGACGTCCGGCGGTCTCGGTACCATGGGCTACGGCCTGCCGGCCTCGGTCGGCGTGCAGCTTGCGCACCCGAACTCGCTCGTCGTCGACATCGCCGGCGAGGCTTCGGTGCTGATGACCATGCAGGAAATGTCGACGGCGGTGCAGTACGACCTGCCGATCAAGATCTTCGTCATCAACAACCGCTACATGGGCATGGTTCGGCAGTGGCAGGAATTGCTGCACGGCGGCCGCTACTCGCACTCGTATAGCGAGGCGCTGCCCGACTTCGTCAAGCTCGCGGAAGCCTATCACGCCCACGGCATCCGCTGCGAGCATCCGGGCGAACTCGATGAAAAGATCCGCGAGATGATCGAAGTGAAGAAACCGGTGATCTTCGACTGCGTGGTCGATCCTGCGGAAAACTGCTTCCCGATGATCCCGTCCGGCCGCGCCCACAACGAGATGCTGCTCGGCGATGCGGCTATGAGCGTGGACGAGGCAGTCACCGAGGAAGGCAAGATGCTGGTTTAGGCGAACGGCGAAATAGCGAATGCCGAATACGGACGACCACCCGCTATTCGCCACCCGCTATTCGCGATGGGAGAACGACGTGACGACGACCACCCACTACCCCGCGTCAACGACAACCGAGCAGATCGAGATCCGCACCCTGTGCGTGCTGGTCGACAACGAGCCCGGCGTGCTGGCCCGCGTGATCGGGCTGTTCTCGGGTCGCGGCTACAACATCGACTCCCTCACGGTTTCAGAAACCGAACACCAGAAGCATCTGTCGCGGATCACCATCGTCACCCGCGGAACGCCCATGGTGCTCGAGCAGATCAAGAACCAGCTCGATCGCCTGGTGCCGGTGCATCGTGTGATCGATCTGTCGGCCGCCAACCCGGCGATCCAGCGGGAACTTGCCATGGTCAAGGTGCGCGGCAAGGGCAAGGAGCGCTCGGCGGCCCATGAATTGGCGACGACCTCGGGTGCACGCATTATCGACGAGACGGCCGAAAGCTACATCTTTGAGGTCACTGGCGCGACCGATCAGATCGAGCGCTTCATCAGCGGCATGCTGCCGCTCGGCCTGGTCGAGGTTTCGCGCACCGGCGTCGCCGCCATCGCCCGCGGCGCCGAGGTCATGGGAGCGCGCAGCGAGTCCTGATCTGATATTGCCGCGGACGTTCAGTCCGGCTATGCGGTCGGGCAGCATGAGACTCTGATGCTGTCACAGCGGGCGAAATATGCGTTGCGGGCGATGATCCGCCTTGCCGGCAACGGTGAGAACGCGCCGGTATCGGTGACGGCGCTCGCGCGCGACGTCAAAATCCCGCGCGCGTTTTTGGAGCAGATCTTTTCCGATCTGCGCCGCCGCAACCTCGTCGTCAGCTATCGCGGCAAGCAGGGCGGGTTCAGACTCGCCCGCGATCCCAAGGACATTACCTTCGCGGAGATCATCCGCCACATCGACGGGCCGCTGGCGCTCGCGCCATGCGCCAGCCGCACGGCCTTCCGACCCTGCCCGGAATGCAGCAGCGTCGAGACCTGTGAGTTGCGGCCGACGCTGATCGAGGCGCGCGATGCAACCGCGGCGGTGCTTGAGCATACGACGCTCGCCCAGGCCGCCGGCCGCAGCCGCAAGCCGAAGTCGCGCCGAAGACAGATTTCATAGTTGAAAACATATGGTTACGGAAAATGAAGGTTCTTTTTGCCATAACATGACTATTCTGATTGACTTAATCAGGATTATTTCTCACTCTACTGGGCTACGGAACCGCGCGGGATGCGCGCCGTTTGGTCTCAAGCCGAGGAGAGCCCGTCATGTCGAACCGCACAGGCCGCGCGCGAGCGACGACGCAAGCCGGCGACGCTCGTGGCAGAATCCACCGCACCACACTTTCGTTCCTCCGCCGTCTCGATCATTGGCGGCCAAGCGTCGCCGGGACAGCGCGCCGGCGCCGCGCGAAGTCCGGCGTCGCTGTCCTTGACGCCGCCGCGTGCACGGTCGATTTCTCCGACGACGGTCGCAATCCTGTCATGATCCTGCATGGTCGCGCCGACGATGCGTCGGCGGCCGCCTGTGCCGCCAAAGCCATCCGCACCATCGTTTTCTCGGTATCGGCTCTCTTGGCGCTTGCGTTGTTCCGGCCCGAAGCCGCGAGCGCGCAGGAGATCACGCTGCGGGTCGGTCATTTCCCCAACGTCACCCATGTCCAGGCGCTGGTGGCGCGCAATTTCGAACGTCAGAACAAGAGCTGGTTCGGTCCGCGTCTTGGCCCCGGCGTGAAGATCGAATGGTATGTCTATAACGCCGGCCCAAGCGCCATGGAGGCGCTGTTCACGAAGGCGATCGATCTCACCTATGTGGGGCCGAGCCCCGCGCTCAATGCCTATGTGCGGTCCGGCGGCGATGAGGTTCGCGTCATCGCCGGCGCGGTCGACGGTGGTTCGGCGCTGGTGGTGCAGCCGGACAGCAATCTCAAGACGCCGGCGGATTTCCGCGGCAAGCGGATCGCAACGCCGCAATTCGGCAACACGCAAGACGTCGCCGCGCGCGCCTGGCTGACCGCGGGTGGACTACGGGTGACGCAGACCGGCGGCGATGCGCAAGTAGTTCCGACCGAGAACCCGGATCAGCTCGCGCTGTTCAAGAGCAAGCAGATCGACGCGGTATGGACCGTGGAGCCTTGGGTCTCGCGGTTGGAGCTCGAGGCCGGCGGTCGCGTCCTGGTCGATGAAAGAAGCGCGGTGACGACCGTGCTGGTGTCGAGCGCGGCGTTTCTGCGCGATCACCGCGACCTCGCAGTCCGCTTCGCGGCAGCGCATCGCGAACTCACCGACTGGATCAATCAGCATCCGGATGAGGCAAAGCGGATGGTTAGAGACGAATTGTCTGCAATTGTGCGTGCCGAGCTTCCGAATGAGTTGACCGCTCGCGCCTATAATCGGATGGTGGTAACGTCGGATATATCGCTCGACCGGTTAAAGTCTTGGGTCGCCGATGCCCAGAAGGTCGGCTTTATCAAGAATCCGCCCGACCTGTCGCGGTTTGTCGATACGCTCAAGCAGTAACGGGGACGCAGCATGCCTGCTCCTTTCCTCGTCGATACTGCGACGAAGCGCACGCCGGGCCGTAACGGTGCGTTGCATCTTGCCGATATATTAAGCGAAGCCTGGGAGACCTCGCCCCGGACGGCGATGCCGACCAGCCTGCTCGTCGACGGCGTTTCGAAACGCTTTGTCAGCAAGCGCGGCGAGGTGCTCGCGCTGCACGATGTGTCGCTCGAAATCGCGACGGGCGAATTCGTATGCTTGATCGGTCCCAGCGGATGCGGGAAATCCACGCTGCTCGACATCATGGCCGGACTGACCCAACCGGATAAAGGAAGCGTCTGGTCCGAAGGCATCCGTGTCACCGGGCCGGCGCGCGACCGTTTGGTGATGTTCCAGGATTCGGCGTTGTTTCCCTGGCTCGACGCTTTCGGCAACGTGATGTTCGGGCTCAAGCTCAAGCCGGGCTTGACCAGGGCGCAGCGCCGGCAAATCGCCGAGGAACACCTCGATCTGGTCGGGCTTAGCGCCTTTGCCCACACTTATGTCCACGAGCTCAGCGGCGGCATGAAACAGCGCGTCGCGCTCGCCCGCGCGCTTGCGCCCGATCCCCGCATGCTGCTGATGGACGAGCCGTTCGCCGCGCTTGACGCGATCACGCGCGAACAGCTTTACGACGACCTTCAGCGCATCTGGCTGCGCACACGCAAGACCATCGTCTTCGTGACCCATAATGTGCGCGAGGCGGCGTGCCTCGGCGACCGCGTCATCCTGATGTCGCCGCGCCCGGGCCGTATCGTCCAGGAATTCAACATTCCGCTGTCGCGCCCGCGCGACATCAACAGTCTCGAGCTTGCCAAATACGCGAGCGAAATGGCGCAGGCGCTCAAGGCGACCACTGGTGGCGGGCATCCATGAAACGCGGTGTCATCGTCGTCCTGTTCTTTACCGGTTTGTTCGCGCTGTGGTGGCTTGCGACCGCCAGCGGGCGCTGGTCGCCGGTGATCCTGCCGTCGCCGTTTTACGTCGCGGACTATTTATGGTCGGCGGCGCGCGACGGCTCGATCTTCGACGCCACCTGGGTGACCATGCAGCGGCTGCTGCTTGGCTATTTCGTCGGTGTTGCCATCGGGCTGCCGGTCGGCCTCCTGATGAGCGCCAACCAATCGATCGACGACACCATCGGCTCGGTCGCGCTCGGCTTTCAAACCTTGCCCAGCGTGTGCTGGGTGCCGCTGGCGCTGATCTGGTTTGGGCAAACCGAAACCGCCATGCTGTTCGTCGTGGTGATGGGCACGGTCTGGTCGGTGATGATCGCGACCAGCCACGGCGCGCGCAACATTCCGCCGATCTACGGCCGGGCGGCGCTGGTCATGGGCTCGGCCGGTTTCCACCGCTGGACGCGCGTGGTGCTGCCGGCCTCGCTGCCGTTCCTGGTCAGCGGCATGAAGCAAGGCTGGGCGTTCGCCTGGCGCTCGCTGATGGCGGCGGAAATCTACGTCACCATCCTCACCGGCTTCGGCCTCGGCCATCTGCTGCATTACGGCCGCGAGCTCAACGCCATGGATCAGGTGATCGGCGTAATGCTGGTGATCGTGGCGATCGGGCTTATCGCCGATCGCATCCTGTTCTCGCCCTGGGAGCGCGTCCTGCACGAGCGCTGGGGCACCGGGCAGGCGTGAACGCACCGCCCGGCGCCGTGCGGCTCTTTATTTCTTCGGCGCCAAGGCGGTGACCAGAGCGGCGAAGCGGTCGACAAAGCCTCGCAGAAACTTCCGCGTGGCCTCGTCGCTGATATCGCCGTGGTCGTTGATCAGGTTCGGCTTGAAGTTGACGTAAGCCTCGCCGCCGAGAAGCGTCATGCCGAGGCCGGTCATCACCGCGCGCAGGTGCTGTTGCACAATTGCGGAGCCGATGACACCCGGCGAGGTGCCGGTGATGAAGCCGGGCATGCCCGGCCAATTGCTCTTGCCGTAAGGCCGCGCGCCCCAATCGATCGCATTCTTCAGCACCGCCGGCATCGAGCGATCGTGCTCGGGCGTGACAATCAGAATGCCGTCGGCGCGCGCCAACTCGTCTTTGTAACGGGCGACTTCGGCGGGCAGGTTGCCCTCGTTATCCTGGTTGTACATCGGCAGATCGTCAATGCGAACGAACGTGGCGTCGAACTTGTCGGCGCCGAGCTTGACGAGAGCCTGGGCGAGCTTGCGGTTGATCGAATCACGGCGGTTGCTGCCGACGATGACGGCGATGTGGGGTTTGGCCATGGTTGAAATCCTTGGTTAGAATTCGTAACTGGGGCTACATAAGTGACCAACCAAAAAACCCACAAGAGGGCACATCGGTGAAACCGAGGCACAAGGGGTTGCCCAGCGATTGCCGCGCTGTCAGCGACGTGTTGGCGCGCATCGGCGACAAATGGTCGGTGCTGGTGGTGACGCTGCTCGGCCAGGGTCCGCGCCGCTTCAACGAGCTGCGCCGCGCCATCGGCGGCATTTCCCAGCGCATGCTGACGCTGACCTTGCGCGGGCTCGAGCGCGACGGCCTGGTTACGCGGACGGTATTTCCCACCGTGCCGCCGCGCGTCGACTATGCGTTGACGCCGCTCGGTCGTGACCTTCTGGAGCCCGTTTCGGCGCTCGGCGCCTGGGCGATCCGCAATCAGGCGAAGATTGCCAATGCGCGGGAGAGGTTCGACGATCAAAGGCCGCGTTCTGGGAAGGCCGAAATGGCCGGCCACGTCACGGCGACGTAGGTGTAGGCCCACTCATCGGTTGCAATCCTAAACCAGGCTTGTCCCGGCTCTCCATAGAACCTAGAAAGCAGCGCAAACAAGCGGCCGGACTTGGCCCGACTAGGGGTGAGAATCATGCGTGTTTATTACGATCGTGACGCCGACCTGAACCTGATCAAGGGCAAGAAGGTCGTCATCATCGGCTATGGCAGCCAGGGCCACGCCCATGCGCTCAATCTGCGCGATTCGGGCGTCAAGGAGGTCGCGGTGGCGCTGCGCAAGGGCTCGCAGGGGGTCAAGAAGGCGCAAGGCGAAAAGCTCAAAGTCATGGAGGTCGCCGAGGCCGCCAAGTGGGCCGACGTGATGATGATGCTCACGCCCGATGAGTTGCAGGCCGAAATCTACAACAATCACCTGTACGCCAACATGAAAGAGGGCGCGGCGCTGATGTTCGCGCACGGCCTCAATATCCATTTCAACCTGATCGAGCCGCGCGGCGATCTCGACGTCATGATGATCGCGCCCAAGGGCCCGGGCCACACCGTGCGCTCCGAGTATCAGCGCGGCGCCGGAGTGCCGTGCCTGCTCGCGATCCACAAGGATGCGTCTGGTAACGCCCACGATCTCGGCCTGTCCTACGGCGCCGCCATCGGCGGCGGCCGCGCCGGTATCATCGAGACGAGTTTCCGCGAGGAATGCGAGACCGACCTGTTCGGCGAGCAGTCGGTGCTGTGCGGCGGCCTCGTCGAATTGATGAAGGCCGGCTACGAGACCCTGGTCGAGGCTGGCTACGCGCCCGAGATGGCCTATTTCGAGTGCGTGCACGAGGTGAAACTGATCGTCGATCTGATCTACGAGGGCGGCATCGCCACTATGGACTATTCGGTGTCGAATACAGCCGAATACGGCCAATACGTCTCCGGACCGCGCGTGATCACCGACGAGACGCGCGCCGAGATGAAGCGCATTCTTAACGACATCCAGTCCGGCAAATTCGTCAAGGACTGGATGCTGGAAAACCGGGTCAACCAGACTTCCTTCAAGGCGATGCGGGCCAAGAACGCCGCCCACCCGATCGAACAGGTCGGCGCCAAGCTGCGCGAAATGATGCCGTGGATCAAAGACCGGGCGTTGGTGGACCGCTCGCGAAACTGAGGGCGGAGGCCGCGCCGGCCTTGGCGCATTAGAACCCTCGGGACGTTAACGCCGCGTCCTGATTTGCCTGTGAAAGGCGCGATGCTCCCTTGTCATGACGCATTAAATACAGTTTTATGACAATGCGTCCTGCGCCGGGGGTTTGTTGAGGGTGGGTCATTTCCGGGCACGGGCGCGCTGTCATGCGTGCCGCTTTCCGGTTTTCTCCTAATCGCGTCGCTGCTGCGGCAATCTTCGCCCAGAATAGCCTTTGGCGACGCGCGCTGGTCGTCCTCCCGAACCTCATCGCGCTAGCGATCCTGATCTCGACGGAGGGCAGGTTCGTCGAAGTCGTGGCGTTCCTGTTCGCCTGGGGGATTCTCAACTTCTTCTGGCTAGCGCTGCTTCGTCGTCCTGTCGCCGCCGGCGTGCTGTCGCTGGTGATGATGTCGGTCTTGGTGCTGCTCTCCGATCTTAAATATCACGTGCTGCTGATGTCGGCGAACTTCGTCGACCTGATGATCGTAGACACCGACACCGTCAGTTTTCTGTTCACGATCTTTCCCGCGCTGCGCTGGATGGTGGCGCTGAGCATCGTCGCGCTGGTTCCGATCGTCGTGCTGGCCTGGCGGTTCGACCCATTCCGCGTTCGCCGCTTGACGGCCGCGGCTGCCCTTTTGTCCTGCCTCGCCGGGTTGACGGTGCTCGAGATGAATATCCCGATGCAGCCATCCGAGGGCTTCTACGCCGGAAACGAGGTCTCCCGGTTCGCGCGTTCCGGTGTCGATGCGATCTCGGAATTGATGACGCACGGCCTCATGGAGTCCGATGCTTTTGCCGCCGATCGGCTGCAACCAGTCGGTGATCATGCGTGTCGGCCCGCGGAGAGGCCGCCGCACATCATCCTGATTCACGACGAGTCGAGCTTCGACATTCGCATGGCGCCAGGCATCAAGGTGCCGGAAGGCTACGGCGCTCACTTTCACTCGTTCGACGGCAAGGAACGCAATTTCCTGGTCGAAGGCGCCGGCGGCCCGAGCTGGTACACCGAATATAACGTGCTGGAGGGCCTTTCCGCGCGCTCGTTCGGCCGCTTCTCCTACTTTGTGACGCGGATCGCCGCCGGCCGAGTCGAGCGCGGGTTGCCGGCGGCGCTGCGCCGCTGCGGCTACCGCACCTTCTCGCTTTATCCCGCGCTCGGCGCATTCATGAGCGCGCGCAGCTATCAGACCACGACCGGCGTGCAGCACTTCTTCGATCAGCATGATCTCGGCACCAGCGACATCGAGCCCGATAGTTTCTTCTTTGACGCAGCGGCGAAAATGATCGGCAAGGAACACGCGCGCAGCCCGATGTTCGTGTTCGTTTATCTCGCCGCCAATCACTTTCCGTGGGATTTCCGCTATCGCCCCGGTCTTATGCCGCAGTGGAAGGACTTGGGAAACGTGCCGCCGGTCGATGAATATCTCCGTCGGCAGGCCCTGAGCGCCCAGAATTATTCCGAGTTCCTGGAGCGGCTGAAGCGCGAATTCCCCGACGATTCGTTTTTGATCGTGCGGTTTGGCGACCACCAGCCCGACTTCGCTTCGCATCTGATCCAGCCGGGCCTTGACGATGCGGGCATCGAACGCCGGTTAATGGCCTGGGATCCGCGCTACTTCACCACCTATTATGCAATCGACGCGGTCAATTTCAAACCGGTCGATGTCTCGTCCGCACTCGATACGCTCGAAGGGCCTTACCTGCCGCTGGTGGTGCAGGAAGCGGCGGGTTTGCCGCTCGATCCGTCGTTCGTCGAACAGAAGAAGATCCTCTCCCGCTGCAACGGTCTGTTCTACGGCTGCGCCAACGGCGCGGAAGCGCGCCATTTCAACCGTATGCTGATCGATGCCGGGTTCATCAAAAATCTTTGAGGATTGCACCGTCGGGATCGGGCAAACGCGACGCGTCGCAGCCGCCTTGATCTGAAAATTGCGGCGG
>Ga0335085_10006528_pt1 | contig 18367 bp, 18 predicted proteins | sample Lox_Sample_45_FD_206712 | JGI IMG/M metagenome (GOLD analysis project Ga0335085, IMG submission 206712) | Soil microbial communities from Loxahatchee National Wildlife Refuge, Florida, United States - Lox_Sample_4.5 | ecosystem: Environmental > Terrestrial > Soil > Wetlands | place: USA...
GAGCTGGCTTTTTCCGGCGAACAAATCGGCCAGCGCTTCCCGGCCGCCGGGTCCGTCGAAAACGTAATTCTTCTCAATCCGCACCCAGGGCAGGGCGCGGCGTTTCTCCTTCAGCCGGTCGTGCGCGCGAAAGAATTTCTTTTCTTCAACCAGCAGCGCCTTGCGGGCGGCGAGCCATTTTTCGGGCGAAACCACCTTGTGTTCCTTCGTGCCGCGCGATGTTTTCAATTCGGCGCGTTTGTTTTTTGCCGATGTCTTCATGGTGCCTCCGGAATGGTTATTTGATTGCGCCGGTTTGCTTCAGCAGCTCCAGCATCGCCATCTCGACCCAGTGCTCGACGATTCGTTCGTTACGGATCCGGTAGATATGGATTTCGGTCCAACGAATCTGCTTGTTCGTCGCCGGTTCGCCCATCAGCGGCGCGCGATGCGTGGCCACAGCCGAACTCCGCTCGACCACGGTGTTGTCGTCGGCAATCAGGTCTTCCTCGGTGACGACCACGTCCGGAAACGCCTTGTTCATCGCCCGGCCGATCGCCTTGAAGCCGGCCAACCCCGGCGGCAGCGGCTGCCGGAAATTGTGCTTAAAATCGGCGGCGAACAGATGATCGATGCCGTCGACGTTGTGTTCATTTTTGAAAGTGCGCGTAAACTCGCGCACGATGGCTTTGTTTTTATCCGCTTTGTTCATGGGATTCCCCGGGTTGATCGTTGAGAGATGTCGAAGTGAACCTTAAGCCGCGGCGGTGCGGAGCTTTTCGATGAAGCCCGCCCAGCCGCCGTCAAACTGGTCGGCGACGCCCTGGTCCTCCGGCGGCAGCGCGTCCCAGCCGGAGTGAACCAGCGTCAGGCGCGTGCCTCCGCCCTCGGGCGCGAGCGTGATCGTCACCAGCGTCTCCACGCGCGTGACTTGCGAGCGAAAGCTGTAAACCAGCCGGCGCGGCGGGACGATTTCCTTCACCACGCAGCTGATTTTCCCCTCGTCCGGGCATTGCAGCGAAAACGCGGCGCCGGTGGCCGGCGCAAAATCGTTCGGCATCAGCCAGCCGGCGATTTTTTCCGGGTCGGTGAGGTGCGCCCAGACTTTTTCCACTGGCGCGTCGATCACGATTTCTTTTTTGATGAACTTCATGGGGCGGACTCGATCTGCTGCTTGAGTTTTTTCAGGCTTTGCTCCCACAGCGGCGCGAACTGTGCCGCCCAGTCTCTGATCTCGCGGAGCGGGACGGGATTCAGGCGATGGAGGCTTTGGCGGCCAACGCGCCGCGCCTGCACGAGTCGGGAGGCCTTGAGGACGTGGAGATGCTTGATCACCGACGGACGGCTCATCTTGAACTCGGCCGAGATGCGGTGGAGCGGCAGTTCCCGGCCGGTCAGCAATTGCAGGATGCGCCGCCGGCTCGGGTCGGCGATGGCCTGGAACAGGGCGTCGGTGTTTTTTTCAGCGGTGCGGCGACTCATGTGGCCGCCGAAATAGGTAGCCAGAAAGCTACTCGTCAAGACGAAAACGGATTTCGCGCGCCTGGGCCGAAAATGCTTCACTGCCGTAACGCTCCGCTGAAACCGGCGAGCGCGTGACGCGCGGCAGGCCCGCTTCCGTGTCGTGCTCGAGATGGGAACCAAATGCTCCGGTTCTTTTCTTGACGTATCATGACAATAAAATTTGACGGCAAACGCGCACTCGTGACCGGCGGCAGTTCGGGCATCGGGATCGCCATCGTCCGCGCCCTCGCCGAGGCCGGCGCAAAGGTGGCGGTGAATTACAACACCCATCCGGAATCGGCCGAGGAACTGGCCCAGTCCGTCAAGCAGGCCGGCGGCGAGGCCTTCGCCGTCCAGGCCGACGTCTCCGATCCAGCCGCCGTCGCCGGGATGTTCCAGCGCCTCGATTCAGCCTGGGGTGGCATCGACATCCTCATCAACAACGCCGGCGTGGACGGAAAACCGGCGCTGAGCTGGGAAGCCGATCCCGGCGCCTGGCAAAAGGTGATCGAGATCAATCTCTTTGGCGCGTTCTACAGCGCCCGCGAAGCGCTCAAGCGGATGGTGCCGCAGAAAAGCGGCGTCATCCTCAGCACCACCTCCGTCCACGAGGAAATTGCCTGGTCCGGCTTCAGCGCCTACACCGTGAGCAAGGCGGGCTTGAGCATGCTGACCAAAACCCTGGCGCAGGAGGCCGCGCCTCACGGCGTGCGCGTCCTCGCGGTCGCGCCTGGCGCGATCCGGACGCCGATCAACCGTTCCGTCTGGGGCGATCCGAAAGGTTTGGCGGACTTGCTTGAAAAAATTCCGCTCGGCCGCATCGGCGAGCCCGAGGAGGTGGCGCGCATGATCGTCGTGCTCGTCTCCGACGCGGCTTCCTATGTCACCGGCCGCAGCGTTTTCGTGGACGGCGGCATGACCGATTATCCCGATTTCGCCCACGGTGGATGAAAAGCGCCTGCCGCCCGGGCAAAGCTCACCGGCCGGGCGCGAGAAGGAAGCCGTTAAAGCCTGACCACCGCCATTTTTTTCTGTTTTTTTGCGCTGTGGAAAACGACCGGCCGGCCAAAGCAACGGATCCTCATGTCGCGCGGATGGTGGATTTTCTTGAGCGCATCGGGCTGTCCGTGCGGTTCGGCGAAATCGGCGAGCCCACGGTCGTGCCAGGCATCCTCCTCGACCACGGCGGGATCGTGGTCGACGAGGCGCGGTTGAGCTATCCCGGCGACCTGCTGCACGAGGCGGGACATCTTGCGGTCATGTCCGCGGAACGCCGGCGGCAAATCCATCGCGACGCGGGCAACGATCCGGCGGAGGAGATGGCGGCGATCGCCTGGTCATATGCGGCGGCGCTCCACCTCGGGCTGGATCCGGCGGTGGTTTTTCACGAGGCAGGCTACCGCGGCGGCGCCCGGGCGCTGGTCGAGAATTTTTCCGCCGGACGCTATGTCGGCGTGCCGATCTTGCAATGGCTCGGCCTGGCCGAGGACCCGCGCACGGCGGTCGCCGCCGGCCGCCGGCCCTATCCGGAGATGATCCGCTGGGTCACCGAACGGTGAAGCCGCCGGCGCGACGCGGGTCAAAGGCGGGCCGGCGTGAAAAGCGGTTGCAGGCCCGGTCGAAGCCGGCCAATTGATCAAGGCTCAAGACAGCCGCGCCCGAGAGTCGCGAAGACTTTTTCCGCCCGGCTGACCGCAGGTGAATCCGACCCAGCCAGTCTATTTAGCGACGGGCGAGACGTTGATGGCTCGCCTTTATGATTATTTGTTCCAGCAGCAGTCGTCCGCCGGCGTCCGCGTGCTGCTGATCGCCGGCCTGGCGCTTTTTGCCCACCTTCTGGTCAAGGCGGTCACCCTCATAAGCGAACGGGCCATCACCCTCTTTCAGCGGCGTCGCAACCGCCTGCGTTTCGTCGCGCAGCAGCCCAAGTTCGTGACGCTGGTCAAGCTCGTCGCCAGCACGCTCACCTGGAGCATCTATTTCGTGGGCCTCGGGCTGATCCTGCAGGAATGCGGCGTCAACCTGACCGCCTATCTTGCCAGCGCCTCCGTCGTCGGCCTCGCCATCAGCTTCGGCTCGCAAGGCCTGGTGCAGGACATGGTCATCGGCCTGACCCTGATTTTTTCCGACACGATGGACGTGGACGACATGGTGGAAATCGTCGGCTCGGTCGTCGTCGTCGGCCGCGTCCAGGAAATCGGCCTGCGCTTCACCAAGGTCGTCAACCTCTACAACCAGGTCGTGTTCATTCCCAACCGCACGGTGGCGAACGTGAGCCGGTTTCCGCACGGAGGCATCAATGCCTACGCCGACATTCAGCTTTCCGCCGGAGTGGATCCGGAGAAAACCGCGGCGTCGGCGCGCGCGGCCGCCTTCGGTCTGTGGCGGGAATTCGGCGCGATCATCCTGAGCGAGCCGGCGATCGATCCGGTGCGGACGGCGGAGGACGGCGGCTGGAAATTCCTGCGCGTGCGCTTCGTGATCTGGCCGGGCCAGGGCAGCCTGATCGAAACGACCTTCCGGCAGCAAATCCTGCGGACGATGAAAACGCTCGATCCCAACTACGCCGACTGGCAGGTCACGGTTTTCTACCGTGCGTCCGCGACCTGAGACCCGCGACGGCCGCCGAGCTTGCAGACCGCGCTATGTCGGTGTGACACTCACCAAATAGCCGGAACTGGTTCCACCCCGATTTTTGGTGCAGGTCCAGCCACAATGGGATCGGTGGTGGTTTGTTTTGTAAGGAATATTTTTTTCGCGAAATTAGTGAGGGGCCCACTGGTGGCGGTTTCTGGCGCGACGGGATCGCCAGCCTTGGCAAGGTGGGTGACCGCGTTCACGGCCGGCGGATAGTGATCCACTCTCCGACCTCCGCCATAGTTTGAAAGATAAAGTCGGTCCAGGAACGGCTTTGCCTGCGGGTCCACGGAGACGACGATTGTACCTGGAGCCCCGTTTCGGCCCGGCTTTCCGTTCGGCCCCTGACTTCCAGCAGGGCCATTCTGGCCGTCGGGCGTGCCGCTTCCGCCACTACCACCAGCGCCTCCAGGTCCGCCTTGGCCGCCGTCGCCACCGATGCCACCGTTGGCATCCACTTCAAGCGAGCCGCCTTTTGGATCGATCAGAAAGAACTCCTCGTCTCCGACACTTGCCACGCGCGCCTGCAAAAGGGGATGAGAGCCTGGCTTGAGTGTCAGCCAGACGTGGACGGCATTTCCCGGTTCGCCATCTCCGCCATCCCCACCTGGTCCTCCGTCGCCGCCCGGTCCTCCGTCGCTGCCCGCTGAAGGATTATTAGGATCTTTGGAACCGTTGACACCGGTTTGACCCGATGGCCCCTCGATCCCGTCCGCTCCGTCGACGCCGGCCTTCCCTGAGAAGTCGGCTTTGAAATCGGCGTCGTAGCGCACGGGAATGTCGAGATCGGCGCTTATCTCAGGGTGGTTGATCACCGTGATCCGAATGTGCGGCAACCGGCCTTCGCTGATACGGGGATCAGCAGGCAAAGAGACCACACCCTTTTTGCCCACTTGGGCGATGGTCGATGTATAGGTGAAGCTGGAGAAGAGGACCTTGCCATTGCCGGGCCCGACGGTGACCAGTTGTTTTCCGTCGTTCGTAGTAGCAACGATTACCAAGCGCGCGGTTTCTCCGGGGGCCAAACCGGGGCCGGGCGACAGGGAGGCTGAAAGGCTGGTGACCGGAACGTCTTGTAACCGCGTCCTTAAACCGAGTGCCACTTTAATGGAAGTGCATCCAGTCAGTGAGAAGAGTGCAAGGGCAACCAAACCACCACTATATTGTTTCAGAGCGAATGCCGCCGATCTTGATGGGAGCATCGTATTTTGAGGTGCGTAAAGATAGACGCATTGGCCGAGATAAGGATGCGCTGGAATTTGCCACCGATCGCCAGGAAAATCCAATGTCACTGAATCCACATTCGCAAAAAGCGGATGGGCGTTGCTTTCCGATCACCAGGGAAGTGGACGTTCGGATGGTCTCGTAATTACTGTTTTGCGACCGCTGAGGATCAGATACCGTCACACGCCGCCGAAGGCGGGGGAAGGAGCCGGTCGCGCCGTGAAGAGCGACTGCCGAATCGGGCGGAGCGGGCGCCGGCAAATTTCCGGGCAAGAACCAAAAGCCCGAGCGCGCCATAGAACCACAGGCTGGGTGCGCCGCCACCACCGCCGCCGCCCGAGGAGGACGCCGGGGACGAGGGCGGCGGGGACGGCGACGCCGGCGCATCCGCCACCGCCGGATATCCTTTCCAGGTCGGCGAAGTGAAGCCGGTCGCACTGGCCGGATAGTGGATCGTAAATCCGGCGGCCGTCCCGAGGAAAACATTGCCGCCAAAAAACGCCGGGGCGTTCCCTTGAAAGGTCGCCTTGGCCAGAGCGGAGCTGGAGTTGAACGCGTTGTCCCCGATGGAAGTGACGCTGGCGGGAATGGTCACGCTGGTCAGAAACGCGCAGGAAGAAAATGCATAATCCGCGATGGAAGTGACGCCGGACGGGATGGAGTAGGATGTTTGTGTGTTGGCCGCCGGATAGGCCACCAGTTCGGTCTGCGCCTTGTTGAACAGCACTCCGCCCGAGCTGGCAAAGCTGGCGTTGGCGGAATCGACATTGATTTGGGTCAGTTTTGTGCAGCCCGCAAACGCCTGGGCGCCGATCGCCGTGACCGTTGCCGGAATGGTGATGCTGGTCAGACCGGAACAGCCGAAAAACGCGTCGCTGCCGATGTAAACGACATTGTTCGGAATGACAAAGGAGGTTTGGGTGCTGGCGGGAGGATATTGAATGAGATTGGTCAGGGATTTGTCGTAAAGCACGCCGCCCGGGCTGGAGTAATCCGGGTTGGCCGAATCCACATTAAACTGGCTGAGGGCGGAGCACCCCTTGAAGGCATCGGTGCCAATCGAAGTGATGCTGGCCGGGATGCTGATGCTGGTCAGCCCGGTGCAGCCGACGAAGGCGTTGTTGCCGATCGTGGTGGCTCCGGCCGGGATCGTGATGCTGGTCAGGTGACTGCCATTGGAGAACGCACCGACGGCAAGCATGGTGACACCGGCTGGAATGCTGTAGGAGGTTTGGGTATTTCCCGCCGGATAGGCAATGAGCTGCGTCATGGCTTTGTTGAACAGAACCCCGCCCGAACCGGCAAAATCCGGATTGGTCGCGTCCACCACGATCTGGGTCAATTGCTGGCAGCCGACAAACGCCCCTTCGCCAATGGACGTAATGCTCGCGGGAATTCCCACGACATTTATCCCGCTGCCGGAGAATGCACCCTGCCCGATGGAAGCGACACCGTACGGAATATTGACCAGCAGCAGGTCGCGGCAGTCGAGGAAGGCAAAGTCGCCAATGGAGGTTACCGTGCCGGGAACGGTGTACACCATCTGGGCGTTTCCAGCCGGATATTGCAGGAGGAGGGTCTGCGCTTTATTAAAAAGCACGCCGCCGGAGCTGGCATAGGCCGTGTTCGCCGGATCCACATTGATCTGAGTCAGCAGGGTGCAGTCGGTCAACGCATCGGCGCCGATCGAATTGACGCTGGCCGGCAGGGTGATGGCGGTCAGGCTCGCCGAGGCAAACGCGCTGCTCCCGATCGTCGTGACGCCCGACGGCAGGGTGATGCTGGCGAGGTTCGTGGCATCGTTGAAGGCATCGGTGCCGATCGTCACGATGCCGGAGGGAATGCTGTAGGAGGTTTGGGTGTTCCCCGCCGGATACGCAATGAGCTGCGTCATCGTCTTATCAAAAAGCACTCCGCCAGCGCTGGCAAAATCCGGATTGGCTGCATCGACGTTGATTTGCGTCAGCCCCGTGCAATCCAGAAATGCATCCAGCCCAATGGAGGTGACGCCGGAGGGAATGCTGACACTGGCCACACTGGAACCGGAGAACGCATCGTTTCCGATGGCGGTGATGCTCGCCGGAAGGCTGACGCCTGACAGGTTCCGGGCGCCGGCGAAGGCAAAATCGTTTACGGACGTGACGCTCGAAGGAATCGTGTAGGACGAGTGCGCGCTGCCGACCGGATACTGCAGGAGCTGGGTCTGCGCAGCATTGAAAAGCACTCCGCCCGCGCTGACAAAATCCGGATTGGCTGCATCCACATTGATCTGGCCCAGCTGACTGCAACCCTGGAACGGTGCAATCCCGATGGAGGTCACGCTGCTCGGGATGGTGACACCGGTCAGGTTCGCGCAGCCCGAAAATGCGCCATCGCCGATGGAGGTCACGCTGGTCGGAATGGTGACGCCGGCCAGCTTGATGCCATTGCCGAATGCGTCGGGCCCGATCGCGACGACCGGCTCATGGGTCAGCGTCGCATTGATCGCCGACGGTATCGTGATGGTTCCCCCGCTGCCGGTATAGCCGGTGATGGTGATCGTTGCGCCGTTGTCCGAGTAGACAAAACCGTCGGACGTGGTGGCTGCACGCAGATCCGGCAGGCCAAAGAAGAAAACCAGGCCCGGAAGGATCAGGTTGAACCAGGCAACAGGTGCGGGCGGCTTCGCCCGATGCCGCGGTGAAAGTGCTGGTGCAATTCTACGGGTTCCGAAATGCAGGGTGATCGCTGGTTCGCAATGGATAGTCACAATCGTGTGGTGAGAAAGACGCATTTATAGTTCAGCTCGCTGGATTGAGCGGCCAACGAGAGAGGCAAAACGCGTGCCACAAACAACCAAAATCTGGGAAAAGTGCCTAGCCGCAAACACTTTGCGTTAAATTGCGAAAGTCGTTTTCAAATGCTCCGGAAAATGGACCTGAGTTGACAGGCCAGGCGCGCGGAGTGCGCCGTTTCATTCCATGCGGCCGTGGAAGATCAGATACCGCCACATACCACAGCAAGCGGGGAAGGAGCCGGTCGCGGCCGTGAAGAGCGACTGCCGAATCGGGCGGAGCGGGCTAACCTCACCGGCCACAGACTTTACGCCACTTCCACTTTGGGCGGCACGGTCCAATCCGGCGAAGGTTCGTCAGAGGGTTCCGCCTCATAGCTGATTTTGCCCTCGGAGATTTCGCGCAGTGCGGTGTCCTCGGCGGAAAGCTTTTCCAGCGACACGACCAGCGGGCGGCTGCCGCGGCGGAGCTGTTTCACGCGGCGCGAGACCACGTTGACCAGGATGTTCGGATCGGCGATCGTCTTGAGTGCGGCCTTGAGGTAATCGTCTCTCATGGCTGGCGAGCCGGAATGGCTGCAAAGGCGGGATGCATTGTTTTCATGGTTTGGCTGAGTCGATCATTCTAAAAACGCGCCGCGCCAAACGCGAGGTAATACCGAAACAATCGGCCGGGCGCCGGGCCAATCCGCCGGCGCGCCATCGGTTAACGAAGATCAGCGGACGCCGGCGCGCGGCAGCGCTGACAGCCTGCGATCCAGCCCTTCGCGGTTTCCAGAGCCAGCATCCGCGGTGCGGACGAATTGTCCGGCGTGGCCGCGCCCAATCGCACCGCCGCCCACAAACCCAGAAGAAGCCAGCACCCGCGGGAAAATTTCATTGAGATCACCCTGCCCCAGCCCGGGCCACGGCCAACAAAAAATTATAACGCGCCGGTTCGTTGCGCCGGTTTCAGAACGAAAATGAGCGCGCGGGGCAAAGCCCTATTCGTTGCGACCGACAAAGATCAAATATCGCCATACGCCGGCGTAGGCGGAGCGGAGAGAGTCGGTCGTGGGGGTGAAGAGCGACTGCAGGATCGGACGGAGCTGTCCGTTCATGCGCACGTGATTCACGCCCGTCTAGCGCGCGACGAGCTCGTTTACAAACGTCATCTTTCTGCTCACAATGTGCGCCATGCTCAAAAGCATTCTCGCTTTACTGACAATTGTCATTGGATTGGCCGCGTGCACCACGCCGCAACCTCCGTCACCGCCACCGCCGCCGGTCGCCGCCGCACCTGCTTCATCAGAACTCGCCGATAGAATCGTCGCGGCAAATGCTGTTTACTTTGCGCGGGTCGAACGGGCCGACGGCTTGGCTCATTATATTATCAGCGAAGTGTGGCGGCACGATCCCGCGCTCGGACCCGCGCCCGCGATTGGCTCGGAATGGGCCGGCATCGTTCCACTGCAGGCTTCAAAAGTTTACGGTGATGCGGTTATCATTTATATTGCCCCGTCACATATGGGGCGCGCCGGGCACACCACGGGCACTGTCCCAGTGACAAACGGCTATCTGGTGCGCGACCACATCCCTGTGGCAGAACTGCGCGACCACGTTGTCTCCAGCCATGCAGCGCTGAAGATCGAGCCTTCCTCCCGTCCATCGCTGGATGTCTTGGTTTCGCGTGCCAATGCGGTTTATCTGGCCCGGGTCGAGCGATCGGGCGGGTTAGTTCATTATATTGTCACTGAAGTCTGGCGTTCTGGTCCTGATATGGGTACTCCGCTCGCGATTGGTTCGGAATTTTTTGAGGATCGATCAAATATTGCGCGGAAGGATCAACCGACGATGACCTACGGGGATCACGTCGTCATTTTTGATTTTCATCCCTCTCTGGAGATCCCTGGCGGCAGGGAGCTGTGCGACATGCCAGCGGTTTTCAACGGCTATCTGCCGATGTATCATATGTCATTAGACGCGTTGCACGCCATGGTGGCGGCCAGCACGCATCAGGCCGATCCGAACTGAAATCATTCCCTGCGGCCGACAAAGACCAAATACCGCCACACTCCGGCGTAGGCGGAGCGGAGGCAGTCGGTCGCCGGCGCAAACGACGCCTTCAGGATCGGACGGAGCTGTCCGTTCATGCGCACGTGATTCACGCCCATCCAGCGTTCAAACCAGCCGAAGCGCGAATCGTGAAAGTCCACCACGGCGACAAGGCCGCCGGGGACGAGGTCGCGGTGCGCCGCGGCGATGGCGGTGTCGTAGCCGGGATTGAACATGCTCAGCGCGTAGGAAAACAGGATCAGATCGAACGCCGGCGCATCGCCCAGCGGCGCGGCATAGGCCTGGTGGAACAGATGCACGCGCGGGCCGAAGCCCCGGGTCTTGCAGCGGGCGAGCTCGAGCATCGGGGCGGAAAGGTCCACGCCGGAGATTTCCGCCGCCGGAAAGCGCCGGGCGAGTTCGGCCAGGTTGCGACCGGTCCCGCAGCCGACTTCGAGGATGCGCCGTGGTGGTTCGCCGGGAATTTTTTTCAAAATCGCGCTGCGGCCGAAGAGAAAGCTCCAGCGCGTGGCGTCGTAGATGCGCGAATGAAAGCGGTAGTATTTTTCCACCGCCGCTCCGGCGGCGGCCGGCGAAGCGGGCGGTGCGCTCATAAGACCTCGGCGAAATGCAGGCTGCCGTAGGTGCCGACGCGGTCGGTCGTGTGCAGTCCGTCGGTCATGCCGGGGAAAAAGCGGAGCCTTTCCCTTATGACCTCGGGCACGAAGTCGAGGTCGAGCCCGGCGGAGCGGAGGAGGATCTTGGTGCCGGGCCGGCTGTTGGCCAGGATGAGGTCCCATTCCTCGCGCAGCGCCGCGGGGTCGTGCCAGGCGAGCCAGTCCTGGTGGTCGAGCAGGACGTAGTGCGAATAAACACCGGGATGGCGGCGGAGAAATTCCGTGACCGTGCAGGTGTGGGCGCGGATGCGGGCGGCGCGCGCGGCGAGCGTCGGGAGATTTTCCGCGCGCAGATAATTCGGGCAGCAGGTGGTGGTGTAGGAGCCGGTGATGTAGACGCGCCAGAAATAATTTTCGCGGGCGGGCAGGCCGGTCATGACGTGGCGCAGCTTGTCCTTCACGTAGGCGGCGAGTCCGCCGGGATAATGGTTTTCGATCAGGCGGATCTGCGGGCCGGGCACACCGAGCAGAGTCATGATGATGCGCTGGCGGATAAGCCAGTTGCTCAGGCGGCTCCAGATTTTCGGCTCGAGCAGGGCGTAGATTTCGCGCTGTTGGGCGGGCGTGTCGGCGTCGAGCAGGCAGAGGGCGAAGTTTTTGATGTTGGGCTTGGCGCGGAAGAGCGCGCCGCCGAGCAGCCAGGCGGCCGAGCCGGCGGCGCCGTGGTAATAAAACGATTTGCGCACGCTGCCGGGGTCGAAGAACGAAATCTTCCGGTCCCAGAATTCGCGGGCGTAGGCGGGCAGGGCGGGCCGGATGGCGCGGTAGAGCGGCTTGTATTTCTCGTGCGAGCCGATGCCGAAGAACTCGAAGAGATCGGCGAAATCGCCGTGGCGGATCACGGCGCGCTTGAGCTCGAACAGCGCGTTCTGGCGGAAGTTGACGTCGACGGCGTGGATCTCGGCCGGGTCGTCGAGCAGGTAGTCCAGGGCGTTGCAGCCGGCGCTGGTGATCATGACGACGCGGCTGTCGGGGCGCAGTTGCAGCAGCTGGCGGTCGATGCGCGGGTCCTCCCAGCAGGTGTTGTAGATCAACTGTCCGCCGTGGACGTGGTGGAAAACCAAGCCGTGCGCCGCCTTCAAAAATTGCCGGGCATGGCCTGATCCGCTGGAATTGCCGCGGGGCTCGACCTTCATCGCTGGCGAGCAATCCACGGGAAAGGCGCGGGCACAAGGCCAACTTCCGATCGCGCTGAAAATGTTACAAGATCGCAACATATCGGCCGGCGGCGGGGGTGGCGCGTGGCGGGCGTTGACACTCCTTTCGCGATTCACCAGCTTCCGCCGATTCCGCCGGCCGCGTTTTTCCACAAACCTTCATCCCATGCTCGCGCGACTCCTCGCCGTGGTCCTTCTCTCGGCCACAATCGCGATCGCGGCGGAAGCCGCGCCGCCGGCAGGCAAAACCGAGGATCAAACTATGCCGCCCGAAAACGCCCCGGCCGCCGAACCTGCGGCGGCGCTCCCGACCGAACTCGTCGTCGAGGCTCCGGCCGGCTGGTCGCGGCAGGACGACGCGAAAAATCACATTGTCTACCTGACGCCGCCCGACGCGCGCTCCATTCGCGAGGCCGGACTGGCGGTCTTCCCGGCGTCGGACTACGCCGGCACGGCGGAACAATATCATTCCCAAATGCTGGCCACGGCGTTGCGCGGGAGCAGCCTGCTCGAGCCGGTGCAGAGTGGCACGATGGGCGGTTTTTTGGTTTCGGCCGCCCATTACACGACGCCGCGCGGCGGCAACCTGCGCTTCGTCCTCTACACCGCCCGGTGGGGCATGCGGGCGCAGGCGATCATGTTCGCCACCGCGCGGGACGATTTTTATAACCGCGACGGCCCGGTGTCACAAGCGGCGGTGGCAAAAGCCCGCATTCCGTCCGCGTCCGGCGTTTCGCCGGCGACAGCGACCGAGGTTTCTTCCGCCGTTCCGGCCGCTCCCGCCGCCGTTGCCTCCGACACGGGCGGCACGGGCACCGGCGATTCCATTCCGGTCTTGAACTACAACGGGCCGACGAACTTTTACCGCGGCGGGAGCAAGTATCCGTACGAATACACCTGCAACGACGTCAATTTTGCGATCTGCGTTTATCCGTTTCGTCCGTTCACTGGCGACATCGCCGCCGTGTTTCAGCAGACGCTGCTGCGCGACTGGATCGACGTTCGCTATCGCGAGGAGGCGCTGGCGGGACCGCCGCAGTTCGACCAGAACCGCGTGCCCGGCGCCGACGCGGTTTATGAGGCGCGCTTCCAGGAACAGCTCGTCGGACCGGCCAGCCTGCGGATGCGCGTGCTGATCGTCGCCGGCAACATGGCCGCGATGGTGGACGCGAAGGCGCCGACCGCTTTTGCCTGGCAGAAAGAGGCTCCGGCGCTGCAGGCGCTGCTCATGTCGCTCCGCGTGGACCGCAAGGCGGCGCCCCCGTCCGTGACCGGCGGCCCCGGACCGGAAGGCGCGGCGCTGGCCGGACTTTACGCCGGCACCAAGCTGAAATACATGGTCAACCTCAACCGGATGGCGGGATTCGGCGACACCGTGCCCGCGCGGCATTTTTATCTGTTCTCCGCCGACGGCCGCGTCTTTCGCTGCTACGACAATCCGCCGGCGGGCGGCGACTGGCGGCGCTTTGATTTCGACGCAGCCCGGCGCGACGACCCGACGAATTCGGGCCGGTTCACGGTTCGTGACCACCAGCTTTACATCGAGCTGGGCAGCCCGCCGGGCCAGCCGCCCAACGTGATCACGACCGCGATCAACGATCCGAATTTGCTCGAGATCGAAAGCGTGAAGTACGTGCGCAGCCCCTAGCGGCCGCGGACGTTGCAATCCGGCCGGACCGCGTCCCGCTATGGCTGGCCGGCGGGCCGGCGGGCCGGAGACGGAAAGCACCAGCTCACCGCGATGTAAATAGGCACCGCGCTCAAAAGCAGGGCATTGAATCCCCAGGTCATGGAAAACCCAATGCTCAAGATCGGGGCCAGCACGGAGAAGATGCCGTTGACGCCCCAGGCCCAGGGCGCGAAATCGGGCGCGTCGGCCTTCAGCCTTTCCAGGGCAATGGGGAAAAAGGTTCCCATCAGCACGCCCAGCGGAACGGTCAGCGCAAGCACGAGGAGCACGCGCAGGCCGAAGCTGCTCACCGGCCAGCGATACAGCCCGGGGATGATCACGCAGCATTCCGCCAGCAAAAGAAAGGCCAATAGATAGCTGACGAAACGAGGACCGCCGAACCAGCGGCACAAGGAGGCGGAGGCAAAAGACCCCAGGCCGGTGGCAAAGAGCAGCCCGGCCAGCACGACGGACAGCGCGTAGTTGGGGTGGCCCAGAAACAAACCGAATTTCTGCAGGAGGGCGATCTCGATCGCCATGTAGCCCAGCGCCGTCCCGGAAAAAATCATCCCATAGCGCCAGGGAGCAATCGCGGCGGCCTGGCTTTTGAACTGAGCGAGCGGCCACCAGACGAAAATCACGGTCGGGATCGCGATGATAAAAAATACCGTCAGAAGCGTGATCTCCATCACCGGCACCGACCGGCGGACCAGGGGAACATCGGAAAACAGGTCCTGCCAGCGGGAGGAATTGAAGAAAAACGGCCGATTGTCGACCGCCGGGGTGACATCGAACGGCCAGATGTTATTGCAGAAGGTCTCTTCGCTCGCGGGATCGTCGAGGGCGAGGAACTGATGATATATATTCTCTGCTTTGGGAGAAAAAAACGGCGCCGTCGCCAGTTTGGTGAAGGGATTGTCTTCAGACCAGGCCCGCAGACGCTCCACCTCGCCCCGGGTGAAGGCGCTTTTCTTGACCAGCAGGGCCACGAAGTCGCCGTTGTATTCCCGCAGCACGGCGATGTGCCCGGCCGGCTTCGTCACGCCCGCGGCTCTCAGGGCGGCGACGGCGGTCGCCAGCGCCCGCAGCATCTGTTGGGGGATTCTGGCTTCGAATCGCATCACATTCAATATGCCGTTGTCATCCAGCCGATCTATATACAATTCGAACGATTCGATTGTATAAAGATAACTCTCCGAAAAAACATTCGCCGCTCCCGGCGTGCCGCTGAAGGTGTCGACGCCGGAGAGCTGGATGATGTCATATTTTTTGTCGCTGCCGGCCAGATAATGCCGGCCTTCATCCTGCACGAGATTCACCCGGGGATCGTCCACCCAGGCATGGAAATAACCGGCGTAATCCCTGGTTAATATATTGAGCGTCGCCCGGTTCACCTCGATGCCGGTGATTTCCCTGGCCCCGAAATGCAAGGCGGTCAGCAGGTCGAACCCGCCGCCCACGCCGATCACGGCCACGCGGGGGTGGGGCGCCGCCTGGGGCAGATAGGCGGCCGCATAAATCGTGCGCTCGATCCCGTCGAGCGAATGGGGATTCCCGTCGTAGTCCAGGGCGAAGGTAAAGGCATAGTTGTTCTGCGTCAGCATGCGTTTGATGCGGGTCTGCAAAGCCGCGTTATCCCCGACCAGGCAGGGGAAGGTGGTGGTGGCGGCCGTGACGGCGTGCGGGCGCAGGAACCGGGACACTTCAATGCGGGCCAGCGGGTCCCAGGCGACATGCTCGACGATGAGCGATTTGTTTTCGCCCTGCGAATCGGCGAGGGCGGTGCCCCGGGGATAGCGCAGGCTGAAAATGCGGCCCTCGAAACAAAAGCAGAGGACGGTCAAGAGCAGCGCGCCCACGCCCAGGCCATAGACGTATTTTCGCACCGGGCGGGCGATCAGCAGCGCCGCCAGCAGCAGCAATCCGTTGATGCCGATGAGGGCGTTCTCCACCCCGCAGGTGCTGATGACGGGAAGCATGGCGGTCGCGCCGCCGGCCGAGCCGATGAGATCGCAGCAGTATATGCGCCGGGCGGGTAAATCGGGGTTGGCCAGCAGCAGCCCCAAGATCAGTCCGGAAAAGACAAACGGAAAAACGAACAGCAAAGTATAGGGAAGCGTATCAAGGAGGGTGGCAACGAATCTCCAGCGGGAGATGAGTGGTTGGACTCCGTCGCCGGTCTGATAAAAAATCGCGGTGCCGATGAGGGAGAAAAAAACAAACAAGGCCGACCAGAGCAGAACCATCTCATCGAACCGATCGAGCCATTTCGCCAGGGAGCGGCCGAGAATGACGCCGGAACAGGCAAATCCCAGCATCGTCAATGAGATCACCAGAAAGGCATAATTATTGAGCAGTTTCGCCGAGATGATGCGATAGGAGAGGATTTGCAAAGCCAGGGTGACAAAGGCGGCGACGAACGCGATGGCAGCCGCCCGGCTGGATGAATGGCGAATCATGAAGGGTTCTGGCTTTTTTTATCGGTCACCCTGCCGCAAACATTAATAACCATGCAGATGCCTGCCGAAGCGGCAATGCATTATTGCCCGTGCCGTTGTCCAAGCCCGTTGTGCCGGGGAACGGTCCCGGCGCGCCATGCCGTTGGCCTGGCCGGAGGCAGGGCGGGGGAGCACGCCGCAGCGGCTACCGCTTCGCGGCCCGTTCGCGCAGTGATGAGTGCCGCGCACGCCAGGCCCAGAAAATTCCGAGCGCCAGTGCGGCGGACGCAATGCCCGCCGCCATCGCCCACTCCGCCCCGCCGGACGGCGGCGCGCCGCAGACTTCCCTGCCTGCAAATCCAAGCCCGGCCGCGGCGGCGATATAGCCCGCCAGGCAGAGCGGACATTTCGGCACCAGCACCACGCACACGGCCGGCACGAACCAGCCCACGCGGGTGAAAAACCGCCGCACCCGGGAACGGAGGCGCGGCGCCGTTTCGCCGACGCCGCGCGGTTGAGTTGACGCCTCACTCCTCATAACGGTCGTGATGACGCAGCCATTGCATCGGCCTCTCGAAGGCGTCCTCGTCGCGGCCTTTCGGCACGAGGTCGAGGTAGTTGTAGGTGCCGATGAGCAGGTCGAGGCCGCGCGAGTAGGTGGAATAGGTGTGGAACACCGCGCCGCTTTCGTCTTTCGCGAACACGCTGAGGCCCGGCGCCTCCTCCATCGGAAACTCGAAGTCATCCGTGAAGTTGTAGTTCATCTTGCCGCGCGCGACTTCCTCGTCGGTGAACGACACGCGGTAGTCGAAATTGAAGCTGTTCTTTGCCGACGAAACCCAGCGGAAGCTCCAGCCCATCCGGCGCTTGAACGGCGTGAACTCCGCCAGCGGCGCGCGCGACACGACGGCGAACGAGACATCGCGGGCATTGAGGTGAGGGACGGAGTCGTTGAAATTATCCGCCACGTAGGAGCAGCCGCGGCAGCCTTCCTCCCAGCCCGGGCCGAACATGAAGTGATAGACGATCAGCTGGCTGCGCCCGTCGAAAAGTCCGGCGAGCGTGACCGGGCCGTCCGGCCCTTCGAAGACATAATCTTTCTCGACCCGCACCCAGGGCAGTTCGCGGCGCTCGCGGCTGAGCTCGTCGCGCAGGCGGGTGAAATCTTTTTCTTTTTTCAAAAATTGCCGGCGGGCGGCCAGCCATTCGGCGCGCGAAACGACGCGCGGTGATTCGATGGTTTTCATTGTGATTTCCTGTGTTTTTGAAGGTTGTGCTGAAATGGTTTTGCCGGCGGCCGGCGGTTATTTTTTCGCAGCCTCGCTGGCGCAGCTGATGTTCGTGACCACGACCTCGCCGGTCTCGAGCAGACTCTTCAGGTTGCTCAGCACGGCCGGCCAGCCGTTGTTGATGCCCTTGAAGGTGTTCGGGTTCATATCGACGTCCTCCGGCAGGAGGTTTTCGTGAATGAGGCGGAGGCGGACCTGCCCGTCCATCGGCGTGATCTCGTAGGTCACGCGCGAGAGGCCGTCGCGTTTTTTGGCGACCTCGGGCGCGTCCTTGATCGCCCAGGTGTAGGTGAGCTTGCGGGGCGGCTCGCAGACCAGGACCTGGCCGGCGCTGAACTTTCCTTCCGTGCCGTCGGACTGAAGGATGCGGAAGGCGCCGCCGGCCTTTTGCTCCACTTCGATACGGGAGCCGAACCAGTATTTCTGGCTGAAGTCGCCGCTGGTCAGCGCCTGCCAGAGTTTTTCGGGCGTGGTGCGGATGTAGGTGGTGTAGACGAATTGTGGCTTTTCCATGATGGTTAATTTTTTCCTTCGAGACCCTTTTTCAGATCGCTCAACGCCTGGAGGCGGTCGGGCTCATATTTGCCAATCCAGCGCTCGTAGATCTCGTGCAACGGCAGCGGATTGAGATAGTGCAGTTTTTCGCGCCCGTGCCAGACGGTGGCGACGAGGTTGGCCGACTCGAGCAGCTTGAGGTGCTTCGTCACGGCCTGCCGGGTCATGTCGTGGTGGGCGCATAACTCGGTCAGGGTTTGTCCGTTGTTGTGGTGAAGTTCATCGAGCAGCTTGCGACGGCTTTCATCAGCCAGGGCTTTGAAAACAGCGTCCATGCCCGGAACGATATGCAACCTTTTGGTTGCATGTCAAGCGCTCTTTTTCAAGAGACACAGCCCTGCCTCGATTTTTCTGCAGCTTCAGACTAGTTTTGGTGGCATGGCGTCATTTTGCTGCTTCCGTTCCATCGGAAAATTGCTCGAAGCTCTCCTT
>Ga0335085_10006529_pt1 | contig 18365 bp, 13 predicted proteins | sample Lox_Sample_45_FD_206712 | JGI IMG/M metagenome (GOLD analysis project Ga0335085, IMG submission 206712) | Soil microbial communities from Loxahatchee National Wildlife Refuge, Florida, United States - Lox_Sample_4.5 | ecosystem: Environmental > Terrestrial > Soil > Wetlands | place: USA...
GGGGGGGCGGGGGGTGGCCCCCACCCCACCTTGGGGGGCGGGGGGGGGGCGGGGGGGGGGTCGGGGACGCCCCCCGGCTAGGGTGCGGCGAGCCAGTGAGCGGCGGGCCAGTGACGGGGTTAGCCGTCCTTTTCTGACACCTTTTCCGGTACGGACGAGTTGCTGGTGGCGCGCTCGGCGGCCTGGGCCGCACTCACCCCGGCCAGGGCGAGTTCATCCGACGGGTACGCCTCTTCGCCGTGGAACGCCACGTCGCCGATCTCCAGGTCCTCATCGGGCGCCCGCAGCTTCATGAACAGGCCGATGCCCTTGAGCAGCAGGAACGTGACCAGCCCGTCCCAGATGATCACGGTGACCGCCGCACCCAGCTGGACCAGCAACTGGTGCGCGTGCCCGTACAACAGGCCGGCCCCGGAGAAGCCAGGGTTCTTGCCCAGGCCCAGGTACACGATCATCTTCGGATCAGCCAGCAAGCCGACCAGCAACCCACCGCACAACCCGGCGATGCCGTGCGTGTAGACCACGCCGAGCGCGTCATCGACCTTGTTGAACGGCGGCACCTTGCTCAGGTAGTTCCAGGCGAACCAGACAATGAACGAGCAGGCGAAACCAATGACGATCGCACCCAGGCCGTTGACGTAGCCGGCGGCGGGCGTGATGCCGACCAGACCGCAGATCATGCCGTTGAGGCCGCCGAGGAACGTGGCCTTCTTGCCCGGGCCGCCGATCATGTCCATGACGATCCAGGTCATCATCGCGACCGCGGTGGCCAGGTTGGTGTTGACCACCGCCGCCGACGCGTCCGCACCAGCGAAGTACGGGTCACCACCGTTGAAGCCGTTCCAGCCGAGCCACAGGATGCCCGCCCCGACCGCGACGAACATCAGGTTGTTCGGTACCGCGTGCTCCCGGTCGCGCTTGAGCCGTGGCCCGATCACCCAGGCCGCGACGAAGCCGGAGACCCCTGCGGCCAGGTGGATGACATAGCCACCGGAGAAGTCCAGCGCGCCCTTCCCGGCCCAGTAGCCGCCGCCCCACAGCAGGAACGCGTTGACCGCGTAGGCGAACGTGATCCACAGCGGCACGAAGATCAGCCAGACCTTGAAGTTGATCCGGCCCAGCACGCTGCCGATGAACAGGATCGGGGTGATGGCCGCGAACACGAACTGGAAGTAGACCAGCGAGGACTGCGGGAACCGGAAGGTCGGCATGCCGCCGGAGAGCAGCGGGATGTTCGCCTGCCCCTCCAGCGCACCGGTGCCGAGCACCGCGCCCGGCTTGCCCAGCAAGTGCAGGCTGCCGCCGATCCACGGCTCTCCGAAGCCCATCTTGAAGGCCCACAGCACCCAGGTGATGAGGACCAGGCAGAACGTGGCGAACACCATGAGCACGGTGTTGACGGCCCATTTCTTCTGCACCAGGCCGCCGTACAGGACGGCCAGAGCAGGGATGCTCATCAGGCCGACCAGCGTCGCGGCTGTCATCTGCCAGGCGTTATCACCTGACGACAGCCAATTCGCATAGGGAGTCACTACTGTCCGCCTCCAGCGGGTTACCCTGGAAGGGCTTGCCGGGGGGTTTCCGGTAGCGGTCCTCACAGGCCTGGCGGCACTGCTGGAACCCCTCCCGCGCTATCACAGCGGCGTGATCCGGGGTATCCCCCGGGCTAGCTCAATCCGGCCGGCCACTTCGGTGTCCGTCGAGAACGCTTCATATTTCCCATGAGCGGGTTTCGGCCACGTTTCCCAACTGTTACGCGGCAGACAACGGACCAGCGTCTGGCCGGCATCGTGTTTCGGCCCTGTTTCACAGCGGCTAGGCCAGACCCGGACACATCGGCCGTGCCGCCAGGTAACGGCCGTCACCGCGCCGCCCAGCTGGCCAGCGCGCCGCGCGGTGCTCGCGGAGGGCCGCGCTTCCGGCCCGACGCCGGGATCAGCCGCAGACGGCCTGGCCAGCGGCTTTTGCTGGCCGATGCCCCGGACGCACGTGACCGGGCCAGGATCGGCCCGCCGCGGCCAAGGGCCGAGAACAGGCAGGCTGCCCGGCTTGCCCGGAACTCCGGCCTGTTACCCGTTCCGTCACGTTCCCGTAACAGTGACCTACGGCCCTTGAGTCGCACGCGGCACCGGAATAGTCTGCGCGTATCCGCTTGGTAAGCGCTTACCCTGCCGAGCTGAGCCCCGCGGCTGTGACCCAGCCGCTTTCTAAAGGGCGACTGGGTAAGCGCTTACCAGAGGCGGGTGGCGGCTGCGGCCGGGGCAGCACGTTGGCCCAGGTAGTGGCCCAGGAACCGCGAGGGAGCGTTCCGGTGGATAGTCGCGACGGGGCCAGCCCAGCCCCCCTGGACGGGCTGGCCGACAGCCCGGCAGCGGGCGGGCCAGCGACGGGCGGGCCAGCGACGGCCGACCCGGCCAACGCCACCGCCGCGCCCACCGTGACCCTCCCCGCCGGCGCGCCCACCGTGACCCGCCCGGCCGACGGCACCCCGGCCGACGGCACCCCGGCCGACGGCACCCCCGCCGACGGCACCCCCGCCGACGGCACCCCCGCCGACGGCGCGCGCACCCCATCGGCCACGGGCGCACTGGCCGGGCGGCGCATCGGCCCGGTACCGCCGCCGACCATTTACGACGTGGCCAACGCGGCGGGCGTATCCATCGCCTCGGTGTCCCGGGTGCTGAACGGCCGCGGCAACCCGCTGCCCGAGACCAAGGAACGCGTGCTGCAGGCCGTGGCCGAGCTGGGCTTCATCCCTGACGGCGCGGCGCGGGCGCTGAGTGCCCGGCTGAAGGAAGTCGTCGGGGTGGTGATCCGGCGGCCCACCGGTTCTGGCACGGCCGAGGGCCAGGACGACGGCGGCGTGTTCCAGGACGAGGCGGAGAGCCTGCAGTTCCCCGACCTGATCAACCGGGGCATCGAGGTCGCGGCCCAGCACCGCGACTACAACCTGCTGGTCAGCTCGGTGGACGTGGACGACCACGACCACACCAGGCGGATCCACGCGCTGGCCCGGAAGAGCGACGGGCTGATCCTGCACGACCAGGTGATCGACGCGGCCCAGCTGGAACGGCTGTCCCGGCAGGTGCCGATCGTGACGCTGGCCGGTGTGGCCACCCCGACCACCTCGAACGTGGGCGGCGATAACGGCAAGGGCATGCGCGACCTGGCCTTCCACCTGGTCCGTGAGCACGGCTACCAGACCATCGCCTACCTCGGCGGCCACCCGGACAGCCCGGACAACCTGGCCCGGCACGCCGCGCTGCGCGCCGCCGTCCAGGAAGCGGGCGGCACCCTGGTGGACGGCCCGGAGTGGCAGGGCGACTACTGCGCCGCGGGCGGCGCCCGGGTCATCGGCCGCCTGCTGGCCGGGAGCGCCGCACTCCCCCGGGTCATCGCGTGCGCGAACGACCAGACCGCGCTGGGCGTGGTGTACGCGCTCATGCAGCACGGCCTCGACGTGCCCGGGGACGTCGCGGTCACCGGTTTCGACGACATCCCGATGGCGCGCCACCTGCGCCCCCAGCTGACCACCGTCCGCCAGCCCATCCAGGAGATCGGCGCGACCGCTTTCGAGGTGCTCTATTCCATGATCAGCAACGCTGAGCCCGCCCAGCGCGACGTGATGCTGCCGACCCGGCTCATCCCCCGGGAGAGCTGCGGCTGCCCTCCCGATCCGGCCACCCCAGCCTGGCGTCTGGGCTGAGGGGGAACAGCCATGCGCGTCATCGCCCGGCGGCTGCTGTTCTACATCATCACCGCCATCGCCGCGGTCACCGTGGACTTCTTCATCCCGCGGCTGATGCCAGGCAACCCGGTGGAAGCGGTGCTGGCCCACCTGCAGGGCAATGTCACCCCGGCCACGATCCACTCCCTCGAGATGCAGTACGGGCTGAACAGCCCGCAGGGCCTGTGGGGGCAGTACGTCACGTTCTGGGTTCACCTGCTGCACGGCAACCTGGGCATATCCACCAGCTACTACCCGGACTCGGTGACCACCGTGATCCGCAGCGCGCTGCCCTGGACGCTGGGCCTGGTCGGGGTGTCCACCGTGATCAGCTTCGTGCTCGGCACGCTGCTCGGCATCCTGGTCGCCTGGCGCCGCGGCACCTGGCTGGACAACCTGCTGCCGGCCACCACGTTCTTCCAGGCCGCGCCGTACTTCTTCGTCGCGTTCCTGGCCCTGGACCTGTTCGCGGTCCGGCTGGGCTGGTTCCCCACCGGCCGGGCCTACAACCAGCTCGACTTCCCGGGCTGGAACGCCGGCTACATCGGCGACGTGCTGCAGCACGCGATCCTGCCCGCGTTCACCATCGTGCTGTGCAGCGCGGCCGGCTGGATCGTCGGCATGCGCAACGTGATGGTGACGACCATGGACGAGGACTACGTCCTGGTCGCCCAGGCCAAGGGCCTGGCCAAGCGCCGGGTCATCTGGTACGCGGCGCGGAACGCCATCCTGCCCAGCGTGTCCGGCTTCTCGCTGGCCATCGGGTTCGTGGTGTCCGGCGCGCTGCTCACCGAGATCGTGTTCAGCTACCCCGGCCTGGGCTGGATCCTCCTCCAGGCGGTCGGCGCCCGGGACTACCCGCTGCTGCAGGGCATCTTCCTGATCATCACGTTCGCCGTCCTGATCGCGAACCTGGCCGCCGACTCGGTGTACGTGTTCCTCGACCCCCGCACCCGTCAGGAGGCCTGAGCGATGTCCATCGGCACCGGCACAGACCTGGGCGGCACCGGCCTCGGCGGGCTCGGCGTCGGCGGCGCCGGCACGGGTGGGGCCGACCCGGCCAGCGAGCCGGTCGGCGGCCCCCTCGGCGCGCCGGAACTCACCGAGCAGAAGGGCCGCCGGTTCCAGCTGCCCCGCTCCCCCAAGATCATCGCTGGCCTGATCATGCTGGGCGTGTTCCTGATCCTGGCCATCGTCGGGCCGATCATCGCGCCCTACGACCCGTCGGCCAACCTGTCCACCACCAACGGCACGCCGCAGCCGCCGTCGGCCGCGCACTGGCTCGGCACCACGCAGACCCAGCAGGACGTGTTCTCCCAGCTGCTGGCCGGTGGCCGGAGCACGATCCTGGTCGCGGTGCTGGCCGGGGTGGTGGCCACCGTGCTGTCCGTGGTGATCGGGATCTGCGCCGGCTACCTGCACGGCCGGTGGGCCGATGACCTGCTGTCCATGCTGGCCAACATCTTCCTGGTGCTGCCCGCGCTGCCGCTGCTCATCGTGATCTTCGGCTTCTTGCCGCCGAGCAGCAGCACCAACGACCTGCTGATCGGGCTGATCATTGCGATCACCGGCTGGGCCTGGGGCGCCCGGGTGCTGCGCGCCCAGACGCTGTCCCTCAGAACCCGGGACTACGTCGAGTCGGCGCGGATCATCGGCGAGCGCGGCTGGCGGGTGATCAGCCACGAGATCCTGCCCAACCTGATCCCGGTGGTCGCGTCCTCGTTCCTGTTCACCGTGCTGTACGGGGTCGGCACGTACACCGCCATCGCGTTCCTCGGCCTGGTCAACCCGGAGCACTGGAGCTGGGGCTCGATGCTGTTCGAGGCGCAGAACTCGGACGCCGAGATCAGCGGCTACTGGTGGTGGTACATCCCGCCCGGCCTGATGGTGGCGCTGCTCGGCACGGCGCTGGCCCTGCTCAACTTCGGCATCGACGAGTTCATCAACCCGCGGCTGCGGGCCGCCGGCCTGACCCGGCGCCAGGCCAAGAAGTCGCGCGGCTCGGGCCTGCCCAAGCGGTTCGAGCTGGGCCTCACCCCGGTGGTGCGGCCCACCGCCCCAGCCGGTGCGGCGCTGGCTGACCAGACCCAGGAGGCAGGCAGATGAGCGGCCAGCCGCTGCTGGACATTCGCGGGCTGCAGGTCGACTACGGCGCCGGCCCGGGCGCGGTGCACGCGGTGGTCGGCGCCGACCTGGTGCTGCGCCGCGGCGAGGTGCTCGGGCTGGCCGGCGAGAGCGGCAGCGGCAAGTCCACGCTGGCCTACGCCGCGATCCGGTTGCTGCGCGCCCCCGGCCTGATCACCGGCGGCGAGGTGCTCTACTACCCCGACCCGGACCGCAGCGTGGACCTGCTGTCCCTGGACGAGCCTCAGCTGCGCGAGCTGCGCTGGTCGCACATTGCCGTGGTGCTGCAGTCGGCGATGAACGCGCTCAACCCGGTGCTGTCCATCGGCGTTCAGCTCACCGACGTGCTGCAGGCCCACCAGCCAGACCATAAGCCCGCCGCCCGCCGGCAGCGCGCGGTCGAGCTGCTCGACATGGTCGGCATCACCGCCGACCGGCTGCGCAGTTTCCCGCACGAGCTGTCCGGCGGGATGCGGCAGCGGGTGATGATCGCCATGGCGCTGGCCCTGCAGCCGTCGATCGTCATCCTGGATGAGCCGACCACCGCGCTGGACGTGGTCACCCAGCGGGAGATCCTGGAAGAGCTGACCGCGCTGCGCGAGCAGCTCGGCTTCGCCGTGCTGTTCATCACGCACGACCTGTCCCTGCTGGTGGAGATCGCGGACTCGATCGCGGTCATGTACGCGGGCCGCCTGGTGGAGCGGGCCGCCGCGGCCGACCTGTTCCGCGCGCCCCGGCATCCGTACACGGTCGGCCTGCTGAACTCGTTCCCGTCGCTGCACGGCCCGCACCAGCACATGACCGGCATCCCCGGCTCCCCACCGGACCTGCGGATGCTGCCGGTCGGCTGCGTGTTCCACCCGCGCTGCCGGCACGCGATGGACATCTGCCGCGAGCAGTCACCGCCGCTGGCACAGCCGGCCGCCGGCGCGCGGGCCAGCGCCCGGCTGGCCTCGTGCTGGCTCCAGGACGGCCAGCACGAGGTCCCCGCTGAGCTGGCGCTTCCCGAGCCGGACCGGGCGGCCGGCCCGCCCCCACTCACGCCCTTGATGCCTAACGCCAGTGCCCGCGACTCCGGCGTCCCCGCCTCCACCGCCGTCGCTGGCCAAGCGGCCTCGCCCGAGCCCGGGAGCCTGGCATGACCGAGACCGCCACCGCCGCCCGCACCCCGGAGACCGGGGTACCGCTGCTGGAAGCGCGCGGCCTGACCAAGCACTTCCAGCTGCACCACGCGCCGCGCCGGGGCCGGGCCCGGCTGGCCCGCGGCGCGGCCGCCGCGGCCCCGGTGGTGCACGCGGTGGAGGAGGTGTCGCTGACCCTGCCCCAGGCCGGCATCATCGCGGTGGTCGGCGAGAGCGGCTCAGGCAAGTCCACGCTGGCCCGGCTGCTGGCCCGGCTGATCACCCCGACGTCCGGGGAGCTGCTGCTGGACGGCCAGCCGGTGCCCGCGGCCAGCCGGCACCGCCGGGAGTACGCCCGGGATGTGCAGCTCGTCCTGCAGGACCCGTTCTCCTCGCTCAACCCGGTGCACGACGTGCGCTACCACCTCGCGCGGCCGCTGCAGATCCACGGCCTGGGCGACGCGGGCAGCACCCTGGACGCGGCCGCCACGGCCCTGCTGGAGCGGGTGGCGCTCACCCCGGCCGCCCAGTTCCTCCGCAAGTACCCGCACGAGCTGTCCGGTGGCCAGCGGCAGCGGGTGGCCATCGCCCGCGCGCTGGCCGTCAGGCCCCGGGTGCTGCTGGCCGACGAGCCGGTCTCCATGCTCGACGTGTCGATCCGGCTCGGGGTCCTGAACCTGCTCGGCGACCTGCGGGACCGGGACCGGCTCGGCATCCTCTACATCACCCACGACATCGCCTCGGCGCGCTACCTGGCCGACGTGATCATGGTGATGTACGCCGGGGAGGTGGTCGAGTCCGGACCCGCCTCGGTGGTCACCGACGAGCCCGCCCACCCGTACACGCAGCTGCTGCTCAGCGCGGCGCCGGATCCGGACCGCGCCCAGCCGCCCTCGTTGCAGGGCCGTGGTTCCCCGCCAAGCCTGGTGGCGCCACCGAGCGGCTGCCGGTTCCACCCGCGCTGCCCGTACGCCATGGCGGTCTGCGCGGACCGCACCCCGCCGGCCGCCCAGGTGGCAGCCGGTCACTCCAGCGCCTGCTGGCTGCATGGCAGCGGGCTCACCACAGCGGAGAGCCAGCCGCTGAGCTCTCGGCCAGCCGGCCCGGCCGACGCGCCATCCAGTTCCACCGCAGAAGGGGGAGAGGAGTCGTGATGCACCGGGATGCCGCCTAGCGGCTGCGACAACGCAGCGTGTGTGCCTACCTGACAGACCCACCACGGCGGCACGGCAGGCCGGTAAGCAAGCCCGGCCGGCCAGCACCGCCCACCGATAAAGACCCCGACACGGTCGCTCACAACAGGCCGACATCAAGCCGGCCGGGCACAACGGAGTTTAAGCAATGAAGCATAGAGTTCTGGCAGGGGTGGCCGTAGTCGGCGCCCTGACTCTTGGTATCGCCGCCTGCGGCAGTAGCGGCGGCAGCAACAGCGGTGGGAGTACCGGCAGCGTCAAGATGGGCAAGACGCTGGTCGTCGAGAGCACCCCGCTCTCCCCCATGACCGACACGTTCAACCCGTACTCGCTGACCTCGACCGGCTACCTGACCAACGCGGTGTCGCTGTACAACGAGCCGTTGTTCATCTTCAACACGCTCAATTCCGCGCAGGCCCCGATCCCGATGCTGGCCACCGGGTACTCGTGGTCGAACGGCGGCAAGACGCTGACGCTGACCATCCGGTCCGGGGTCAAGTGGAACGACGGCAAGCCGTTCACCGCCAGCGACGTGGCCTACACGTTCAACCTGCTGAAGAGCAACCCGAAGCTGTACACCTCGGGCGCACCGATCGTCACCAGCGCGTCGGCGCCCAGCGCGACCAGCGCGGTGCTCAACTTCGCCAATGCGGAGTACGCCAACCTGTTCCTGATCGGGCAGGTGTACATCGTCCCGCAGCACGTCTGGTCCAAGGTCAGCGACCCGTCCACCTACGCCGACCCCAGCCCGGTCGGTACCGGCCCGTTCATGCTGGACAAGTTCTCGCCGCAGGGTTACACGCTCAAGCCGAACCCGCACTACTGGCAGAAGTCCAAGGTGCATGAGCCGGAGATCGACTTCCCGGCCTACAACACCAACGCCAACCTGGTGCCCCCGGTGGCCAGCGGCCAGATCGACTTCGCCGGCAACTACGTGGCCAACATCCAGTCCAACTACCTGGCCAAGAGCCCGGACAACCACACCTGGACGTCCAGCGCGCCGTACTTCAGCGCGAACAACGTGGTCGGCCTGTTCCTGAACACCACCAAGGCCCCGCTGAACGACCCGGCCGTGCGCCAGGCCATCAGCTACGGGATCGACCGGTCCCAGCTGAACGTGCAGGGCGAGACCGGCTACGAGCCGCCGGTCACCTCCACCAGCGGTCTGCTGCTGCCCAACCACCAGTCCTACCTGGACTCGTCGCTGGCCAACAACCTGCCGTCCACCAGCGACAAGGCCAAGGTCAAGTCCATCCTGACCGCGGACGGCTGGAAGATGGTCAACGGCAAGTGGACCAAGAACGGGCAGCAGATCAAGTTCTCCATCTCCGACCCGATCCCGTACAGCGACTACTACACCGACTCCCAGCTGATCAGTCACCAGCTGAGCGCGCTGGGCATGGTCGTGTCGCCGAACGGCATCGGCAACCCGACCACGTGGGCCGGTGACGTGGCCAACGGCACGTTCGACGCCACCATCCACTGGAGCAACCAGGGCCCGAACCCGTACTTCATCTACGACAACTGGATGGACAGCTCGACCACCGCACCCATCGGCAAGCCCGCCGCGGGTGACTTCGGCCGCTTCAACGACCCGAAGGCCCAGGCGGCGCTGCAGCAGTTCGCCAGCTCGGGCAGCGCGGCCGCGCAGAAGGCGGCCATCACCACACTGGAGCAGATCATGACGACCGAGGTGCCAGTGGTGCCGCTGCTCAACGGCGGGGCCTGGGCTGAGGTCTCCACCCGGAACTACACGGGTTGGCCGTCGGCCAGCAACCCGTACATGAACCCGGTGCCGAACACCCCGTACATCGAGGACACGATCCTGCACCTCACCCCGAAGTCCTGAGCGCCGGACCACGACGCCAAGGACTTAGATGACCACATCTACTGAGGCGACGGCGGAGCGCAGCCGGGTGGCTGCGCTCCCCGTCGAGGAAAAGGTGCGCCTGCTGACCGGCGCGGACAGCTGGCGCACCTTCGGTGCCCCCGCGCTCGGCCTCCGTCCGATCGTCATGTCGGACGGGCCGGCCGGGATACGGGGCATCACCAAAGATGACCGGAATCCGTCGGCCAGCGTGCCGTGCCCGTCCGCCCTCGGCGCCACCTGGGACAGCGAGCTCATCCGCGAGCTCGCCGCCGCCCTCGGCGCCGAGGCGCGGGGCAAGGGCATCGACATCGTGCTGGCCCCGACCATGAACCTGATGCGGACCCCGCTCGGCGGGCGCGGCTTCGAGTGCTTCTCCGAGGACCCGGTGCTGTCGGCCCGGCTGGCGGCCAGCTATGTGACCGGGCTGCAGTCGGCCGGGGTCGGCGCCGCCATCAAGCACTACGTGGGCAACGACTCGGAGACCGAGCGGTGGACCTACGACGCGCGGATCGCCGCGGGCGTGCTACGCGAGCTGTACCTGGTGCCGTTCGAGGCCTGCGTCCGCGAGGCGGGCGCGGTCATGGTGATGGCCGCGTACAACGCGGTCAACGGGGCCAGGATGACCGAGCATGAGCCGCTGCTGCGCGGCGTGCTCAAGGGCGAGTGGGGCTTCACCGGCGCGATCGTCTCCGACTGGGACGCGTGCCGGAGCGTGGCGCCCACCGCGCTGGCCGGGCTGGACCTGGCCATGCCCGGGCCGGACAGCCCGTGGGTCACCGGCCTGGCCGACGCGGTCCGGGCCGGCCAGGTGCCCGAGGAGGTCCTGGACGAGCAGGTCCTGCGCCTCCTGGAAGTAGCCCGCCGGGTCGGCGCGCTCGACCCGCCAGACGGCCAGGCAGCGCTAGCCCGGGGGGACGACCCCCCGCTCCGCTCGCCCGGGGGACTACCCCCGGAACCCCCGGCCCCCGATCGCCGCTTCGCGCCGAGCGACGGCCCCGGAGGGAACGCGCCTGCGGCGCGCCCCCCCTCGCCGGCGCTTTTGCGGCGAGCCGCAGCATCTGCTTTCGTGCTGCTGCGGAACGAGGCGGGCGCGCTGCCTTTCGACCCGGCCAGCATCGGCAGCATCGCGCTGATCGGGCCGAACGCCGTGCACCCGGTCATACAGGGCGGCGGCAGCGCGGCCGTCCACCCGGCGGCCATCTCGGCCCCGGACGACGCGCTGCGCACCGCCCTGGCCGGCCGGGCCACGGTCACCGTCACCCCGGGCTGCCACACCTGGGAGACCGTGCCGGAGCCGCCGGCCCGGTCGCTGACCGACCCGGTGACCGGCGAGCCGGGCGTCCGGCTGGAGTTCCGCGCGGCGGACGGCCGGCTGCTCGGCGCCGAGCACCGGAACACCACCGTGTTCGCCTGGTGGGGCGATGGCCTGCCGGCCGGCATCGGCTGGGGCGAGGACGGCACGATCTCGCTGCTGGCCACCTACCGGCCGGAGACCTCCGGGCCGCACATGGTCGGCGCGGCCGGCGTCGGCCGGCTCACGCTGACCGTGGACGCCGTGGTGGCCGCCGCCGGTGACACCCCGGTCCCGGACGACCCGGTGGAGACCATGACCCGGCCAGGTGAGGTGACCGGTGTGGTCGAGCTGACGGCCGGGCAGCCGGTGCCGGTCCGGCTGGACTTCCTGCCGTCGGCCGAGGCCGAGGGCCCGCTCGCGGTCCGGCTCGGCATGGTGGCCGCGCCGGACGAGGAGGCGGACCTGGACCAGGCGGTCACGGCCGCCGCCGCGGCCTCGGCCGCGGTGGTCGTGGTCGGCTCCGCGGAGACCACCGAGAGCGAGGGGTTCGACCGGGCCACGCTGCGGCTGCCGGGCCGCCAGGACGAGCTGGTCGAGCGGGTCAGCGCGGTCAACCCGCGGACCGTGGTGGTGGTGAACTCCGGCATGCCGGTGCTCATGCCCTGGGCCAGCCAGGTCGCCGCCGTGCTCTACGCCTGGCTGCCCGGGCAGGCCATGGGCGAGGCCCTGGCTGACGTGCTGCTCGGCGTGGCCGAACCGGGCGGGCGGCTGCCGGTGAGCATGCCCGCCCAGGAGTCCGACGCCCCGGTGCTGCACGCCGTGCCCGAGGACGGCCGCCTCAGCTACGACGAGGGGCTGCTCATCGGGTACCGCGGCTACGACGCGGCCGGCACCAGCCCCCTGTTCGCGTTCGGCCATGGGCTCGGCTACACCAGCTGGGCCTATGACGCGCTGACCGCGGACCGGGCGGACCTGGCCCCCGGGACCGACCTCAGTGTCGAGGTCACCGTGCGCAACACCGGGCCCCGCACCGGGCGTGAGGTGGTGCAGGCCTATGTGGCCGGCCCGGCCCTCGGCCCGGGCCGCCCAGTCCGGGTGCTCGGCGCGTTCGGCACGGTCAGCGCCGCACCAGGTGCGACGGCCACGGTCACGCTGACCCTGCCGGCCCGGGTGTTCGCCCGCTACGACGAGCACACCGGCCGCTGGGACTGGCCGCCCGGCCAGTTCACCATCGCGGTCGGCCGCTCCTCCCGCGACCTGCGGCTGACGACCGCCGTCACCTCGGGTTGACAGACCGCTGGCCTGGGCGGGGTGCCTCCCCGCCCAGGCCAGCCACCAGCCCCCCGGCTGTCTTGGTCAGGTCATCGGGCTCGGCGCCCGGTACGTCGTGTCGCCCACATCGGCGCCGTATGGCGGGGCCGGCGGCGCCACCAGTTCCACCTCGTAGCCGTCCGAGTCTTCCAGGTACGCGGCGTAATGCAGCTCACCGCCGGCGTAGGGGTGCCGGTCGGCGAACATCAGCCGCCAGCCATGCAGCAGCGCCTCCCCCACCATCCGGTCCACCGTGGCCCGGTCGGCCACGTGGAACGCCAGGTGGTTGAGCCCCGGCCGGTGCCGGTCGTGGCGGAACGCGCTGCGGGCCGGAGATTGCTCCAGCACGATGTACATATCCCCCGCCCGGAAACTGCACCCTTCGGGCCACTGCTGGTAGAGCTCGTAGCCCAGCGCGCCCAGCAGCCAGCCCCACGTGTGCTCGGCCCGGCTCAGATCGGGCACCCACAACTCGAGGTGGTGCAGCGTCCCCATGACGACCTGCCTCATGGCCGACACTATGCCGCAATCCGGACATCACGCGCGGGTTACCTGTGAGTCAGTCAGGCAGATTTTCGAGCTGCTGCTGCAGCCTGTTCATCCCGGCCAGCCAGCGGCCGGGGTCGCCGGACCGGTGCGCGTACATCTCCGCGACCTCTGGATGCGGCAAGATCAGGAACCGGCCGTCGGCGATTCCCTCGATGACCGCGCCGGCCACGTCCTCCGGGCTGATGGCCGACCCGGCCAGCAGCGCCTGGCCGGCCGGGCTGGCCGCCTCGAGCATGGGGGTGCGCACCCCCATCGGGCACAGCGCCTGCACGGTGATGCCGCGGTGCCGATAGGTGGCCGCCATCCACTCCGCGAAGCTGAGCGCGGCGTGCTTGGTCACCGAGTACGGCGCCGAGCCCAGCATGGTCAGCAGGCCGGCCGCGGACACGGTGCAGATCAGGTGGCCGCGGCCGCGCTCCAGCCACGGCCCGGTGAGCAGCCGGGCCGCCCGGACGTGCGCCATCACGTTGACCTGCCAGCAGGCGTCCCAGACTGCCTCCGGCGCCTCCGGCCCGCCTTCCGGGCCAATCCCGGCGTTGGCGCAGAACAGGTCGATGCCGTCAAGCATGTCGGCCGCGCCCTCGATCAGCGAGGCCACGCCGTCCTCGCTGGCCGCGTCACCGGGCAGCGCCTCGCCGCCGAACGAGCCGGCCACCCGCCGGGCGGCCGCGGCGTCCAGGTCGTTCACCACCACCCGGGCGCCCTCGGCGGCGAACCGGCGGGCCAGCGCGGCCCCGATGCCACTGCCGCCGCCGGTGATCACCACCCCGGCGCCGTCGACCGACTTCATCCGGCCGCCTCCGGCCCGGGCAGATCGGCCAGGCCGGCCAGCGTGCCGCGGTGCCAGTCCGGGGTGCCGAACCCGGTCGAGGCGCTCTTGGCCCGCTTCAGGTACAGGTGCGCGGGGTGCTCCCAGGTGAAGCCGATCCCGCCGTGCAGCTGCACGCACTCCTGGGCCGCCAGGATGGCCGCGTCGCCGCAGGCCGCCTTGGCCAGCGCCACCGCGACCGGCGTGTCCGGGTCGTCCCCGGCCAGGCAGGCCGCGGCGTACCGGGCCGCGGCCCGGGCCTGCAGGACCGCCACCCACAGGTCGGCCAGCCGGTGCTTGAGCGCCTGGAACGAGCCGACAGGCCGGGCGAACTGGTACCGCTCCTTGAGGTAGCTGACCGTGATCTCCAGGCACTTCTCGGCCAGCCCGAGCTGCTCGGACGCCAGCATCCCGGCCCCGGCGGTCAGCCCGGCGTGCACCGCGGCGGCCACGTCCGGGCCGGATGCCACCGGCCGTCCCACCGCGCCCTCCAGCGTCACGTCGGCCAGCTGCCGGGTCTGGTCCAGTGACACCACCGGCGTCAGCGCGACCCCGGGCGCGTCGGCCGGCACCGCGTACAGCCCGGCCGGCACACTGTCCTGGGGCACACTGGCCGCGGGCACCAGCAGCACCCCGGCGGGCAGCGCGTCGGCCACCCCGGCGATCGTCCCGGTCAGCCGCGCCTGGCCGGGCGGGTCGCCCGGCTGCGGCGGCGTCACCCGCACACCTCCGGGCAGGCCGCCGGACGGCCGGCTGGCAAACGGCCTCGTGGCGAACGGCCTCATGGCAAACGGCACCGCCAGGGCGGCGGTCAGCGTCCCGGCAGCCAGCCCGGCCAGCAGGTCCGCGTCCGGGACGGCCAGCAGCGCCGCGGTGGCCACCACCGCGCTGCCCAGGTAGGGCACCGGGGCGGCCGCACGGCCGGTCTCCTCGGCCACCACCGCCGCCTCGCGGTAGCTGGCCCCGGCCCCGCCGTGCGATTCCGGGATGAGCAGCCCGGCGCAGCCGACGTCGGCCGCCAGCAGCTGCCACAGCCCGGCGTCGTAGGTCTCGCTGGTCTCGGTCCGGGCCAGCACCGCGGGCCAGCCGGCCCGCTCCGCCAGCAGCGACCGGACCGCGTCCCGCAGGTCCTGTTCCTCGGCGCTGTACAGCAGGTCAGGGACGGCCCGCGCGTCCTGCCCGGTGGCGGGCTCAGCGGTCGCGCTCATCGGGGCAGGTCCTTCCAGGGCACCTTGGTGTCGGTGCGCGGCTCGGTGGGCAGGCCGAGCACCCGTTCGGCGATGATGTTCCGCAGGATCTCCGAGGTGCCGCCCTCGATCGAGTTGCCCCGCGCGCGCAGGTAGCGGTAGCCCACCTGGCGGCCGTAGAAGTCGACCGCGCCGGAACGCCGCATGGTCCAGTCGTCGTAGCGCAGCCCGTCCGCCCCGGACAGCTCCACCTCGAACGCGCTGATCTCCTGGTTGAGCCGGGCGAACACGATCTTGGCCGCGGACCCCTCCGGGCCGGGCTGGCCCGCGGCCAGGCTCTGCCGGAACCGGGCCGAGGCCAGCCGGGCCACCTCGGCGTCGGCCCACAGCCGGAGCATCCGGTCGTGCAGCCCGGGGGTGCGCCGCTCCGGGTGCTCCCGCCAGTTCCGCGCGGCCGGGCCGATCATCCCGCCTTCCCGTGGCTGCGCGGTGCCGCCGATGGACACCCGCTCGTTCATCAGCGTGCCCTGGGCGACCCGCCAGCCCGCGCCGACGTCGCCGATCCGGTCAACGTCGCGGACCACCGCGCCGTCCAGGAACACCTCGTTGAACTCGGCCTCGCCGGTGAGCTGGCGCAGCGGCCGGACCTCCACCCCGGGCTGGGTCATGTCGCAGCCGAAGTAGGTCAGCCCGGCATGCTTGGGCACGTCCGGGTCGGTGCGGGCCAGCAGCAGGCCCCACTGCGCGTGGTGCGCCACCGACGTCCACACCTTCTGCCCGCTGACCACCCACTGCCCGCCGCGGCGCCCGTCCTGGTGGACCGCCCGGGTGGCCAGGCCCGCCAGGTCGGAGCCGGCGCCCGGCTCACTGAACAGCTGGCACCAGATCTCCTCTCCGGTCCACAGCGGCCGCAGCCAGCGCGCTTGCTGTTCTTCGTTTCCGAACGCCAGAATCGTGGGCGCGGCCATCCCAAGCCCGATGGGGTTGCGTTCGGGCTGGTTGGTGGGGGCGCCCGCGGCCGCGAACTCGGCGTCCAGCACGGCCTGCAGGCCGCGGGACAGGCCCTGGCCGCCCAGGCCCGGTGGGTAGTGCACGGCGGCCAGCCCGGCGTCGAACCGGGCCCGGAGGAAGTCCTGCTCGGGCAGGCTGGCCAGGTCGTGGGTAGCCAGGAAGTCACGGACCTGCTGGCGCAGCCCGTCCGCGCTGACGGGCTGGGTATCGGCTCTGTTGTCCTCAGGGGGGACGACCCCCCTGGGACCCCCCGAATCGTTGAGAGTCAACAGAGCGGCCCGCCCGCCACGTAGATGACCTGGCCGGACACGAACCCGGCCCCCTCGCTGGCCAGGAACGAGATGACGTTGGCCACGTCCTCGGGCTGGCCCACCCGGCGCACCGGGATGCTCCCGGCCGCCGCGGCCTGGAAGTCCTCGAAGCTCATCTTGACCCGGGCCGCGGTGGCCGCGGTCATGTCGGTGGCGATGAACCCGGGCGCCACCGCGTTGGCGGTGATGCCGAACGGGCCCAGCTCGATGGCCAGCGTCTTGGTGAAGCCCTGCAGGCCCGCCTTGGCCGCCGAGTAGTTGGCCTGGCCGCGGTTGCCCAGCGCGGAGCTGGACGACAGGTTGACGATCCGGCCGTACTTCTGGTCCACCATGTGCTTCTGGGCCGCCCGGCTCATCAGGAACGAGCCCCGCAGGTGCACGCCCAGGACCATGTCCCAGTCGTCGTCGGACATCTTGAACAGCAGGTTGTCCCGCAGGATCCCGGCGTTGTTGACCAGCACGGTGGGCGGGCCCAGCTCGGCGACGACGGCGTCCACGGCCGAGGCCACCTGGCCGGCCTGGCTCACGTCGGCGCCGACCGCGGCCGCCCGGCCGCCGGCCGACACGATCGCGTCCACGGTGCCCTTGCAGGCATCGGCGTCCAGGTCGAGCACGGCGACCGCCATGCCGTCGGCGGCGAGCCGCTGGGCCGCGGCGGCGCCGATGCCGCGCGCGGCACCGGTGACGATGGCGACCCGTGACTGGTTGTCTGGCATTCAACTAACTCCCTACTTCTTTGCGCCTCCGGGGGCGCTGAATCCACCGAGCTTCCCTCGTCGCTCGCTCGCTCGTTCCTCGCTCACTCCCCACCCACCTCCCCATCCCCTTCACTGTCCAGTCGGCGGCGCGCCCCCTTCGGCGCGGTAACGGCGGAGTTCCCGCCGGGCCAGTGAGCGCTTGTGCACCTCGTCCGGACCGTCGGCGAAGCGCAGCGAGCGGGCGTTGGCCCACAGCATGGCCAGCGGGAAGTCCTGGCTGATGCCACCGGCGCCATGCGCGGTGATGGCCTTGTCGATGACCCACTCCGCCATCGCCGGGGTGACGATCTTGATGGCCTGGATCTCGGTGTGCGCGCCCTTGTTGCCCACCGTGTCCATCAGCCAGGCGGTCTTCAGCACCAGCAGCCGGGCCTGCTCGATGCGCACCCGGGCCTCGGCGATCCACTCCTGGATCACGCCCTGGTCGGCCAGGGGTGCGCCCCAGGCCACCCGGCCGGACACCCGCTGGCACATCAATTCGAGGGCCCGCTCGGCCGCGCCGATCAGCCGCATGCAGTGGTGGATGCGGCCCGGGCCCAGCCGGGCCTGCGCGATCGCGAACCCGTCGCCCGGCTCGGCGATCAGGTTGGCCGCGGGCACCCGGACGTCGCGGAACTCCACTTCGGCGTGCCCGCCGTGCGGCGCGTCGTCGTAGCCGAACACCGTCATCCCGCGCTTGACCGTGACCCCCGTGGTGTCCCGCGGCACCAGGATCATCGACTGCTGCCGGTGCCGCTCGCCGTCCCACGCGGTGCGGCCCATCACGATGAGGATCTCGCAGCCCGGGTTCATCGCCCCGGACGACCACCACTTGCGGCCGTTGATCACGTACTCGTCGCCGTCCCGGTCGATCCGGGTGGTGATGTTGGTCGCGTCCGAGGAGGCCACGTCCGGCTCGGTCATGCAGAACGCCGACCTGATCTGCCCGTCCAGCAGCGGGCGGAGCCAGCGGTCCCGCTGCGCGGCCGTGCCGAACTCGGCCAGCAGTTCCATGTTGCCGGTGTCGGGGGCGGCGCAGTTGAGCGCCTCAGGGGCCAGTGCCGGGCTGCGCCCGGTGATCTCGGCCAGCGGCGCGTACTGCAGGTTGGTCAGCCCCGCGCC